>Ga0075121_1000193_pt1 | contig 42487 bp, 35 predicted proteins | sample AntAceMetag02UKG_FD_69793 | JGI IMG/M metagenome (GOLD analysis project Ga0075121, IMG submission 69793) | Saline lake microbial communities from Ace Lake, Antarctica - Antarctic Ace Lake Metagenome 02UKG | ecosystem: Environmental > Aquatic > Non-marine Saline and Alkaline > Saline | place... | reverse complement strand
CGCGGCTCGCCACGGCCCAAGCTGGGGCGAGTTGTCTCCCGTCGGTGCCTTTCTTCTGCTAACCCACCTGGTCCCCGGCCGCCTCACCCTCTATCGCGGGTTTTTCAGCGAATGCGCCCCGAAGCTGATTGAGCGAGCTGAAAATTCTCTGCGCGACCAGCTCACCGCCCAGGCCGGCCTGACGCCCATTGCACAGATTGCGGACAACCTCCCCAGATCCGCCTGTCCGCCCGGCATTCCCGATGCGGGACCGCTACTGCTCGCTCTCCTGCGTCATCTTCCCGACATGCTAGCCACGCGGGACGACCGCTGCGGACTGGCCGCACGCGATGGCTCGGTCCTCCTGCGCGAGATCCTTGCCACCACCGGAGAAACCCCGCTCCGTATTCTGGTCGAGGCCTTCAACGAACGTCTCTATCCCGAATGCCGGCGTGGCTCGGGCTATATCCGCAACGCACTCGGACTCGACCCGCAGATCCACAAATCCGCACCCGGACGCTACGACCTCCCCGGGGGGCTTCAGACCGACCTGCCCCTGTAGGAGAGAATTCAGCAGTCGGGAGTCAGGAGTCAGAATGGGGTTACTGAATGCTCCTTTCTGTCGACCTGATTATTCTTGCCGAGGAGCCGTCCCGACATCCATGATGCGCGACAGTTTTGGCAGGGGTGGCGTTTGCGCCTGAGATCATACCCTTTGAACCTGATCCGGATCATGCCGGCGAAGGAAGCAAAATGGAACCAGACAGAAACGTCACCGTTCCACCCATGATCCCGGTGTTTTCCCATGCCCTCCGTCACCTCGAAAGGAAAGCGCCATGTTAAACGAAGTCACGATCTCCCGCGGCATCATCGATGCCTATTTCAAAAAGCTCACCGATCACCTCGAGGTAGATGTCGCTATTGTCGGCGGCGGCCCTTCCGGGCTGATTGCCGGGCACGATCTGGCCAAAGCCGGAAAAAAGGTCGCGCTATTTGAAAGCAAGCTCTCCATCGGCGGCGGCATCTGGGGCGGAGGCATGGGATTCAATGAAATCGTCGTGCAGGAAGCCTCCCGCCCGCTGGTCGAAGAATTCGGACTTCGACCTAAGGAGTATGAAAAAGGCTACTACACTCTCGACTCCGTCCACACCACCGCTGCCCTGATCACCCGAGCCATGGATGCGGGACTGACAATCTTCAATTTGATCGCCATGGAGGATGTGGTCATCCAAGAAGACCGTGTAGCGGGGCTGGTGTTGAACTGGGGCGCCATCCAGAAACTGGAATGGCACATCGATCCCCTCACGATCCACAGCCGATTTGTGCTGGATGCCACCGGGCATCCCTCCAACGTCGCCGCGACTCTCGTGCGCAAGATGAATGTGAAACTGAACACGCCCACCGGCGGCATCGTGGGCGAAAAATCCATGGCCGCGGATACCGGTGAGCTGCAAACGGTCGAAAATACCCGCGAAGTCTATCCGGGTCTCTATGTCAGCGGGATGGCGGCCAATGCCGTCTATGGCGGATATCGCATGGGCCCGGTCTTCGGCGGCATGCTGCTCTCCGGTCGGAAAGCCGCACAGTCCATGCTGAAGCAACTCGATTCATGACCGCGCCGAAACGTCCTCATCTGCGACAAGGCCTCTATCTGGTGCTGACCCACCCGGCAGGCGGAGTTGAGGCCCTAACCAAAATGGCCGTCATGGCGCAGTTGCCCGCCGTGCAGTTCCGGCCCAAGACCCTGCCCGGACAGACGCTGAATGAGGAAGAACTCTTGAGGCTTGCTTGCGCCATGCGCGAACTCACGCGTGGTAGCGACACGCTGTTCATCGTCAATGACCGGCCCGAGTTGGCCGTAGCCAGCGATGCCGATGGTGTACACGTTGGCCAGCTCGATCTGTCGCCCGGCGAAGCCAGGCGAATCGTTGGCGACCATCGACTTGTGGGACTTTCCACGCACAATCTGGACCAGGTGAAGGCTTCCGCATCCGAGCCCATCGACTACATCGGTTTCGGGCCGCTCTATGTAACCAACTCCAAGCAGAATCCGGATCCCGTTGTCGGCCCGGATCGGCTGGCCAAGACTGCCAAAGCGGCGGCCCACCCCATCGTAGCCATCGGCGGACTGACTTCTGAGCGGATTCAGGCACTCGATGCTTCGGCGTTCCATTGTGCGGCCGTTATCCGTGCCGTCACCGAAGCGGAAGATCCATTGCAGGCCATGCGAGACATCCAAAGAATCCTGACCGAACGTTTCTGACCCCTTTACCCGTTGATCGCGGTTAGGACATCCCGCATCACCCGCTTGACCGCTATATGAATGCCGGGGGCTTTGCTGCGGCGGGACCCCGCCACATTCACGATGCCGTTTTCAGGGCAATGCCTTTTCAGCCAGCGAACCCCTTTTGCCACCACCTGAGCCTGCGGCTGCTCCAGATTGAGAGCCAGGCAGGGTTTTCCATGCTGCCGGGCGAAATCGATGGTGAGCCGGGATCCGCCCTCCGGCTTTCCATACGTAAAAATCAGCGTGCAGTCGGAATCCCGCACATTGGCCTCCGTGCGCGGCGGATAATGATGGCTCCAATGCTGCCGCATGCGATACCGGGCCGGCACTTTCCCCTTTTCTGTCCGGCGCCCCTTCGGCACCCACCCGCCATAAGGAAACCCGCACTGCACGCAGGCGCTCAGCGCCCCCTGGTCCGCACCCGTCTGCCCGCCTGAGATCATTTTGCGTACTCTCATGCCATCAGTCTATCGCGGCATTCTTTCTTCCCCAAGCCAGAATCTTCCATCTGAAGAACGCGCGCCAGAGGCATCGCGATGCGGCAGGCCGAAGTCCGCCACTTGATTCAATTGAGCCTTGTCGAGAACCGGTCCTTCCCGGCAGATGCAAATACCGCTGCCATCGACACAGCAGCTGCCGCAGATCCCAATGCCGCATTTCATGTGGCGTTCCAGCGAGAGCTGGCAGTCGATGTCATATCGATCGGCCAGTTGCTTCAGCGCCACCAGCATCGGCTCCGGTCCACAGCCGTAAATCAAATCGATCTCTCCAGCCTTGCAACGCTCTTCGGCCAACGCAAGAACGGAACCCTTCGCACCTCGGGAGCCATCATCGGTGGCAAAACGTGCCCCGCTTTGTTCAAACTCATCCGCAAACATCAAATCACCGGATGTACGTGCTCCGAGCACGATATCGAAGGGAGCAGCGGTCTCTTCCAGGCGGTGCACCAGATAGCGGAGCGGTGCGATGCCCATTCCACCACCCACAATCAGTCCCCTCCCCCGTGGGCGAAACCCGCGGCCAAAAGGACCGCGCAACCCCAGGCGTGTGCCGGGTGCGCAGTCCATCAGAGCCTTCGAGAAGGGCCCTACTGCTTTAGCGGTGATCTCGATTCGATCTCCCTGCACGTCGGATACCGAAAAGGGTTTCTCATCCATCCCTGGAATCCACAACATCACAAACTGGCCGGGTTCGATGTCGAAGGTGCGCGGAAAAAAAAAGCTCTTCAGTTTCTCGTGATGGGCGATGACCCTTTCGATGGGGAGCGTGTGCATTTCGTGAGTGGAAGAGATCATGAATGTTTCCTTCCCTTGTGCGCCAGACCGCTGATCTCTGAAACCGATTGGAACCCGCGCTCTTCCATGAATTCCATTAAGTCGCGATTAATTTCACTGAACAGCTCCACCCCTCCACCATAGACCCCGCTGCCGATTCCAACGGCGGTGGCCCCGGCCATGAGCAGTTGAAGAACATCGTCGGCACAGCTCACGCCGCCGGTGCCGATGATCGGCAACTCCACCGCCTGACGGATTTCATAGACCGAACGCACCGCAATGGGGAGAATGGCCGTGCCCGACACCCCTCCGACACCATTGGACAGGACAGGCTGTCCCACTCCGGTATCAATCAGCATACCGGGCCCCACCGTATTGATTGCCGTGATTGCATCCGCACCATTCGCCGCGCACACCTGGGCCATGTGTGCGATGGAGACGCATTGCGCCGACAGTTTGATCGAAATAGGAATATCACCGGCAGCTTCTTTCACGGCGCGAGTTACCGCCGCACAGGCCTCCGGGTCGGCGGCAAAGGGAATCCCGAATTCGGACTGCACATTCGGACAGGACACATTGACCTCCATCAGGTCCGGCTTCGCCTCCACCATGCGGGCCGCCAAGTCTCCAAATGCCTCTGGACTCCCCGCAAATATGGATGCAATCAGCGGCGTCTGGCATTCCTTCTGATAACCCGCACATTCGGTGATCGCCCCCTCCACTCCGGGATTGGACAGGCCGACCGCATTCAGCATCCCGCCCTTCCACGGCAAAATACAAGGAGCCGGATGCCCTTTGCGCGGGGTCAAACTGATGGACTTGGTCGTGACCGCCCCTGCTCCGGCCCGGGCCACGCGCCGGAGGGATGCTGCAGTGGTACCCAGCACGCCGGAAGCCAAAATCAATGGCGACGTCAACTGAACACCGACCAGCTGAATGGAAAGTGAACTCATCCCTTGAGGTGCTCCACCAGTTCGGTCAGCGTGCAAACCCGTTCACAATGTGCACACTTGAAATATTTAGAACCCGACTCCAGCCGCTTGAAACGCGTGGACACATGCGGTTCGGCATGCGTGATGCAGTTTGGATTGATGCAGCGCGCCAGATTGTCAAACAGCTCCGGCACCTGAACCACTACCTTTTCAATCACCTCGAAATTCTTGATGTGTTTAATGGTCACGCCGGGACTCACCAGCGCCAACATCTGCATCAGACGGGACGGCAACAGATCCGCCTGCAGCTTGATCATATCCTTCCGCCCCATGCGGGTGCTTTTGTAGTTCAGCCCAAGCGTCACGACCGCTTCCTCCAGCTCAGGGCGGCGGCCGATCAGCGCCATCACCTGAATACCGAGACCCGCCGTGATGTGGTCAATCACAAAGCCGTTTTCAATTTTAGGAATCAGCAGAATCTGGTTGCGAGGGGTCATATCGTGCTCCTTGGTTCCGGGCGGGCGTCCAGCAGATCCAGAATCAGGGCCTGCCGCATAATCATCCCGTTCCGGGCCTGTTCAAAGTATCCGGCATACGGAGTGGCATCCACATCCGGCGAGATTTCATTCACGCGGGGCAGCGGATGGAGCACCTTGAAGGGCTCCGGAACATCCGCCAGCATGGCGGCATCGAGACAATAGACGTTCTTCACCTTCTCGTAGTCCACCAGATCCGGAAAGCGCTCCTTCTGAATTCGCGTCATATAGACCAGATCGCTTTGCGCAATGGCCTCCTCCAGACTGTCCACTTCCTCAAAGGTCGTTGTCGTTCCAGCCGCCGCCTTCATCAGGTAACTCGGAAGCCGGAGACTGTCGGGCGACACCAGCCGGATGGAGACCTGATCAAACATCAGCAGGGCGTGGCACAGCGAATGGATGGTGCGCGAGTATTTCAAATCCCCCACCAGGGCAATTTTCAGACCCGCCACCTTCCCGAAAAACTTCCGGATGGTGTAAAGATCCAGCAGCGTCTGGGTGGGATGCTGATTAGAGCCATCCCCGGCATTCAGAATCGGCACCGAAGCAATCTCAGAAGCCAGCCGGGCCGTCCCCTCCTTCGGATGGCGCACCGCAATCAGATCCGCATACTGCTCCACCGTCCGAATGGTGTCAGAGAACGACTCCCCTTTGGAGGTGGAGGAGTTCGCCGCCTCCGAGAAACCAATGACGCGACCGCCCAGGCGGCACATCGCCGCCTCGAAACTCAACCGTGTGCGCGTGCTGGGTTCGAAGAACAGGGTGGCCAACAGTTTTCCCGGCAGCAACGAAGCCTTCTCGGCATCGGGAATCGATTCCACCCGTGCAGCCAGATCCAGGTACTCCATAATCTGTTCAAGTGTCAGGTCGTCGATGGAAATCAGATCTTTTTTCATATCAACCCTTCATCCCCAGTTCCGCTTCCACCTGAATCAGCTTCTGGACCGGGTCATCGGCATTCATCAGAGACCGCCCCATAATCAGGTGATGCTTTTTGATCGCAGGAAATTTTGAGGGGTCCCCTTTCTGCGCGCCGAATCCCGGCGAGTAGAACTCCTGTTGATCCGTAAACGGAACTTCGACAGCCAGTTTTGCGACCACGTTCGGTTTGGTCAGCGGGACCACAAAGGAGGACACCCCCAGTTCCACCGCCTGACGGCAGATCGAGACCGCGGCCGCATCGGCAATGAACCCCCCTTCGGAGACCAGATAGGCCGGATGCGTCATCACGGCGCCGACAATCACCTTGAGGTCCCGCTCCTGCAAGGCCCGGGTCCAGGCGGCCAACGTGTGCGGCCCGGTGTGCGGGAATAGAATGGCTTCATCGATTCCTGCCTTCTTCAGCACATCCGCAAACAGCACACCGGTATCCGGGATATCTGTGGCGGCTTTCTGATGGTCATAGATCAAGGGCTTGTCGGTCCACTCGCGGATTCGCCGGACCGTTTCTGGCAGACCAGCACTTAGGCCCAGCGAGAAACCCAGCTTGAAGCCATAGATCGAGGGGCGACCGGCTACTCGACACACCAGTTGGAGGGCCACATCCAGATCTGCTGTGTCAAGGGCTGGAATGAGGTCAAACTGCTTATCCGTCATTGGGATTCTCCTTCAATAAAGCGCCGGAGCGCCTCTAAATGGGGTCTATCTTCGATCTCTTCCAAATACTCACAGAGGTCATCCAAATCGATCACCGCCTTCACCGGCGGCAGCCCTTCCGGCAGCGGAGCACCTCGCCGGCGGCGGTCCACCGCCACGACAATCCCGATCGGGCGCGTCTGAAAGGCGGCATGAATCGCTTCCGAGGCTTCCACCTTGGTCCCGCCGGAACTGAGGACATCGTCAATCATCACGACGGCTTGGCCGGGCTCAGGCAGATGCCCGATGAAGCTCCCACCCTCCCCGTGCCCTTTGGCCTCTTTCCGGTCATAGAAGAAATCGAGATTCCTCTGCTGCCGGGTCCAGGCCGAAGCCGCGGCGGCAACCGCCAGCGCGATTCCCTTATAGGCCGGACCAAAGAGCAGGCTGGCCTCTGGGAAATGAGTGAGCGTCGCATCCGCCAGCGCCCGGCCCAGCACCTCCAGTTTGGCCCCGCTGTCGGCCTGACCCAGATTCACAAAAAACGGTGAACGATCCCCGGACTTCAGTTTGAAGTCGCCAAACCGCAGGCATCCAGACTCCACCAAAAACTGAATAAATTCCCGTTGTTCAGCGTTCATGTCGTCACCTCTCTGCCGCGCACGGCATCCTGAAGCCGACCGTCAATCCAGGCCGGCTGACCTTCCACACAAACCGCCCGGATCCGGGCGGTGAAATCAAAACGGGGGTAGGGGTTGCAGGCGGCACGCGTCACGACAGGCGTCGGTGCGACCGGGCCGGAATCCCAAAACATCAAATCGGCCCCGTTGCCTTCTGCAATGGCTCCCCTCCCCTTCAGTCCAAAGCATGCCGCGGCCTTCTGACTCGACAGTTCCAGATAACGCTTCCAGGACAGTTCCCCGCGGATGGCCATCGACAGCAGAATCGGACCGAGCCATTCGACCCCCGCGATGCCCGAGGGCGGTGCCTTCGCATCCGCCTTTTCCTCCGGTGTATGCGGGGCGTGATCGGTCGAGATAAAATCAATGGTTCCATCCTGTACGGCCTTCAGGATGGCCACTCGATCCGCTTCGCTCCGGATCGGCGGGTTGACCTGCAGGCGACTCCCTTCCAGAAGGGCATCCTCCCGCGTCAGGAGGAAATAATGCGGACAAGTCTCCGCCCAGACATCCTGGCCCAGCCGCTTCATCCGCTTGACCCACTCGACTTCATCGATGGTACTGCAGTGGGCAATGATCAGCCGTGGTCGTTCACTTTCAGGCAGCTGAAGAAAAGCTCTTTCAATCGTGCTCAAGGCCCGCTGAATCGCTACCCGGGGGCGTCGGCGGTCATGAGACGATTTTTCCACACTATGGAAAGAATGTTTCCACACCATGGAAAACTCACGTTCATCCTCGGCATGAATGACCACCCGCCGCTGCCCTCTCATAGCAGCAGCCAGCGCCTCAACATCCGTTAACGCTTCCAGTTCGGAGGATTTCGCCATGTAGATTTTGACGCCCGCGGCCTCAGGCGGGGCTGGCAGCGGAGATCCAAGAACCGCCTGCAGAAAGAGGCCATAGTTGACATGGGATTTTTGTGCAAATAGCTCCCGCTTCTGATCCAGACGCTCCCGGGTCGTGATCGGCGGCTGATTGTTCGGCATATCGAGAACAGTGGTCACGCCTCCCTTCAAGGCGGCGGCTGTCCCGTTGGCGATGCCCTCTTTGTATTCCTGTCCCGGCTCGCGCAGGTGCACATGGGCATCGATCAGCCCCGGCACGATATATAGGCCCCGGGCATCGAACTGCCCGTCCGAAGGCATCCAGGGGATGGACGATAGCGTGGAGCCCTCTGGTGAAGGTCCACCGTTTCCCTGAACGTCGAGCTGCACGATCCGACCGTCACGGATCACGATCGATCCGTGATGAAAACGGCCGTCGTCTCCGAGCCAGCAGGCCTGATCAATCTGGAGGGTCATTCCCATTCGATGGTCCCCGGGGGTTTCGTGGTGATGTCATAGAAGAGTGCGCCGACGCCCGGCACGGTCCGGATCTCGCGGGACAGGTCGGCCAGCAGATCGAAGTCGATTGGAAAGACATCGGCGGTCATCGCATCTTTGGAGCACACCGGCCGCAGCACAAATGCCTGACGGCCATCGTCATCGAAGAGAGGCAGCGAAATAATCGGGGCCTGCCAGATTTTGGTAAATCGCGCAATCCGGTCATGAATCAGGGCATCGACTTCTCGAAGTCGATCCAACCCCTCACGTTCAACAAAGGTCTGCCGCAAGGAAAAGGTCTGGTCACTCAGGTCATCGAGGCAGATGACCACACGATTGATGTCGGCCAAGCGATTCACGAGGCGGTTGGCGCAGGCATTCAATTCTGGCCAGTCGGACCATGTACCCGTCGGATTCCAGACAACGGCCGGATGGCAATAGGTCCGTTCATCGCCCTGCACCCCGACGCTTTTTACCGGGAGGATCCGGCCGCAGAGACCGAGCGAAGCCAGCCCTTCCTCCAAAGCGGCCTGATCGGAAAATTCTTGCGGTTTATCGTGTGCGCCGTCATGACAGAGCAGGCGAATCCCCAGACCGGGGCCTGGAAATGGGTGACGATCCAGCAGGTCCTGAGGCAAGCCCAGTTCGCGCCCCAAACGACGCACCTCATCCTTATAAAGTTCCCGCAACGGCTCCACCACGAGTCCGCGATCAATCATCTCTTGAATCTCCGGCACGCGGTTATGATGGGTTTTGATCACCGCGGCTTTCTGGGTCCCCCCGCTCTCAATCGTATCGGGGTAGATCGTGCCCTGGACCAACTTCCAGTTCTCGCCCAGATCCATGTACTGGAGCTTATCGCGCAGCACTTCCACAAACAGGCGGCCGATGATCGCGCGTTTCCGCTCCGGCTCCGATACGCCTGCCAGTTCGCGCAGAAACAGAGCCTCCGCCCGTTCGATTTCGATATTCTTGAATCCGGAGGCGGACAGGAATTTCAGGATTTCATCCGACTCCCCGCGCCGCATCATGCCGGTGTCCACATGCAGCGAACAGACCCGCTCCGCACCGACGGCTTCAATGCAGACCTGCAGGGCCACCAGGGAATCGACTCCTCCGGAGACCAGGAGAAAGAGAATCGAATCCCCGGCTGCATCCCGGGTCTGTTCGATCACGCGCTTGCGCATGCTGTCGGCCACCCATGGAGTTGAAATGGGGCAAATGGATAGGAACCGCTTCAGTATCTCGTTCCCGCAGGGGGTGTGCACCACCTCGGGGTGAAACTGCAGGCTGAAGATGGGCCGATCGATCGCTTCCGCAGCGACAATCGCACAGGCGTCCGATGTTGCGGTTGCACGGAAGCCGGGCGGCAGTTCCGCCACATGATCTCCGTGGCTCATCCAGACGGTCTGCTGTTCCGGCAGTCCTTCAAACAGTGTTGTCCCTGATTTGCATTGGATTTCGGTGGGGCCATATTGCCGGTCCTGATCCTGTCCCAAGTTCCCGCCGAAGCCTTTCGCCAGCAACTGATGACCAAAACAGATCCCCAAAACCGGTTTCATGAAGTCCTTCAGGTTCGTCTGCAGCCACTCCACATCAGTCTCCGTCACCGATTGAGGCCCACCGGACAGGATGAGTCCCGCGCGATGCTTGTCGTCTGCCGGATTACACTTATGCGGCAGCTGGACCTCGCAATAGACTCCGAGGCCACGAATGCGGTTCGCGATCAGATGTGCATACTGGCCACCGAAATCCAGGACCGTGATGAAATCTAGTTTCGAGTCGAGCATTCCTTCTCCTCTTCGATTTCTTTCACGAGCTCCGGCGATGCGCCGGTGGGATAGTCGCCCGAGAAACAGGCATAGCAGCAGGGCAGATCCTCATAGAGCGATTGCAGATCCTCGAGAGACTGATAGATCACGGCATCCGCATCGAGATACCGGGCAATCTGTTTCGGATCGTAGTGGGCGGCGATGATCTCGCGCTTGACCGACATATCGATTCCGTAGATGCAGGGGCAGGTGATCGGCGGCGCTGCGGAGATGAAGTAGATTTCGGCCGCCCCGCTCTCCCGCAGGAGCTTGACGATATGCTTCGAGGTGGTGCCGCGCACGATGGAATCGTCCACCACCGCCACCTTCTTTCCACGCACCACATCTTTGAGCGGATTGAGCTTTCGGCGCACCATCATTTCCCGGCGCGCCTGGGTGGATTCAATAAAACTGCGGCCCACGTGATTGTTCTTCGCCAGTCCGCGCCGGTACGGGACCCCCAGAGCCTCCGCCATTCCCGAGGCAAAGAAATAGGCCGAGGACGGCACATCGATCACCAGATCCGGCTGCAGCCCGGCTTTACGGACCTGTTCGGCAAGCTGCCGGCCGATGCGGACGCGCTCTGTCGCCACCAGCCGGCCGTTGATGACGGAATCCTCCCGGGCAAAATAGATGTATTCAAAAATACAGAACGCCTGTTTTTTCGCCCGGCAGATGCGGCTGTGGATATTGCCTTCTATATCGATCAGTACGGCTTCGCCGGGCTGCAGGTCCCGAATGAGTTCAAAGCCGAGGTGATCAAAACAATCGGTCTCGGAGGCGAAAGCATAGACCATTCCGCGGTCGGTGTATTTTCGGCCCAGCACCAGCGGGCGGATGCCATGCGGATCGGCGAAGGCCAGCAGCCCATGGTTGGCGATGATGGTCAGAGCCGAGTAGGCCCCCTGCACCTGGTCCTGCACCGTCTGGACCGACTCAAAGATGTCTTCCGGAGTCAGCGCCTTGAGGTTCTTGGTTTCGAGCGCGGCGGCGAACGCATAGAGGATCAGGGCGACATCGTTGGAGGTGTCCAGCAACCGGTGACGATCTTCGCAGAGGGTCTGTTTGAGCTGGTTGAAATTGACGACATTGCCGTTATGGACCATTGCCAGTCCAAAGGGATAGTTGACCACGGTGGGCTGGGCATCCAGCGCATCGGTACTTCCCTGCGTGGCATAGCGCACATGTCCAAGCCCGCAGTTTCCCGGAAAGCGTTCCAAGTCCAGATTCTTGAAGGCCTGTTCGACCAGCCCATCCGCCTTATGAAGATGAAAACGATGGTTAAAGGTGACGATGCCGGCGGCATCCTGCCCGCGGTGCTGGATACTGGTCAGTCCCTCCAGCAGCGTGCCGGCGATGTTGTCGTGTCCGATGATTCCCAGGATTCCACACATATTAGTTCTCAGGGTTCAGGGTTAGCGAGGTCAGAAAAGAGGCCAAGGCTTCGGGATAGAGTTCGTGTTCGACAGCCAGACCGCGCTGCTCGACTTCCTCAAGAGAGGTTGCGCCGGTCAGATTCACCTCGCGCTGGGCGATCACGGTTCCGGTATCCAGTCCCTCATCCACCAGGTGGACCGTGATTTTGGTGGAAGGCTGCTTCTGCTCGAATGCCCAGTCATAGGCGCCCAGGCCTTGATGCAGGGCTGTATCCGCCGGGTGGATGTTGAGGATACGGTTGCGATAGTGACTAACGACGCGAGGCGAGAGAATGCGCATGTACCCCGCCAGCACCACAACATCCACGTGATGCTCCGCCAATGTAGAAAGAAGCGAATCATCATAGGCGGCCTTGTCCATCCCACGGACATCCAACTCGACGGTCGCTATTCCCATTTGCTGCGCCAGCTCGAGACCCGCTGCATCGGGACGACTGGATATCACGACAGCGATTTCACACTGCCCGGCCAGGATGCCGTCCTGCACCCGTTGCGCCAGCGTCTGCATGTTGCTGCCGCGACCGGAAATGAGAATGGCCAGGCGAGGGATCAAGCGAATCCCCTCCCCTCGCCGATGTCCGTGCGGTACTGCATGCCACTAAATTCAATATGCTTACAGGCAGCGACCACCTTGCTACGCGCGCTTTCGAGATCGGGGCCACCCGCCACCACATTCAGGACGCGGCCACCGGATGTGATCAGTTCCCCATTGCACTTCTCGGTACCGGCATGAAAGACCAGCGCATCGAGGCCATCCAGGCCGGTGATCACATCACCGGTGCGGGTATCATCCGGATACCCAGCTGCCGCCAACACAACATCCAGAATCACGTCGGATTTAAAGGTCAGCGGATGCGACTCCAGTGTGCCATCAAAACAGGCAAGGAGCGATGGGAGCAGATCGCAATCCAATGCTGGCAGCAGGACTTCTGTTTCCGGGTCACCCAGTCGTACGTTGTATTCCAGCAGCTTCGGCCCATCCGCGGTCATCATCAGGCCAAAATACAGGAACCCACAATACGCGATGCCTTCCTTGGCCAGCCCGGTCAGAGTCGGATCCATGACATCGCGTTGTATCTCCGCCAGGATCTCCGCGTCGATTTCCGGCACGGGGGTATAGGCTCCCATGCCGCCAGTGTTGGGGCCCTGGTCATCATTCAGCAGCCGCTTATGATCGCGGGAAGTCGGGAACAGCTGAATCGTCTTTCCATCCGTGATGCCCATCACGGAGACTTCCGGGCCGCTCAACCGCTCTTCTATGATCACCGGAGCATCGACGCCATGACGCAGCTGGATCTGATTCAGCGCTTCCAGCGCCTCCTCCTGTCCGGAATAGACAAACACTCCCTTGCCCGCGGCCAGGCCGCTGTATTTCACGACCCCCCCGCCCGAATGCGACCGGACATGCGGAATCGCGGCCTGCGGCGATTCAAAAAATGAACCCGTGGCCGTGGCAATCCCGTGGCGCAGCATGAAGTCCTTAGCCCACGCCTTTGAGCTCTCCAGCCGGGCCGCAGAGCGCGACGGTCCGAATACGCGGAAAGAACCGCCGGACAGTTCATCCACAATCCCCTGCTCCAACGGAACTTCAGGACCGACCACGACCAGTTCAATTTTCTCCGCTTCACAGAAGGCTCGAATGCCCGTAAAATCCAACTCATCGATGGGGCGGTTGTTCTCGGTACCGCCGTTGCCAGGCAGACAGAACACATTCTCTACGCCGACACTCTGCGCAAGTTTCCAGGAAAGGGCGTGTTCCCGGCCGCCCCGGCCGATGACAGCAATCTTCATCGTGCCAGCTCCTGTTCTGCCGCGGTAAGCGCCTCCCGGCAGATGCGGGCAGCCAGTCCCACGTAACCGGGAACATCCAGTTCTTTCAGGCGTTGTTTGGCCGTTGCACCCAGATCACTGTCATCCAGCAGCTGATGGAAATCGGCGACGGTCACGTCCTGACCCCGGGTCAGTTTCTTCAACTGGTTATAGGCATCCTTGGATCCGGCCGCCCGCAGGACGATCTGGTACGGTTCTGCCAACAGCTGGGGTTCACGCTCCAGTTCGGACCGGCAGGCGGCTGCATTCACATCGATCCTCTCCAACCCGCCCATCGTTTCGCCCCAGGCCAGATGTGCGTGGGCCAGCGCGACCCCGACATTCCGTACCACGGTGCTGTCGGATAGATCGCGCTGCATCCGCGAATGACACAACCGCTCCGACAGAGTCGAAAGCAGACTGTTCGACAGCACCAGATTCCCCTCGCTGTTCTCAAATTTGATTGGATTGACCTTGTGCGGCATCGTGGAGGATCCCACCTCCCCCTCTTTCCGTCGCTGCACGAAGAACCCTCGGGAGATCGCCTCCCACGCATCCACATCCAGATCGAGAACGATGGTATTGATGCGGCGTGTGATGGAGAAATACTCACTCCAGGCATCGTGGTCCTCGATCTGCGTGGTCACGCCATTGAATTCGAGACCGAGTGATGTAATGAAGCGTTCTGAAAATGCAATCCAGTCGAAGTCCGGATCCGCAACGGCCAGGGCAGACCAGTTGCCGGTCGCCCCGTTCAGCTTGCCGCGGAATCGAAACTCTTTCAGTTGGCGACGCTGGCGCAACAGGCGGGAAATGAAGACCATGAGTTCCTTGCCCGCCGTGGTCGGCGAAGCCGGCTGACCGTGTGTCTTTGCCGGATACGGAACAGCTGCCCACTCCTGCGCCAAGCCCATCAGTTTGCGGATCAGCTTCTCCTGCAGTGGAAGCTGCAGGCTTTCCGCATACTCGCGGAACAGCAGGCTCCAAGCCAGATTGTTGACATCCTCAGAAGTTAGCGCGAAATGAATCCATTCCGCCCTAGCGGGGAAGCGTTCCCGCAGGTGCTCCACACAGGCCATCACATCATGAGCCGTCCGGGATTCGATCTGTTTGATGTTCTGATATTCCGCCTCACCAAAAGAATCCCGGACGGCCCGGATCGCCCCTCGTTCGGTGTCGTCGATCTGGAAAAAGCGGCCTGTGTCGGCCAAGGCTTCGAGATAGGCCAGTTCGACGAAACAGCGGCTCCGCATCAAAGCAGCCTCGCTGAACAGTTCCGCCAGATCACCCAGGCGATCGGCATAGCGTCCGTCGAGGGGGGAGATTTCTTTAGGCATGGGCGGCCTCCCGGACTTCCTTGTCGTCGCGGCGGAGGCTTGCCTTCATATCAGCAACCTCCTGACGAAACACTTCTTTCAAACGCGGCAGGTTCAGTGCCCGCATCGCGGCCATGGCCGCTTCCTTCGGTCGCACCACCGTCATCGCCGGCACGTTCGATGGCATCATCAGTGAAGAGTTGATATTGATCATCAGATCCGCCCCGTCCTTGAACGGAGGACAACTGATAACCGGCAGGACTGAATGGGCCGCCAGCGCTCCGCCGAGACCATTGGACAACCCGGCCACGGCAATGAGGGCGCCCGGCTCGATGGCCTGATCATATTCCGCCAGCAGGGGTGCGATGTCCTCACCATTCTTGTGAGCCGACACGACCCGCAGATCCACATACACTTCTTTGGCCTCCAGGACCGCCTTCATTTTGTTGGCGTGATCCAGATCGGCGCGGGACCCCATCAGAATGGCGACGAACCCATCCTTGATCAGTCCTTCGCGATGAAGATTCCGGGCCAGGCGCGACCGGGCATCTTCTGTCGGAGTGGGCAGCTTTTCGCCCGTCACCTGTTCTGCAATCTCGACATACCGCCGCGTGGTTTCCTGCACCACCTCATCCGACAGCTCGGAGGGATAGGCACCGTCTTTCCGGTTTTCGCGCAGCCAGCGTCTGACGTACTCCTTATCGTGAGCTTCGACGGTCAGCGGATCACGATCATAGGCGGCCTGTTCCCACATGCGCGAGGAATCGGGCGTATGGATTTCATCGATCAGAATCAGTTCCCCATTGAGCAGACCAAATTCGTATTTGGTATCGACCAGAATCAGTCCCTTCTCAGCCAGCAGGCGGCTGCCGCGCTCGAACAGGCGGAGTGAAATCTCCTTCATCTGCGCATAGCGCTCGGCGGTGGTCCACCCCTCCGACGCGATCTCTTCCGGCGTAATGGGGCGATCGCTCTTCTCCTTGGTCGTCGGCGTGACCAACGGCTCCGGGAAACGCGCGTTCGGCGTCAGGCCATCCGGCACGTCCGCGCCACAGAAGGTGCGGGCGCCCTCGTCATAGGCCCGGCCCATAGAGCCGGTCAGATAGCCGCGCACGACCATTTCGATACGGATCGGTTCCACCTCACGCACCAACGTGGCCGCGGGATCCACTGCCCGGATCACATGATTCGGGACCAGGTCGGCCGTCTGCTCAAACCACCAGTTCGAGATGCGGCTCAGCACTTCACCCTTCATCGGGATCGGTGTCACGAGGACGCTGTCGAAGGCCGAAATGCGATCGCTGACCACCAGAAGACGCGTGGCCGCATCCACACGAAGGCTGTCGCGGACCTTTCCGCGATGAATGGTTTTCAGTTGCGGGGTGCAGACGGATTGCAGGGTATTCATGTCGTTTGGCTCCGGATATGGTTGACCATATTTTGAAAAAGAGTCAGGCCCTCCCCCTCCTCCGGGGCGCCGGCGTCCCGGCGGCGGGTCCAATCGGGGTGGTTGTAGAGAGACAGAAAGGCTTCCGGATGCGGCATCATGCCCAGCACCTGCCCGGAGGGATCGCTCAGGGCGGCGCAGGACAGTTCCGCGCCATTGGGCAGCGCCGGATAGTCTGCAGCGATATTCCCATCGGCATCGGCATACTGCATGGTGCAGAGTCCTTGCTTCACAATGGCATTCCGAATGGCTTCATCGCGGATCACCAGCTTGCCTTCCTTATGGCGCACCGGCAGCTCGAGCGTGTTGAGGCCCTGCAGAAATGGAGACCGAGCGGGCTGTCCGACCCGACAGTGACACCAGCGATCCTCAAAGATTCCGCTGTCGTTCACAATGAGCGATACTTCCTGCTCGAAGGTTCCGCCGACATTCGGCAGCAGGCCGCTCTTCACCAGAATCTGAAATCCGTTGCAGATGCCCAGAACAAATCCACCCGCGGCGAGATGATCCTTGATCTCGTCCAACAGGGTCCGGCCGCTGCTCAGTTTGCAAAATCGCATCTTGTTAGCCAGTGCCCGGCCGGCACCGAGATCATCCCCAAAGGAAAAGCCACCGGGGAAGTTGATGACATCATAACCGGCAATCGACGTGGAACCGGCCAGCAGTTCATTGAAGTGAACGATATCCGCTTCGGCACCAGCGAGGTGCCAGGCCGCCGCCAGTTCATCCTGACAGTTGATGCCGAATCCGGTAAGAATCAATGCACGAACCGTCTTCATATCAGCAGCTCCTTCTGCCAAGCCTGTTCCAGCTCGCTGCAGGAGCACTCCACGATCGGTTCGCCTTGCGCGGTCAGGCGGAAGTCGGGAACCGCGATCGTCTCGCCGATCCGCGCGGCCTCGCCGCCAACGAGTTTTTCAAAAGCAGCACAGTGTTCCGGCCTCACGGTGACCACAAAGCGGGAGTGCGACTCGCTGTAGAGAGCCGCCAGCAGGCGGCGCGGAGAGTCCAGCTTCCCGGCGGCATCAATCGAGGCCGTCACCGGATCCAGATTGGCCTGCAGGCCCAGACCGGTGCCGAACGTGATTTCTGCCAGCGCAACCGCCAGGCCGCCATCGGATAAATCATGGCTTGAATGAATCCAGCCCTCGCGGTTGGCCTTCATCACCTTCATATAGAGCGGCAGTGACTGCTCCGGCCGCACGATCGGAACCCGCCCACCCGGGGCACCAAACAGATGCTGGAATTCCGAAGCCCCTAACTCGTCGTGCGTCTGCCCCAGCACATAGACCCCATCCCCCGCCGCTTTGATTTCGCTGGTGATGGTCTTTCGTACATCGGGAATCGCGGCTGAAACAGAATAGAGCACCGTCGGCGGCACGGATATTTTCTTTCCACCGGCCCGGAAGTCATTTTTCATGCTGTCTTTGCCGGACGTCATCGGCACGTTGTAGGCTAGGGCCATGTCCGACAGGGCGCGACACATCCGGACCAGCTGCGCCAGCTTGTATTTCCCATCCGGATTTGTTTCCGGATCGACCACGGAATCCGGCACACAGAAATTATCGTTCGCACACCAGAAGGTGGACTCACCCAGACGGTCCGGGTCCGGCAGCTGCCCGCCGATCGAGATAATCTGCCGGACGGCCTCATCGAAGGCCCCCGCCGACATTGCATAGGCATCCAGATCGCCGTAGCGCGGCGCGATCCCGCACGAGACCGCCACGCCTTCCCAATCCTCGAAGGACAGGCGGATCACGCCCGCATCCTGCGGAGCGATCCCCTTCGGCCCCATCAGCGGTTTGAGAACGGTCCGGCCCTTCACCTCGTGATCATACTGGCGGATCACCGACTCGCGCGAACAGATGTTATCGCTGGACATCAACTTCTTCAGAATTTCCGTATGAAAGAGATTGTTGGGGATGACCGGTTCTTCCGCAACCGGCCGGATCCACTCCGCCTCCAGATGCTTCCGGGGAAGACCGTCATGCAGAAAATCCAGATCCAGTTGCGACACCGGGCAACCGTCATGCGAAATCTCCAGCAGGCCCGAATCGGTAAACTGTCCGATGATGGTCGATTCCACTTCATAGAGTGCGGCCAGCTCCGCCAGCTTCGGCTCGGCCTCTTGGGTGATCACGAGTGTCATGCGCTCCTGAGATTCCGAGATAAAGATCTCCCACGGCTGCAAGCCGGGATATTTCAAAGGTACGCGCTCCAGCCAGATTTCGGCGCCCCCCGCCATCGGGGCCAGTTCGCCGATCGAGGAGGACAGGCCGCCTGCCCCGTTGTCCGTGCAGCACTTCACCAGTCCCTGCTTGCACGCTTCTACCAGAAAGTCCGAGAGCATCTTCTGTGTGATCGGGCTGCCGATCTGCACCGCGCTGCGCGGCGAATTCTTGTCGAGACCCAGCGAAGAGAAGGTTGCACCATGGATGCCGTCCTTGCCGACGCGCCCGCCGGCCATGACTACCCAGTCGCCCGGAGCAATTTCCTTCTCCCAGGAGGCCTTCCCGTTGTAGTTGTCCTGCATGATGGCGCCGGTGCCGCAATAGACCAGTGGCTTCCCGGCATAACGCGGGTCGAAGACGATGGCTCCATTGATCGTCGGGATGCCCGACTTGTTCCCGCCCTCTTCGATACCCTGGCGCACCCCGGCGAACACGCGTCGAGGATGGAGCTGCCCGGGCAGGAGCGGTTCATTATAGGACGGCGAACCGAAGCACAGCACATCCGTATTGAACAGCAGCGTTGCACCGCCGCGGCCGGTACCCAGCGGATCGCGGTTATTGCCCAAAATCCCGGTGATGGCGCCGCCAAACGGATCGAGAGCCGACGGGGAATTATGGGTCTCCACCTTGAACACGAATAACCGGTCGCCATCCACGCGCACCACGCCGGCATTGTCGGAGAACACCTTCACCAGCCAGTTGTTCCCGGCCGCTTCCAGGCGGCGCGAAATTTCCATCGTGCTGGCGTGGATGTAGGTCTTGAACAGGGAATCGATGGTTTCTTCTTTGCCGCTCTCTGTGTCCACATATCGGATCAGGGCATTGAATTCCTTGTGCTTGCAGTGTTCCGACCAAGTCTGCGCGATGATCTCCAGATCACAGTCGGTCGGTTCCGCCGGGAGGCCGGCTTCGCGACGACGGGCCACCGTGGCCGGATCTCGGAAATGGGTCTGCACCGATTTCATCTCGGCCCGGTTCAGGGAAAGCAACCGATCTTTCGACAGCGCATCCAGCTCCTCCTCAGACCCATCCAGCGGGATGCTTTCCACCCGCAGCTCTGTTTCCAGCTCTTCCTCGGGAACCGGCGGGGCATACTGCGACATCGGACCGCAGATGAATCGATGGACCAGCGGATTCCCAAGCAACTCTGTCGCCAGATGCCGGAGCGTGTCCTCTTCCAGTTCTTCTTCGAGCAGGAGCATATCGCTTGAATACACTTCCTGAGGCGCGAGAGTGAACGGGACGCCAAGCAAATCGTGCAGGGTGCGCTGGGCGGACAGGCCCTCGTCATCCGTTGTGCCCGGCAGTTTTTCAATGAGGATATACGACGCGTAGCCGTCGCATCCCTCCGGAAGGGAATCGATCCCCACCCGTTGCGACACGGGATCACTCAGGGCCTCCAGCGCCAGCCGCTTCAGATCGGCATCGTTCAGCTCCGCCCGGACGGTATGAAGCGAGACGGCTTTCAATCTTTTGAGACAGATGTCCAGATGACGTTCCGCCTGCTCGCGGATCGACGCGCAATGCGAATCCGGCAGATCGGCCCTTAATGTAGTGGCAATGGTATGCAGGCTTTTCATATCAGGTGAACGACACTCCCTGGATGACGATGGAACCCGGCGTGATTTCCCCGGCCCGTTGAGCAGCCACGCCGCGCGCCGCCAGATTCGACAGGATGGGATCCACTGCGGCCGGCTTCACCACCAGCAGCATGCCGTTGCCCATGTTCCACTGGCGGACAGCGGTTTCAAAATCGACACTCCCCATCTTCATCAGCTGCTGCATGAAATCGTGCGGGGGAAAGAGGTGGTCCAGCCGCGCGCCCAGCCCGGAAGGCTTCAGCACACGCCCCAGCTTGCTGGGGATACCCCCGCCCGTGATGTGCGCCACGCCGAGAAGCGGGATCTGCTTCCGGATCAGATGCAGGATCACCGGGGTATAGACTTTCGATGGCGTGAGCACCACCTCGCCCCAGCTCCGGCCATCGCCCCTCCGGGCCTTGTGCCAATCTGGCCCGAAGGTGTTCTCCAGAATCGAGCGGACCAGCGAAAACCCGTTGCTGCGGAAACCAGCGCTCTTCAGCGCGATGACTGCATCGCCCACTTCGATCTGGCTGCCATCAATCGGCATGCCGTTCATATAGGGCGTTCCTATAGCGGTGGCGCACCAGTTGAAGTGCATCCCATCTCCCCACCCGCCGGTGCGGAGCCCCAGTTCGGCGATCTCGCCGCCGACAATTGCAATGCCGCATTCCAGGGCCGCATCATAAAGCCCCCGCATCAGCTGATCGATCACCTCTTCATCCGGTTGGTCGACATCCAGCACATTGACGAGATTGATCGGTTCAATGCCGTTGGCCACCAGGTCATCGGCCACCATCGCCACCAAATCGTAGCCCACGGTGTGATAGATGCCAGTGCGCTCCGCCACTTCGGCCTTCGTGCCGATGCCGTCGCAGCTCATCGCCACGCGCATCGCCCCGAAATCCATCCAGTTGGAGAACGAACCGGAGCCGCCAAACAGCGGCCGGCCGGTTTTGCCGCGCCGTGCTTCGAATGATTTTTGTGCCCAATGGAACGCCGTGCGGGAGCACTGGTCTCCCAGTGCCAGATTCACGCCTGTCGATTTCCGTTCCATCGGTCTCTCCCTAGGCGTGAAGGCGGGATCGATACAGGAAAGCTCCCACCGAGCGCCCATCGAAATGGGAGCCGTGACCCTTGTGCCGTTCTCGTCTGTTTTGGTTTGTTGTCATTCTGAATTCGTTTTCCGCCGTCGCCCCGCCGGAACCCCGGATTAACTCAACTGATAGTTGGGCGCTTCTTTGGTGATCTGCACATCATGCACATGCGACTCACGGATTCCCGCGGCCGTAATCTGCACAAATTGCGCCTTGTTGCGCAGCTCGTTGATCTCAGCGCAACCGGTGTATCCCATCGCCGCGCGCAACCCGCCCATCAGCTGATGGACCACACCGGAAACCGGCCCCTTGCTCGGGACGCGGCCTTCGATGCCCTCGGGCACCAGCTTCTGCGGTTCTTTGTTTGTTTCCTGGAAATAGCGGTCGGAGGAGCCCTGCTGCATCGCGCCCATCGAGCCCATGCCGCGATAGGCCTTGTATGACCGACCTTGGAACAGGACCGTCTCGCCCGGCGCCTCATCCGTTCCTGCAAAGAGACTGCCCAGCATCACCGCATTCGCACCGGCGGCAATTGCCTTGGCGATGTCGCCCGCGAACCGGATGCCGCCATCAGCGATCAGCGTCACACCAGAATCGCCCACCGCCTTCGCCACATCATCAATCGCGGACACCTGTGGCACGCCCACTCCCGCCACAATCCGCGTCGTACAGATCGAGCCCGGACCGATGCCGACTTTGACTCCATCCGCACCCGCATCCATCAGTGCACGCGCCGCATCGCCCGTTGCGATGTTGCCGCCGATGACATCGACTTCAGGAAAATGTTTTTTGATCCAAGCCACGCGATCGAGCACGCCCTGCGAGTGGCCGTGCGCGGTATCCACCACCACGACATCTGCTCCTGCAGCCACCAGTACTTCGACGCGTTCTTCGGTCCCCTCGCCGACGCCCACCGCCGCGCCGGCACGCAGGCGGCCCTGTTCATCCTTGGCCGCGGTTGGATGCTCCGTCGCCTTCATCATGTCCGTGACAGTAATCAGCCCCTTGAGTTCATCCTGATCACCCAGCACCACGACGCGGCTGATGCGATGTTCCCTCATCAGTTCCCGCGCGGCATCAAGTCCCGCCCCTTCGCTAACGGTCACCAGCCGCTCGCGCGGCGTCATGACCTTGGACACCGGCTGATCCAAGTTTGTTTCAAAACGGATGTCGCGATTGGTGACGATGCCGACGACGCGGCCGTTCTCGACAACCGGGAGGCTGGAAAAGCCGCGCTGGGTGACGAGGGATTGCACTTCGCCAACGGACATCGTCGGCGCCACGCACATGGGATCTTTGAGGACGCCGGTCTCATAGCGCTTCACACGCGCCACTTCGGCCGCCTGTTGTTCGGGGGAGAGATTCTTGTGGATGATGCCGATGCCGCCCTCCTGTGCGAGGGCAATCGCGAGCTTCGCTTCCGTCACGGTATCCATCGCCGAAGAGGCCACGGGGATCTTGAGGGAAATGTTGCGCGAAAAGCGGGAGGAAAGGCACGCGTCGCGTGGCAGGACTGCCGAACGGGCCGGCACCAGCAGGACATCGTCAAATGTGAACGACTTCTGGACTACTCGCATTTCGTCATCCTTCCGGTTAAAACGGAATAAACAGCCAACAAAAACGCTTTACTTGCGCAGAGAGTAGCATCAATCCACCCCCTGTCAAGCCCCTCTCCCCAACCCCCTGCCCCCGATGCATTTACTTGCGAGACGATGCCGCAAAAGGGCTATATTTATCCAAAATTGGCTGATTTTCCATCCGGAAAAGGCATTTCCAGGACGAAAAGGGCGAAAAAGGCATCAGAATTTGCCACAGAAGCCGCAGAGGCCTGCACAAATGAGAAAAAGCGGGGGCGGGATCGGAAGCGGGGGCGAAAATTATGAAAATAGGGGAAAATAGCCACAACCCTATGTACCAATGAAAGTGAAACACACTCAGGACGCATAAGGGTTTAGCCATTGGGGGGCTTTTTGATTTATTTTGAGATGAGAATTCTCGCACAAAAATGACACCGACAGGAAAATCGGTTGGAAACAGCTTGTTCCTGCACTTGATGAAATCGAAGGAGCCCTTCAGGCCGGTAACAGGGAAAAGCTGCAGCAAATGCTGAGGATCTCGGTGAAACTCTGTGGGAGACGATTCCTTGGCTTTCCAAGCCTTCGCCTAGGGTAGCCTGCGCCCTCTGTAAACTCCGTGAGAGGCGTGTTCTGGATTCTGGATCGCTTACAGCTCGATGCCGTCGTGAACCAGGCGGACCCGGAACGAACCGGCAATGGTGCCTTCGGGAATTTCCACGATGATGTCGATTTCAACCTGATCGGCGCCGGCCGTGATGACATTATCGTCATCGCCCACGCCGGGCACGGGTATGAACTGCTGCAGACCGAGCAGCGTCGGCACATACTGTAGCTGATAGCGTTTGCCGGGAACCGACTGCCAGCGCACGCGCACAGGCCGCGAGACTGTTTCGCCCTCGCCAAGCGGAGCCGGTGCCGCGCCTTCCGTGGTCCGGAAAGACAGCAGCGAGTCCGGATCCGTGCCGCCCGTCCCGGCGAGCATCTCATGCAGGTCGAGCATCCCGTCGCCATCCCAGTCATCGGGAGAGACACCGCCGGGTGCATCCGTCCCCATGGCCTTCTCCCAGGAATTGTTCAAGCCGTCGCCGTCATCGTCGCCATCATCCAGCGGGGTGGCCGTGGAGAAGGTCAGAGACAGAGACGTACCGCTGGCCGGCGCATCGCTCATCTCGGAATCCGCATAGAAGGAGGCTTCCTCAAGGGTCGGCGCGTTGAAGACCCGCGCAAAAATTTTGGTTCCCGCGGGCGGGCGGTTTGACAGTACCATGCAAAACAGGCCGCTGTTCGGACGGACGGTGTTCATCCCCATGCCGCCGACGCTGTCTGTCGAGAGCAATGGATTGTACGGGTGCGCCACGCCGGTAATCGACGGCGGACGGATGATGGAGTCCGTCGAGGTCCGCACTTCCACCCGCGACCGCTCGGCGGCATCGACGGACAGATTGGATCCGCCCATCGGCCGGCCGTATTCATCCAGCACCGGATCCCCGTTGCCCACATACAGCGGCGATGTGATTCCGCCCCAGACGGCGACGGCCATGCCGCACAGCACGAGTCCGCAGACCCAGAATAGTCGAGACCGGCAGCACCTTGGATTTGTCATCATTCCACCACCACTCCTCCAGCAGCGACCGGTTGGACTTCGACCGTCTGCTTCCTTTCGAGTCGACACATCTTCACACTGCTTACTATAGGCCTGTGGCGTCGGGACTGCAAAACACTATATTCAGATTGTGTAAAGATTCTTTAGCACGCCACACCCCTGTTCTGGCTCGAACAGCCCGTTTTCAGGGCCGGAAACCACTGTCGAAAGCCGCCGAGACACAAAAAAACCGGAGGACAGCGCCCCGGCCTATTCAACTGCGTCCTGATGAAGGCGCGCCCTAGGGCACGATTCGCAGGCGCAGAATGATAAACTTCAACTCGTTCGGAATATCCACAGACATCTCGCACTCGTCCGAGTCAGCGGTCTGAGTGCCAGCCGTTTTGAACTCCTGCGGTGCGCCCACCAGAGAGGATGACAAATACTGGACTTCATACGTCTTACCAGACACCGCCTGGAAGCTCACACTGACAGATTGGGTGTCGCTGCCAGCCATCGTGCGGGCCACCGGCGACCGATTGCGCGCGATGGAACGGAAGACCGGCGCAGGCGGCGTGTCGGCTGGATTCGTGCCGGCCAGCCATTCATCCAGATCGCTGATGCCGTCGCCGTCGAAGTCAGAGGAGAACCGGCTGTCGGTGCCGAGTGCCGTCTCCCAGGAATTCATCAAACCGTCCGCATCAATATCGCGGGTGTCGATGGGTTGCGCATCGCCAAAAGACATCTTCAGCGAGGCGCCATTCTGCGGAATCGTGGTCACCGGCGAATCCACATAGAAGGACGCCTGATCGGAGGAAGGGGCGTTGTAGACGCGAATGAAAAACTGCATTCCAGGAGGCAGCCGATACGGGAAGACCATGCAGAAGAAGCCGGAATCGGACTGAGAGGCATTCTGACCGATTCCGCCGACGCAGTCCGGTGAGACCAGCGGGTTGGCGGAATGTGCGTCGCCGTTCACCGAAGGAGAATGGATGATGCCGTCGGTGACCAGGCGCATCTCAACCCGGCAGCGGTCGGCGGCTTCCTCGGGGTTGTTCGATCCGCTCATGGGGATTCCGAACTCGTCGCGAACCGGAGACGTGTTGCCGATATACAGCGGATGAATAATCCCCTCATAAGCCAAACCACTCGTCGCGATGGCCAGGGCCACGCAGAAAACGCTCATCCAGCGGCGTCTCAAAGTTGTTTGTATGTTGCTCATTATGGTGTGTAAGAAAATATTCTTTCGCAATTCAAATATCGCTGAAATCTAATCCTATATATAGAAGGAAACCAGCAATGAATTGTTAATTTCTGATGAAGGAATGTTAAGGTTCTGTCAACCGTTTTTCCTCCAATGGATTAGGGGGTCCGGCCGTCTGGCTTTCACACCCATTATTTGAACGGAAATCCGTTTGCAGTCCCTTCATTTTGTTCCGTTTCATTTCCGGATATTTCGCTTATGAGGCACGGCGCGGTTCCGAAAGCGGGTCTCCCGTGACCCTGCTGTTGCATTTTTCCGGAGGGGGGTCTATGGGTTTCTCCATGCACTATCTGAAACGAACCACGTGGATTTTCCTTCTTCTTCTGGCGCTGGCTTGGGGCACGGCGAATGCCGCGACGAAGGCGATCTGGCCTGCGGAGGCCATTATCGAGTTCGATGCCACCTCCACCCTGCACGACTTCACCGGCGCCGTGACGCCCGCTCCCTTCAACGTGCGGGTGCTGTGGAACGGCCCGCTCGTAACCGTCGGCGGGAAGGCCACCGTTGCGGTCGCTTCGATGAACACGAAGCATGTGAAGCGCGACCGCAACATGCGCAAGATGTTTCATTCCGACACCTTCCCCCTCCTGTCTGGCGTGATGAAGCCAGTGCAGATCAATCCGGACGACTTGAAGTCGGTTCCCCTTGACCTAACGGTGCTGGGAACGACCCGAACGGTGCCCCTCACTCTTTCACAGTGGCAGGTCGACGATGATGGTATCCACTTTGGGGGAACCCTTTCGCTCTCCCTCAAAGAGCTTGGATTGAAGCCGCCCGTCATCATGGGGTTCATTCGGGTCGGCGATTCCGTAGAAGTCCGAATCCATGGAACGCTCAAGAAGCCATCGAAGTGAGCCCAAACCAACACCGCGACAGCGAAAGCGATGGCACCAGGGGAGCCGCCATCAGGGGTGTCGAGGGACCGGCCTTGCGGCTCCTGCCGCCGCAACATCCGGCCTATCGGCCGCACCCGCCCCTTGACATTCGCTGAATTCAGCGGAAAATCTGGCCTATCGATGGCGGAAGTCCGCCATCACAAGCAAGAAAGCCACGCTGATGATGAAGAAAAGTGTTCGAAAGACCGGTCCTGCCCCCGTGACCGTCGCCCGCCTCCAGAAAATCGCTTCCCGGCTGCCGCCCAAGACGGTCGTCATCGCCGGCGGCGACCGCAAGGAGGATCTGTCTGTATTCACCCTTTTACAGGCGCTTCCCTTCGTCAAGCGCTGTCTCCTGGTCGGAGATGGGAAGGCCATCCGCGCAGCCGCCCGCGGGCTGAACCTCTCTGTTCCGAAGGCGGACATCGTGGCAACGGACAGCCCAGAGGAAACGGCGCTTCGCACAGTGGAACTGGTCGAGCAGGGTGTGGCGGAGATCATCCTGAAAGGCAACATCTCCACGCCGATCCTGAACCGCGCCATGATGAAGATCCGTGCCCGGGAAACCATTTCCCTGGTCACGATGTTCCAGTCTCGATATCTTGGAGGGAACCGTCCGTTGCTGCTGACCGACGCGGGGGTGACGACCGTCTGCAATTTCAACCGGATGACGGGGATGATCCAGAATGCCGCGGAAGTGGCGCAACGGGTACTGGGTCTGCCGCGGCCGCGTATAGCCCTGCTCTCCGCCAACGAAAAGGTGATCAAGTCGCTGCCTTCGACCTCGCTGGCCGTAGAACTGTCCCAGGCACCCTGGGAAGACATGGTCGTCTGCGGCCCGCTGTCGCTCGATCTGGCCATCGATCCCGAATCGGTGCGCATCAAGGGATTGGCCAAAAGCAAGGATCCGGCTATGCGGGAAGTGGCGGGACAGGCGGATGCCCTGGTGTGCCCGGGCCTCGATGCGGCCAATATCCTTTATAAGGCCATTATGAGCCTGACCCTGTGTGGAAAGGCCTCCATGGCGGGAATCACGGTCGGTCTCCAAGTGCCCTACATCATCCTGTCCCGAGCAGACAACGAAGCCACAAAGCGGGATTCCGTCGCGCTGTGCTGCATTTATGCGGAACAGGATAAGCCGGATTCAGACACCCCCTCCTCATCCTAATCCTAACTCATAATCTTAATCGTAATCGGACCGCCCGAACCGATTAGATTCGCCCCCCGACGACCTTGCGTCGCCGGAGGCAAGGCTTTTCTCCCCTGCCGCACAAGGCGGCAGGGACCGCCCGGACACGGCAACGATCAGGCTAGCCCATCCAGATGAGGGGCTTGTCGGGATTCCACTTCACGGAGACCTTCTTCAGCTTGGTCCAGAAGTGGATGGAGCTCTTTCCGGTGATGTCGCCAGCCCCAATAATGGAATCTTTCCAGCCGCCGAATGAGAAGGGCTCACGAGGCACCGGCACACCGACATTCACCGCAATCATACCCGCCTGGATGCGATTGCAGAACACTTCCGCCGCCCGGCCGCTCTGCGTGAAGATCGAACCACCGTTCCCGTAGGGGGAGCTGTTGGCAATATCGATGGCTTCGTCGAGGGTTTCGGCACGGACAATGGTCAAGATCGGGCCAAAGTTTTCTTCCACGGCGATTTCTGAGCCCACCTTGGCTTCGATAATCGTGGGTCCCAAATAGTTGCCCTTTTCCTTGCCCTTCACCTCGACGTTTCGTCCATCCAGCAGGATTTTGGCTCCGTCTTTTTCCGCCCGCTCAATGAATCCGATAATGGATTCCTTGGCGGCGGGATTGACAATGGCGCCCATATTCTCGCCCGGCACAAACTTTTTGGCTTCCTCGACCAGCTTCTCGATGACGGGATCCACCTCGCCCACGGCCACCAGCACACAGGCCGACATACAGCGCTGGCCCGCGCAACCGAGGAACGAGGATGCGATATTGGCTGCGGTGTTGTCCGGATGGGCATCCGGCAGCAGAATCAGATGGTTGTTGGCACTGCCCAGCGCCATCGCACGCTTGTAGGTCGCGCAGGAACTCTTATAGACAATTTTGGCCACCTTGGTGGAGCCGACAAACGTGACCGCCTGGATATCCGGGTGTTCGCAGATTCCAGTCACCAGTTCGCGGCCCCCGCAAATGACATTCAATACACCATCCGGCAGGCCGGCTTCCTTGAGCATTTCGGCAATTCGCACGGCGCTCAACGGAGCCTCGCGGGAGGGTTTAAGCACCATGGTATTGCCCATCACCAAGGCGTTGGGCATGGTCCAGTGTGCCACCATGTGCGGGAAGTTGAACGGTGTGATCGAGGCCACCACACCCAGCGGCATATGCGCATGCCGACATTCCACGCCGCGACTGACCTCTTCGAAGTCACCGGTGGCGGTCTGCGGCAGCGAGCAGGCAAACTCGGTCAGTTCTAGGCTCTTGTTCACCTCAGCGATGGCCTCGTTTAAATTCTTGCCCATTTCATCCTGCATAATGGCGGCGACTTCCTCCACCCGCTGGCTCAGGATTTCATAATACTTGTAAAAGATAGCCGCCCGCTGCTTCATCGTATAGGCCGACCAGATCGGAAAGGCATCCTTTGCCGCCTGAACGGCCCGGTCCAGCTCCGCCTTGTCGGACATCGGGATCGTGGAAAGCTGTTCTCCGTCGATGGGACTGAAGCGTTCTGCACGGGGGCCTTCGGGATTGCTGGCCTGCCCATTGATAAAATTACTGAGATCAAAATATTTCATGGTTGGGTTCCTTTTTGGATGATTGCAGGAGAGTATCAACTGCCCTACCCGTGCACAAATCAAAAGACTCCAAATCTTTCGGCCTCACTCCCTATCGAAACGACTTTACCTTTGGGTGTGTTTCTTGGATAGTAGGACGGTCGGTCGGCATGACCGCCGGCAGGGAAAACAGCCTGCCCGGGTGCCGATCTAAGGAGATCAAAATATGGCACGCATTGTTAAGTCCGGACTGATTCAGTGTTCTCTCCCCCTTCATGAAGGCGAAGGGACAATGAAAGAGATTACAGAGGCCATGATCAACAAGCATCTGCCGTTGATCGACGAGGCCGGAAAAAAGGGCGTACAGGTCCTGTGCCTGCAGGAGATTTTCAGCACCCCCTATTTCTGTCCGTCGCAGGATCCCAAGTGGTTCCATACCGCGGAGCGGATTCCGGACGGCCCGACGATCCAGCTGATGCAGGAATACGCCAAGAAATACGCAATGGTGATGGTGGTCCCAATTTATGAAGAGGCGATGACGGGTGTCTATTACAATACGGCCGCCGTGATCGATGCGGACGGGAAATATCTCGGGAAATATCGCAAGAACCACATTCCGCAGGTGGGTGGATTCTGGGAGAAATACTACTTCAAGCCGGGCAACCTCGGCTATCCGACCTTTGAGACGCGCTATGGCAATGTCGGCGTCTACATCTGCTATGACCGCCACTTCCCGGAAGGGGCACGCCTCCTGGCCCTGCACGGTGCGGAGATTGTCTTCAACCCCTCGGCCACGGTCGCGGGCGTCTCCCAGTATATCTGGAAGGTGGAACAGCCCGCGCACGCGGTGGCGAACGGCTTTTTCATGGGCAACATCAACCGCGTGGGCGAAGAGAAGCCCTGGAACCTCGGCCGCTTCTATGGCACGAGCTACTTCGTCAATCCCCTCGGCAAAATCATTGCAGAGGGCAGCGAGGACCAGGACGAACTCGTCGTCGCCGATCTCGACCTGGATCAGATCCGGGAGACCCGGGATAAGTGGCAGTTCTTCCGGGACCGCCGTCCCGAAACGTATGAGGATATGACCAAACTTCTTCCGTAACCGCATTCCGCAATCCACGCGCAACAAAGGAGGCACCCCCATGGCCATGATCATAAAGGGCGGCACCGTCGTGACCGCCGCCGACATCAGTGTATCCGACATCCGGATTCAGGGCGAAACCATCACCGCAATCGGCAAGGACCTGCCGGTCCGCAAAAGTGACACCGTCGTCAAAGCCGCGGGGCAATATGTCTTCCCGGGCGGCGTCGACGTGCATACGCACTTTGAACTGCCCTTCATGGGGACCGTAAGCCGCGATGACTTCAAGACCGGAACCCGGGCCGCGCTCTGCGGCGGCACCACCTCGATCATCGACTTCATCATTCCGGCCAAGGGCAAGCCGCTGGCCGAGGCGGTCGACGCGTGGCACAAGAAATCCAAGAAAGCGGTGGCAGATTACGGCTTCCACATGGCCCTCCCGGAATTCAACGAAGCGGTCGCAAAGGAAATCCCCTCCATCATCAAGAAGGGCATCACATCCTTTAAGTGCTTCATGGCCTACAAAGGGGCGCTCCAGATCGATGACGGCCAGTTGATCGGCGTCTTCAATGCGGTCGGTAAAAACGGCGGAATGGTGATGGTGCACGCCGAAAACGGCGACATGATCGATGTCCTGACCCAGGAGTTCACGGCGAAAGGCAAACTGACGCCGGAATACCACTGGCGGGCGCACCCCGCCCTGGCGGAGGAAGAAGCCGTGCACCGCATCATCGAGCTGTCCCGGTTCGTGGACAAGCCCATCTACATTGTCCACTTGTCCAGCGCCGATGGTCTGGAGAAGGTCAAGGAGGCGGTGGCCAAAGGCTACAAGGTGTTTGCTGAAACCTGTCCGCAATATCTGATGCTCTCGAGCGACCTGTACCTCAAGCCCAACTTCCAGGGCGCCAAGTGGGTGATGTCTCCCCCGCTCCGGCCGGCCGACCATCTGGAGAAAATGTGGGAAGGCCTCAGCCGCGGCTATATCAAGACCGTGGCGACCGATCACTGCTCGTTCAATTTCAAGGGACAAAAGGATATGGGCCGCGAGACCTTCGCGAAAATCCCGAATGGCATTCCGTCCATCGCGGACCGGTTCAACCTGCTGTACACCTACGGCGTGGGCAAGGGCCGCATGAGCCTGACCCGGTTCGTGGACGTGGCCTGCACGGCACCCGCTAAACTGTTCGGCATGTACCCCAAGAAGGGAAGCATCGTCGTGGGCGGCGATGCCGATCTCGTCCTCTTCGATCCCGAGAAAAAGGGTGTGATCTCGGCCAAGACCTCGGCGCACAATGTCGACTACAGCGCCTATGAAGGCATGAAACTCAAGGGCATGCCGACCGCCGTGCTGCTCCGCGGCAAGTTCGCCGTTCGCAATGGTAAATATGTGGGCAAACAGGGCCCCGGCCAGTTCATCCACCGCGGCCCGTCCGGAAAAATGGTTTGATCCAGGAGCACACATGAACCCCAACGAAATCGAAGACATCAAGCAGTGGGATAGCGAACACGTCATCTATCCGTGGAAGACGCAGGGCTGGTATAAACCCATCCTCATCGATCACGCGGAAGGAATCCACATGGTGGGGGCCGATGGAAAGCGCTACATCGATTTCTGCTCGGGCCTGTTGAATGTCAACATCGGCCACAGCCACCCGCATGTGCTGGATGCCATGCGGAAGCAAATGGACAAGCTGACCAATGTGGCAGGAGCGGTCTTTACCACCGAACCGAAGGCCAAGCTGGCCAAGATGATCTCCGAGGTGACGCCCGGTGATCTGGATTATGTGTTTTTCACAAACGGCGGAGCCGAAGCCAACGAGAATGCCATCAAGGCCGTGCGCTGGTTCACGGGCCGGCATAAAATCTACTCCGCCTGGCGCAGCTACCATGGCGCCACCGCCGGTGCCATCGCGCTGACCGGTGATCCCCGCCGCATCCCGTGCGAACCGGGCATCCCCGGGGTCGGAAAATTCTTCGGCCCCTATTGCTATCGTTGCCCATTCGGATACAAAAACAACAAGACCTGCGGGACCCAGTGCCTGGAGACCTTGAAAACCCAGATCATGATGGAAGGGCCGAAAAGCATTGCCGGTATTTTCATGGAGCCTATCGTCGGCACCAACGGCATCATCATCCCGCCGGTGGCCTTTATGAAGGGAGTCCGTGAGCTCTGCGACGAACACGGTATCCTGCTGGTGATGGATGAAGTCATGGCCGGATGGGGCCGCTCCGGCAAGTGGTTCGGCTGCGAGCACTTCGACATCGTGCCGGACATCATCACCGCCGCCAAGGGACTCACCTCGGGCTATGTGCAGTTGGGCGTGATGATCTGGAGCAAGAAGATCTGGGATCACTTCTGCGAAAAACCGTTTGTCGGCGGCCTGACCTACTTTGGCCACGCGTTGGCCTGCGCGGCAGGCATCGCCAATATCGAAGTGTACAAAGAAGAAAACCTGATCGAGAAATCGCGGATCAACGGTGAATATCTCGAAAAGAAGCTGTGGGAGTTGTACGAGAAGCACCCGTCCATCGGCGACGTGCGCTGCAAGGGTCTGTGGGCCTGCCTCGAGCTGGTGGCCGACCGCGAAACCAAGGAGCCGCTGGCCGGCTATGGCGATTCCAAACAGAATGTCATGGGCGAGGTCATCAAGCGGCTCCTCGATATGGGTCTCTGGGCGTTTGCCAAGTGGGATTTCATTTTCCTGGCCCCGCCGTTGATTATCACACCGGAGCAGATCGATGAAGCGGTCGCCATCCTCGACAAGGCGCTGGACTACCCGGATTCTCTGTTGAAAAAATAACAGCCCCCCGGCGACCTTGTGTCGCCGGAGGCGGAGGGTTGCTCCCCTGCCGCGCAAGGCGGCAGAGACCGACCATGACTGAATAAGCGGAATAACTGAGGAGGACCCATGGAACGCATCGTCAACGGCATCCACGAATGGGATGGAGAACTTTCCGGACCGTATGTCAGCCAGGATATGGCGCCGGTCAAGGCCGCGGATCGGAAATGGAACCTCTGGGATATCGCGGCGCTCTGGGTTGGCATGGCCGTATGCATTCCCACCTATATGCTGGCCTCCAGTCTGATTGTCGGCGGGATGAACTGGTGGCAGGCCATCCTGACTATCACCCTCGGCAACGTGATTGTTCTCATCCCCATGGTACTCAACGCACATGCCGGCACGAAATATGGCATCCCCTTCCCCGTCTTTGCCCGGGCCTCGTTCGGCCTGTCAGGCACACACCTTCCCTGTATGCTCCGCGCCATCGTAGGCTGCGGCTGGTTCGGCATCATGACCTGGATCGGCGGGGCCGCCACGCACCAGATTCTGTCCGCGATCTTCGAGGGCTGGCGCCAGCTGCCGATCGTGGATCTGGGCTTCGTCGGTTCCCAGCCCCTGGGCGCCTGGCTGGGATTCCTCATTTTCTGGGGGGTGAATGTAGCCATCGTGGTCCGGGGAATCGAATCCATCCGGTGGATGGAAAAAGCGGCCGCACCCTTCTTGCTGCTGATCGGGCTTTCCCTGCTGATCTGGGCCGTGGTCAAGGCAGACGGATTCGGCCCCATGCTGAGCCAGCCATCCACCTTCCAGACCCGGGGGGACTTCTGGCGGTTTTTCTTCCCGGCGCTGACGGGCATGGTCGGCTACTGGGCCACCTTATCTCTAAACATCCCTGATTTCACGCGCTATGCCAAAAGCCAGAAGGACCAGATGCTGGGCCAGGCGCTGGGGCTGAATACGACGATGCCGTTTTATTCCTTTATCGGCGTCGCAGTAACCTCGGCCACGGTGATTATTTTTGGGAAGGCCATCTGGGATCCGGTGGAATTACTGGCTCAATTCAAAAGCCCGCTCTTGGTTATCATCTCTATGGGGGCCCTCTGGATTGCCACACTGACGACCAATCTGGCCGCCAATGTGGTGGCGCCGGCCAACAGTATCTCCAATCTGTGGCCGCAAAAAATATCCTTCCGTCTCGGGGCGATCATCTCCTGTGTGGCGGGTGTGGTCATCATGCCCTGGAAACTGCTGGAAACGCCGGGTGGATACATCTTCACCTGGCTCGTGGGCTATTCCGCCCTGCTCGGACCCATTGCCGGCATCCTGATCGCCGACTATTATGTCATCCGGAAAACAAACTTGGATCTGGGCGGGTTGTATGGAGTCAACCCGGCTTACCGGTATCGGGGCGGATTCAATCCGGCGGGGATGATTGCCTTGATCGTCGCCATTCTGGTTAATTTGCCGGGCTTTCTCGTTGAAATCCAGGTGATGGATGGCTCGAGTGGAATCGGCGCGTTGGGCCATCACCTGTATAGCTACGCCTGGTTTGTCGGCTTTGCGGTGGCGTTCGTGCTGTACCTGGTGTTGCAACGAGCACCCAAAGAGCAAGTTGCCTAGGGCTAAGCCTGCTTCACCTGCGGGACAAGCCCGCAGGGGTCGAAAATCAGCCTCCTCTGAACCCCCGTAGGCCCGCATGGGTCGAAAATTTACCTCATGGGCTTGCCCCACTGAACCCCCGTGGGCTTGCCCCACTGAACCCCCGTGGGCTTGCCCCACGGGTGAATCAGGTCTGCTTCCACACAGCGCCCACGCCATACTCCGAAAACGTCCCCGCATACACATTCTCGCCCATCAAACAACACCCCGCCGCGCGATTGAGACTCTTCCACAACGCCTCCGCCAATTCGAGCGGCGACCGTTCCTGATTCCCCCGCGCCGCAATATGCACATGGTTCGGCATCGGTGAAAATGCCTTCAGCCGGCAGCCCGTTTCCCCGGCCCACGCGAAGATGCCCGAGCGCACCTTCGCCAGGAAGTCTTCCTTGCCGATCCGGAAGCGGTCTGCCGTCACGGTCACCAAATGCAGGTTGAACCAATAGCGGCCGCTGTTGGTTTCGGACGGCTCAGACAGGTCTACTCCCCTTTCTTCAAAACCCGCCTCTTTCAATGTGGCCCGATAGCGCTCGTCCACGAGTTCCGCGCGGACCGCCTGTTTCCGCAGATAGGTTTCCACTGCGGGAGAACAGTTGTCGCCCAGTGCACGAACGGCGACCTTCCGACTGAATCTGCACGGCTGTCCCGCCTGACGCAACGCATGCTGCAGCCGCCCCTTCACGCGCGCGGCAAGAAAAACAGGCGCAACCGATGGCTCGGACTGAAAGGTCATCTGAATTTGCTCTGGCTTCCAGGCGCAGGAGCGAAGAGTTAACCCGTCCATCTTCCACGCGGCGGTGAGAGGCTCGAAGAAGGAAGTTGGCGGCTCCGGGGGGAAAGTTCCCTCCGTAGGCCAGCCAGCCCAAGAGTAGAACAGATGGTGGATCAAGGGAAACGCCATGTCTGTCAGGATAAACCTCATTCACCTGCGGGACAAGCCCGCAGGGGTCTAAAAACCCAGCCCCTCTGAACCCCCGTGGGCTAACCCAATCCCTAGCACTTTGCCTTCAGCTGCTTCTCCAAGCCTTCGCCTAGCGTGACCGTATCGGCCCGCCTGTAGGTCGACGGCATTTCCTTGAAGGTGATCAGCCCCTCCACGGGACAGGCAAAGCTGCACACCATGCAGCTGAGGCATTTTTTCTCGTCGAGGACGGGGCGCCGGTTCTGCGCGTCCCAATCCAGCGCCCAGCCGCCGGCATCCTTGCAGACGGTATAGCACTGGCCGCAGCCGATGCAGCGGTCGAGGTCGTATTGCGCGATCCCTTGGCGCTTCAGATCAAAATCGTGGGTTTCATGCAGGTTGGGCAGCGCTTTCCCAACCAAATCCTTGACGCGAGAGATTCCCTTCAGGGCCATGTAGTCGGAAAGCCCTTCGATCATGCTTCCGACAATCTGCTGGCCGTAATGAATGATGCCAGTCGTGACCTGAATCGTCGTCGAGCCAAGAAGCAGGTATTCCAACGCATCCACCCAGGTCTCGATCCCGCCAATACCGGAAATCGGCAGGCCCAATTCCCGGCATTGGGCCAGTTCGGCCACATACCGCAATCCGATCGGCTTGATGGCCGGGCCGGTAAATCCGCTGGCCGCGCCCTTGCCAAACACATTCGGATTCGGCACACAGTTATCAATATCGACCCCGCTCAGCCCCGCCACGGAATTGATCGCTGCGATACCGTCCGCGCCACCCTTTTTTGCGTACACAGCCGGCACAGTGATATCCGTGATGTTGGGGGTCATCTTGGCCACGATCGGGAGACTGCACGAGTTCCGGCAGGTTTCCGTAAATTTCTGAACGAGATCCTGCACCTGCCCCACCTTTGCGCCGGAGCCCTCCACGGTCATGTGCGGACAGGACACGTTGACTTCCAGCATGTCCGCGCCGGCATCTTCGCTGGCCTTGGACAAATCGGCCCATTCCTGGTTCGAAAATCCCATGATACTGGACATGACCAGCCGGTCCGGCCAATGCTTCTTCAGATACATGATATCCAGCAGATTGGCCTTCAGGCCCCGGTCGGAGGTCTGCTCAACGTTCTGAACACCCACCAATTGCTTCCCGCTTCCAAAATATCCATTCATACGCGGCGAAGGATGGATAATCGGGAGTCGATCCGAAACGATGGTCTTGTAAGCCACCCCGGCCCATCCGGCCTCGAAGGCGCGCTCCACCATCTCGGCGCTGTTGGACACCGGGGAAGAGGACAGCATGAACGGATTTATGAGCTTGAACCCACAGAAATCAACAGACAGATCAATTGGCTTGGCCATGGGAGTTCTCCTATTTCTTCAACTGCTTCAGGATGGCTTTCGCGGCCGTTTTCCCGTCCTTGACGGCCTCGATGATCAGGGCCGGGCCCCGGACGATGTCGCCGCCGGCATAGATTTTTTTCACCGACGTCGCACCGGTCTTCGGGTTGGCTGTGATGAGGCCACCCTTGGTCCGCTTGACAGACGGATATCCCTCCTCGGCGCCGACGACCGGCTTCGTACCAATCGCCTCGATCACGACGTCCACCGGCAGTTCCCATTGGGAATCCGGCACTTCGATGGGTCGCCGCCTGCCGGAAGCGTCCTTGTCGCCCAATTCGGTTCGGACCAGCTGAACCGCGCGCAGGCGACCACGGGCACCCGTCCGGTATCCGACCGGCTGATTCAGCAGGAGAAAATGAATTCCGGCCTGCAGCAGGTCCTGCTTCTCGTCATCCTCGGCGGGCATCTGCGTGTAGGATCGGCGATAAATGACATAGACATCGCTGGCCCCCAGCTTGAACGCCGACTCCGCGGAATCGACAGCCACCGAGCCACCGCCAATAACAGCCACGCGCTTGCCCTTCACGGATCTCGCGAGCTGCGACTGTTTCCCATCGCGCAAGGCGCACAGGAATTCCGTGGCGGTGAACAGGCCGGGGAGGGACGGAGTCGACCCCTTCAGGCGAATCGGTTCCCACAGGCCGGGAGCAAGGAAGACGGCTGCAAATCCTTTTTTCAGCAATTTCTCTGCCGCACCCTTGCCCTGGATGGGCGTGGAGCACTTAAAGACCACGCCGAGGGCATCCAAATCCTTCAGCTCACGATCCAGAAATTTTGGGGCGAACCGATAAGCCGGCACACCGTACCGCAGTACGCCGCCTGCCTTCGCCTTGGCCTCGAACACGGTGACACGGAATCCCGCTTGGGCCAATTCGGCCGCGCAACTCAGGCCCGCCGGGCCCGACCCCACAATAGCGATCTTCTCCTTGCGGCGCGCACCCTTTTCAAGCGGATTGAATCCAATCGCCCAAGCGTGCTCGACCAGAGCCCGCTGAATTTGTCCAATCTGGATGGGACCACCCGGCAGACCGACGGCACTGCATTCCCGCTCGCACAACTGCGCCGTCGGGCACAGCACGCCGCAGGCTCCACCCAGGATATTGTTCTGCTTGATGGTGCGGATGGCACCGGTGACATTACGGAATTTCAGCTTGCTGATGAACTGGCCGGGATCGGTGCCGCCGGGACAACCTGTGGAGCAAGGCGCATCGTGGCACAGCAGGCATCGGTCTGCCTCCGCTATCGCCTCTGCCAAATCCCAGCCTTTGCTCATGTCCGTTAATGGATTCGATTTCTTCACCGGTCTACCTCCTGCCGCAGTCAAAATGAAGCCCTATGCACCTGTTCAACTTAACATTCACCTGGATGCACTCGCATGTAAGACATAGGTTCTCAAAACAGAGCTGGCAACACAAGCCCTCTTCCAATATCCAACAGAACAATTTTCAATAGGGACCTGCCTGATCCCGCTCCCCTGCGGGCTTGTCCCGCAGGAGAAGAAGATCTGATTCACCCGCGACACAAGGTCGCGGGGGTCACAAGGTCGTTCAAAACGGCTGATTCTCCCCCTCAAAATCGGCTGGCGTCGGGCAACCATTCGCGCTACCTTCGATGACGGTCATCATTCATTCTTTCCCAAGGAGAACACCGCCATGGAATTTAAAAAATCAAACTGGAAACAGGCCGTTGAACAAGCCGTGCCGGATCCGAACGTTGGCATCCGGATTGCCCGGCTCTGCGGCGATGAACAATTCGGGCTCTACGTCGCCTCAGTGCCGGACCGGGTGGGATGCCATGTCCACTTCCATGGAAGTGAAACCTACGAAATCCTCGAAGGGGTCGGAGAGCTTCATCTCGGTTTTGTCAGTGGACGGGACCACGGCCCGATTGAATGGCGCAAACCCGAACCCGTCGAAGCCGGGGATGCCTTTATGATCGCAGAGGGATTTGCCCATCAGCTCCGTAATAAGGGGTCGGGCGATCTCGTGATCATTTTTGGCTGTCCCCCCTCGCATTTAGACAACGATCTCGACCGGCTGATGATCGAAGTGCCGGAATAAGACGGAAGACGAAGAGGGTCCACTAGGAAGCTTGCCAAACCGAAGGCATGGTCCGCGAAAAGACGCGAAAAAAGAGAATAGCCGAAGAAATTCTCACACGAAGTCACCAAGAATCTGTTTCTTCGTGTAAAAACTCTTCTCTTCGTCTTTTCCGCATCTTGAAAATAGGCCAGTGCAGAGCTCAATTTCCGTTTTCGGAACGCCGAGAGAACGCGAGATCTATAGCGTTTCACCGCAGGCGGAGAGAATGCGGGAACAGAGCGACCCCAGTGCCAATCCTGTCCATCCCGTCAAAATTTCTCATTTTTCGATCATTTTCGCGTGATTCGTATTTAAAAAGACCGATTTCCGGTCCCGATAGCGATTCCGATGCCGATTTTGATCAACTTTTGGCTCATCGCGCCGAAAAACCTGATAAAGAGGCTATTTTCCTCTCTTCCAGTCATACATTTTACTAAAAGCAGGCAACTTATGTTGTTTTGGTAGCGCGCATCTGTAAAACTGTTCCACTTGATTGCAAAAATGACTAAGAACGAAATTGGGAGAAACCAATGCCAAAACATGAGTATGTGATTCACCACACCAAAGGCTTTCGGAAGCGCCGCGGCCTGAACTGGACCGCCCTGGGGTTTATGTATGCGGCGTATTATGTCTGCCGCTATAGCTTTAAGTTCGCGACCCCCGGCCTGCATGAAACCTACGGCTACACCACCACGCAGTTGGCGGACATCTGGGCCATCTGGTCTATCGCCTACGGTACCGGACAGCTGATCAACGGATTGATCAGTGACCGCATCGGCGGCAAGAAGTGCATGCAAATCGGTGCCATCGCCACCGTTATTCTGAATCTGCTCTTCGGGTTTTCCTCCCTGCCGGGTATGTTCTCCAGCTTCGCGCTGATCTATCTTGTGAACGGCTACTTCCAGGCGTTCGGCGCCCCGGGCATGGTAAAAATCAACGCGGCCTGGTTCCATCGCACAGAGCGTGGCACGTTCTCCGGTATTTTCGGCGGCATGATCCAACTCGGCAAGGCGGCCATCGGCTTTATTGCCCCGTGGATTCTCAGCGGCATGCTGGTCTTCGGCAATGCCCTGATCGGCGAAGGCGAATGGGTCTGGCTGTTCCGGATTCCGCCCATTCTGACCGTTCTGGCTGTAATCTTTATGACCCTTGCCGTGAAGGAAACCCCGGATGAAGCGGGCTTCCCCAACGAGATTGAGGATGAAGTCGACAATACAGATGGTGTGACCGTCACCCTGGCCCACTCCTTCAAAACGATCTTCACAAATCCGTTTGTCTGGTTCTATGCTTTTGCCTACGCCGCCACGGGTGCGGTCCGGCACAGTTCCGACCAGCTCTCTAATCTGTTCTTCTCGGAACAGCTGGGTCTGGACATGGTGAAAAACATCCCCACAATCGTGATGATTACCTTCATTATAGAACCGTTTGTTGCGTTCTCCGGCTCCCTGATCTCGGGCATTGTCTCCGACAAGTTCTATGGCGGCCAGCGGGCTCCTGTCGCCATGGTGCTGTATTTCATCACCGCCGCCGTCATCGTCGTCTCCGCGGTGCTGCTGGAGCAGGGCTTCATCCAGCCCGGGCATCTCGGCGTCATCATCGGTTGCCTGGTCCTGCTGGCGATTTCCTTCACCATCAACTCTACGCATTCGCTGGTGGGCGCGGCCGCCCCGATGGACATCGGCGGCAAGAAGATGGCCGGTTTCGCCTCGGGCGTCATCGACTCCTTCCAGTATTATGGTTCCGCGGTGGGCATGATGCTGACCGGTCGTGTGCTCGATGCCACACAAGAAGCCCACGGCTGGCTGTACTGGTACGTCATCATGGCGTTCTTTGGCCTGTGCGGTGGTTTCTCGATGCTGATGCTGATCCGCAAGCATAAGCGCATGGATGCGATGAATATCAAGATGGCGTCGTAAAACCCCGCACCTCTTGACACCCACGGACGCTCTTTCGAGAGCGTCCGTTTTTTTGTACATGCCTTCTTTTCCGTAAGTGTTCGGCTCTTCTGATCGAATGGGGTCACGGGGATTACGCCCTGGGGCCCGGTTGCCGTCTGTTTCAGCTCTTTCATGCTCTCTCCTATGCTCCCTGAGTGTGTTCCACTTTCGTGTGCCACTTTCATCGGCACATTGGGTTTTCAGCCCAAACTCCTCATTTCCTCTACATCCATTCCAGATTGACGCTCCCACCTCATTTCCCTATTCTTCGAATCAGCCCGTTTCGCAATCTATTAAACAGGAGTGCAGCATGAAAAGATTGATTGCAGTCGTGGTTATCGGGATGCTCGAAACCAGTGGGTGGGCACAGACGGAATTCCCTTCTCCAGCAGAAACAGGACCGGCCGTCATCGCGGTGGTCCTCGGGACCAAAATCACAGAGGATCAAAAAGAAAATCTGAGCGGGGTTATCTTCGGGACTCTGCTCAGGCAGTTTGCCGAGCAAAACCAGATTGAACCCACAGCAGAGGAATTAGAGCTCTTCATCCGGGCAACAGACAGGGAAACGAATAGCCCTAAGGAGCAGTTCAGAGCCGACCGAGACCGTTTTCAAGAGGAACTGAAGGACACAACCCTGTCCGAGAAGGATCGGAAGCAAAAGGAAAAGGATCTGGAAACACTAGAGGGCCTCATTCAAACGACAGATGAAATGGACAAACAATCTGCGGGGATGGAAAATCAAATAAGTATCACGGAGAAACAGATTGCCCGTTATTTTGTCCAATCCTGGAAGGTCAACAAAGCACTGCATCAGAGGTATGGCGGGCGCGTAATCTTTCAGCAGGCCGAGACGGAACCTCTGGATGCTTATCGGGACTTTCTAAAGGAGCAGAAACAAGCTGGCGCATTCCAAATCCTCGACAAACAATATGAAGGGGAATTCTGGCGCTACTTCACAAATGATGCCATGCACAGCTTCTGCTCTGATGAACAGGGCTGGAAGTCCTTCCAAACCCCCTGGTGGGAAATGACCAAACCGGACGAGGAATAACTGCTGTCTCTTGACATTCTCCCCGCCCGGTCCTAGGTTCTGTCGCTCGCGAGGAACCCAAATATGACCACCCCCATCAGCCCCACAATTTTAAGCGAACGATTCACGAAAGAGATCGGCGTGCCGGTCTACATCAAGCCGGAAATCCATTCCCCGACGGGATCGTATAAGGACCGCATGGCCACTGAGGCCATCGAAGAGTCTCGGGCGGCCGGCGCAACGAAAGTCGTGCTG
>Ga0075121_1000192_pt1 | contig 42496 bp, 30 predicted proteins | sample AntAceMetag02UKG_FD_69793 | JGI IMG/M metagenome (GOLD analysis project Ga0075121, IMG submission 69793) | Saline lake microbial communities from Ace Lake, Antarctica - Antarctic Ace Lake Metagenome 02UKG | ecosystem: Environmental > Aquatic > Non-marine Saline and Alkaline > Saline | place... | reverse complement strand
CAAGGCTCAGAAGGAAGACGAAATGCTACAGTAAAAGCCAAAAAATGCTTCAATATTCCGTCATACTGTTGATGCTTAAATGGAACGACGGGCTATCGGCTATATTAAATTAACAATGCCGTTAAAAAGAACCGCCATCTTCGGCAACCGATCCATGATGCTCGCAAAAGGACCGTTATTTCTCCGGATTCGGGAGACGGATGCCAAGAGGCATTCGGAGAGTTTTTTTAAATGAATCCGGTCTGCAAAATGGTAAAAGGCGATTTGAAAAAAATAAAAAAATTGAGAAATTACTTGCCCGGGCGGAATCGAGCGGACGCATGATTCTAAGATGTGATCAGATGGATTGGGCGGCGTTGATGGCTCAAACTTCCTTGTCTGAAGATAAGGTCAGGGGAACCTTGAAAAAATTGATTCCCTCCTCCTGCATTGTTTTTTCTTCCTGTTTGGTACTGACACCGCGTATGTTTTTGGGTTCGGAAGCACCATAATGCATCTTCAGTGCTTCTTTTGCAAAATCAGACCCCACGTCGGCAAAATTTTTTTTAACATAATCGGTAATTTTTCTGCTGATTTTTTCGAGGTCCGTTTTGCCGGATAACCCGTCTGACGCATGGGTTCCCTTTATCGCAAAAGTCGAAAGCATTTTCGAAACAGAGGTATCGTTGCACATCGGGCATGAGATCAATCCCTCCCGGCTCTGTCGGTCAAATGCTTTATTGTCTTCGAACCAACCTTCGAATGTATGTCCGTTGGCACATTGCAGGTCAAATACGATCATAATAAAGTTTTACCATGAATAACGGCTGTTAAGTAAATAAATTGTCCACAGGCAATTACTAAGCTATTTCAAATTAGCATAATCAATATTGTTTTAAAAGAATATTATTGACAGAATTTACTTTTTCAACACAATATGCGTCATGTTGATCCAAGGGGGGCTGATACTTTTGGGATATTTTGCGCAACCATCCTGATATATTTTTTACAAAGGTATCAATTTTTTCAGGGCCAAACTATAGACATGGAGCGTTTCAATATGAAACAAATTGTTTTGATAGTATCGTTTTTAGTTCTAACATCGGGAATTGCACCCGCCGAGACCATGTTCGTTTCAGACCGAATGGAGATAACTCTCAGGACAGGGCCTGGAAGCGATCGCAAGATTATATCCATGCTGATATCAGATGAGGTAGTTGATGTCCTGGAGACCGAAAACGGCTGGTCTCGTGTACAGCTTGCTGATGGCAGGGAGGGATGGGCAATTACCCGGTTTCTGACATCCAGCCGGCCCAGTCGCATTACCCTGAAAGCCCTTAAGCAGGAGCATGATAAACTTTTAACGGAAATTACAGACCTGCGGCAAAAAAATATATCACTTACGGATGAAAAACAACAGGTCGGCAAAGAACTTAAGCAGAATAAAATCCGCAGCACGGAGTTGAGCCGATCTTTTGAAACGCTCAAAACCGAATCCGCCGGATTTATCCAACTTCAGTTGGATTATAAAAATGCCATGACAGCACTCAAACAGCAGACACAAAGAGCGTCGGAACTGGATACTGAAGTTGAAAAATTAAAATGGAATCAGAATGTTCGCTGGTTTTTAAGCGGTGCCGGGGTCCTTTTACTGGGGTTCATCATCGGTTTCAGCACGAAACGTCAGCGGAGGAGATCCTCTTTGCTTTGAGGTGTAAGAAAAGTGGCTTATCATGGAAATTAAAACGGATTTTCTGATCATCGGCAGCGGCATCGCAGGGCTGACCTTTGCATTGAAGGTGGCCAAATTCGGCAGCGTTGCCATTGTAACCAAAAAAGGTGTGCAGGACAGTAACACCATGTATGCCCAGGGGGGTATCGCCTCCGTATTCGGCGGCCGGGATTCGTTTGATCTGCATATTCAGGACACCCTTGCCTCCGGGGACGGATTGTGCAATCAGGACGTCGTGGAAATGGTGGTGAAAAACGGACCTGACAGAATCCGCGAACTCATTGACCTTGGGGTAAATTTCAACATCAAGGACTCCGCAGATGCCGGACGGACGTCCTCTGAAGGTGTCCCGGAGCTGGACCTGGGCCGTGAAGGCGGGCACTCTGAAAAACGGATCGTCCACGCCCAGGATATGACCGGCCGGGAAGTTGAAAGGGCCCTTGTGGCGCATGTGAAAAATCATGACCGTATCGATTTGTTTGAGAACCATATCGCCATTGATCTGATCACCCTGTCCACCCGTATGCAACGGGGGCTGGTCACAACCGTTCATGAGGATCGGTGCTGCGGCGCTTATGTGCTGGACCAGACCACCCGCAAGGTAAAAACCTTTCATGCAAAAACCACACTGCTGGCAACCGGGGGTACCGGAAAGGTATACCTTTACACCAGTAATCCCGATGTTGCCACGGGAGACGGTATTGCAATGGCTTACCGGGCGGGCGCCACCGTGGCAAATATGGAATTTGTTCAGTTTCATCCCACCTGTCTGTATCATCCGGAGGCAAAAAATTTTCTTATTTCGGAGGCCGTCAGAGGCGAGGGCGCCATACTCAAAGATTCAGCCGGCAACCCGTTCATGCATAAATATGACCCCCAAAAGGACCTGGCCTGCCGGGACGTGGTGGCCCGGGCCATTGATACGGAACTCAAACAGAGCGGAGATGATTCGGTCTTTCTCGATATTTCCCACAAAGATACTGATTTTATTAAAAAACGATTCCCCAATCTTTACAGTAAATGCCTGAGTTTTGGCCTTGATATGACCCGAGAACCGGTTCCGGTTGTTCCGGCGGCCCATTATATGTGCGGCGGCGTGGTAACCGACATGTTTGGCCGTACCGATATCAACAGGTTGTATGCCATCGGTGAAACCGCCTTTACCGGGCTCCACGGCGCCAACCGTCTGGCCAGCAATTCGTTGTGTGAAGCCCTGGTATATGCAGATACGGCGGCTACACAGGCTATCGGGGACATGCAGAATAAACATCTCGAATGTATACAGAACCTACCCCCCTGGGATGAAGTCGGGACAACTGCCAGCGATGAGGGGATCATGGTGTCCCATAACTGGGACGAAATTCGGCGATTTATGTGGAATTATGTGGGCGTTGTCAGATCAGACAAGCGCCTGGCCAGGGCCCGACGCCGGATTGACAATATCCGGAAGGAAATTCAGGACTATTACTGGAATTTCAAGGTGGCTGCCGATCTTATCGAACTGCGCAACATCGCCGTAGTGGCCGAACTGATCATCCGTTGTGCCATACACAGAAAAGAAAGCCGGGGCCTTCACTATAACATCGAGTACCCCGTGCGCAACGATAAACGCTGGCAAAAAGATACATTTCTGCGCAGGCCGTTTTTAGGATAGGCATCTGCCCGCCGCATATTTTTACTGTAAATTTCCTATAATTTTTTTACGTCGCCAAGCTGCCGTTTAAATATTTCAGGATCTGAAACCGGTATGTTGCACATTCCCCGTTCACAGACAAAAGCGGTGGTTTTTTTGCCGATGGCCTCTTTTTCCTTGAGCCAGGGAATGATCTGTAAAAGGGAATCGTTCTCGTCACCTTCATAGACAACGATCAGCTGTCGGTTCGGTATAAATCGTTTTCTCAGCACGTCGAGAAACGGTTGCGCCCCTTTTGTCCGGCCTTTCGGGGATACGATAACGATTTCAAAGGGGATATCAAGATACGTTTCAACGGCAAGGAGCATCTCGGCCATGGCGGCCGGGTTTTCCCCCAATATATTCGAAAACGATTTCAAGGCACTTTCGGCCCTTTTCCGGTAAGTGTCGTCGGTGGTCAGCCCATAGAGTCTCAAGAGGTTTGATACGGCATATGAATTTCCGGACGGCAGTGCGCCGTCATAGGATGGTTTTTCTCTGGCGATGAGGCGTTCATGGTCGTTGCTGGTCATGAAAAACCCGCCATTTACCCGGTCTTCATAGTGATCTTTGAGTATCTGATCAAGTGCGATGGCGTGCTTTAGCCAGGCTGGGTTGCCTGTACTTTCAAACAGATCAAGAAGCCCGGTAATAAGGAAGGCATAATCGTCAAGATAGGCGTTATAGCGCATGTGCCCGTCTTTGTAGCTTCTGAAGAGCCTGCCGTCGAGGATCATTTTGTCCAGAATAAATCGGGCAGCCCTTTCCGCCGTCACTACATATGCCTTGTTATCAATAATGAAGCCCGCCCGGGCGAACGCGGAGATCATCAGCCCGTTCCAGGATGTCAGAATCTTTTCATCCCTGAGGGGCGGTTGGCGCCGATTCCTTTCCTTATAAAGGTGTTTTTTCGACTCATCCAGGATTTTTTTCAGTTCGTTTTCCGACAGATTCAGCTTATGGGCCACATCTTTCACCGGTTTCGGCGCATGGAGGATATGCCGGCCCTCAAAATCGGGAATATCTCCCACGGAATAATATGCCTTGACCGCCCGTGCCCTGTCGCCGCCCAGAACATCATTGAGTTCCTCCGCGGTCCAAGTGAAAAACCATCCCTCCTCCTGTTCACCGGACAGAGTCATGGAATCAGCGTCTGTTGCGGAGAAAAAAGCCCCTTCAGGAGATGTCATTTCCACCGTCACGTATTTTAAAATCTCTTTTGCCGTCTGCGCAAACGCATGGTGGCCTGTGGCCTGGTATCCTTCCAGATAGGCGATGGCCAGTAGCGCATTGTCGTAAAGCATTTTTTCGAAATGGGGAACGAGCCAGGACTCATCCGTGGCATAGCGGTGAAAGCCGCCGCCGATATGGTCATACATACCCCCGGAAGCCATCATGGCAAGTGTTTTGACCGCCATCTTCAGGACTTCGTCGTCTCCTGCCCTGCGATGATAGCGAAAAAGAAGCCGTACCGGAAGGCTGGAAGGAAACTTCGGTGCCCCTTTTATCCCACCGTGAACCGGATCGTACAGTTGTTGATACTCTTCCATGACCCGGTGGAGGACATCGGCTCCGGGAAGATCGATGCCGTGGTCCGGGTTCAGCATTCCTTTCACGATATCGGTAAGCTGTTCCCCTCTGCTGCTGACGAGTCTTTTTTCCTGGTGGTAGGTTTCGGCAATTTTTTCCAGCAGCGTCAGAAAACCGGTGACCGCCCCCCGGTCCCCGTCCCTTGCCGGAAAGTAGGTGCCGCCGTAAAATGGTTTTTTATCCGGTGTCAGCCATACCGTCATGGGCCACCCGCCCCTGCCGGTGAGCGCCTGGACAGCCGCCATGTAGATGGCATCGATATCGGGCCTTTCCTCACGATCCACTTTTACGGCAATGTAATTTTCATTGATAAATTTTGCGATCTTTTCGTCCTCAAAGGACTCTTCTTCCATTACATGGCACCAGTGGCAGGTTGAATAGCCGACACTCAAAAAGATTGGACGGTCCAGGTTTTCGGCCGCTTCAAAGGCCTCATCACCCCAGGGGTACCAGTCCACGGGATTATGGGCATGCTGGAGCAGGTAAGGACTCGATTCAAGAAACAATCGGTTTGTATATTGGGCGGTTCCGTCGGGTCGCAGATGACGGGTGCGCGGCTTATATCCGGGGCCTCTATTTTTTTTCATTTCTGCGATCTGGTCAGTCAGCATTTGATACCTTTCCCGTGACGGCGATATTTTTCAAGCTTTTTTCATACTGGCGCAGCAGTTTCCAATGGCAGTAAGCCGATGGATTTACCCTGTGGTTTTTCAGTTTACGGGTAATGGCTTTCAGGCCCATTCCCCGGCGCAGCAGATATGCGAACACAATCATTCCGGTTCGTCCTACGCCAAAACGGCAGTGGACAAGGATCTTTTTTTCCTCCTCAATTTTTTCTTCAACCCATTTGATTACTTTTTCAAGGGTTGCCAGGTCCAGTGCACACTCATCTAGAATGGGAACATAAAGTACCTTAAATCCTTGCTTTTTCTGAATTTCGCAAAGATCGCAAAACTCTCCGTATAAATTGACGATGGCGGTTATGCCCTTTTCTTTAACAAAAGCCAGATCCTCATATGAGAGGGTCGCATAGCCGGCTGCCAGTTGATCCGTAACCCATTCCATTTTGTATTGAGACAAAGTATCTCCTTAGAATTCGTATAGAAATAAGGTGGCAATTTTGAAATGTTACCCATCATTTGCAAAATGGTATCTGCCTTTAAAAAAATCTTCGACAAAGGGTGCCACTTGGTCTTCTGTTTTCAAGTACATATCCATCAAACGTGTTGCACCCAGAAGCCGTCCCAGCATATCCAGATGGAAAATGGTTTCCGCCTGATCTCTGGAAACAAAGCCGGCGTCAACCAGATCCATCTTATGGTGTACATCAAATTCGAGTCGGGCAAGAATTCGCACCAGAAAATCAGCGCGCAGCAGTCTGTGATCGATATCAGCACCTCCTCCGGAAAATCTGAGCCGAAGCTGGTTTTCCTCAACACCGGGGCCGCATATCGCCTCCACCAATACAAAATGGTATCCGAATTTCAGGTTCATGTTTGCATAATTTTCAGCCAGAACCGCATAGCTGTTAAACATGGCATTGTCAGGGCTGATGATGCCGCCGTTCATCACAATACGATCATGCTCGGCCCAGTTAAAATGGCTGAATTCCCCCCACTGAATATCTGGGTGCAGCAGACCCTTTAAAACAGCCACCATGGGTATACTGACGATCTCTTTCATGCCAATGGTTTTTTTCTTTTTTGCATCATCTATAACACCGCCCCCGACATCAAGGATATTGAACTTCATGGGTATTTCCGTTTCCAGTTTCTGGGTGCCCCCTGTTTTCAACCATCGTTTATCACTTAGGTGAAACATTTTTTTAAGGGCTGTTTCATGACAGAATCGAATGACATCCTGGAGACTGCGGCAGCCGCCCGGATTGAAATTGTCTGCTTCAGGGTCTATCAATGCCAACGGGGACACGAAGCTGATCATATATGCCATGCGCCGCATGAAGGGGCTGTTGGTAATGGGTCGAATCCTGGCACAGGGGCTTTCCAGCATCTCCTGTATTCGGCCTTCATATATATTTTTGTTGTGGGTGTCCACGGTTACGATGGTTGAAGGGGATAGTGCATCAAAAACCTTCGGCATATTAACAAGCACGGGAACGCCGAATTCACGGGCGACAGAAGCAAAATGACCGGCACTGCTGCCTTTTAACGTAATTACAGCCGCCACCCTGTCCAGAATTTGTACAAGATCCGGCGATGCATTGGTGGCGACCAGCACGCAGCCTCGGGGGATTGCATGGACATCGGTTTTTGTTTTTGCATGGAAAACAGGGCCGGAACCGATTCCGTGGCAGGCAATTTCGCCGCCTGAAACAAGAACAGGCGCGGGAATGGATTCAAGCCGGCAATCCAGTGGACGGGAAGCTTCTATACTGACTGTCTGCAAAGGCCTTGACTGAAGCAGAAAAAATTGCCCGTCTTTGTCCAGGCACCATTCAATATCCTGTGGCGTCTGAAAAAAATCCTCCAGGGCAAGACCGTATCGGGCTATAAAATCGACATGTTCATCTCTTAACAGGCGTTTTGTCTCTTTTCTATCCCGGGTATGGATTCTGAAAGCTTCTTTGCCGGAAATCGGCGGGATACGATTTTTGGATATATATATCTTTTCTGAAGCAACCCGTCCGTCCAACAGGGCCTCACCCGTACCTTTGACCGAATGAATCACAATCCTGTTGCTGTCCGGATCAAGTGGATCATCCGTGTAGATCACACCGCTGACCCCTGCATCCACCATTTCAATCACAAGCACCGCCATCTGTGTTTCCAGGTCAGACAGTCCGCAGTTGATCCTGTAAAATAATGCCCGATGTGAATACTTGCTTGCGATGACCTTTTTGTAAGCGGAAATGATAGCTTCCGGTCGGCAGTCTAAAACCGACCGGTACTGGCCGGCAAAAGAGAGAGTGGAATCCTCCCCCACGGCACTGCTCCTGACGGCAAATTTTATGTTTTTTTCGTTTTCAGGCCAGATAGATTTTATTCGGTTTTGGATATCTTCAATGATAAAAGGCGGGACATGGGCCTTGTCAATAAGGGTTTTAATTCTATCTGCGGTTTGATGGACAGCATCCGGCGTATCCATGTCAAGGCCGGAAAGAAGGATGTCAATCTTATCGCGCAGGTCGTTTTCATCAAAAAATGCATTAAAAGCCCTTGTGGTGATCACAAATCCTTCCGGTACGGGAAAACCGGGGCCCTGGCAAATTTTTGAAAGATTTAAAGCTTTTCCACCTGAAAGAGAAGGTTCTTTCGCCTCTTTTGATTTGAGGGAAAGTGTCCATGGCCCGGAGATATCAGGGATGCCATCATCAAACAGATACCGGGCATAGGTGTCAATCTTGTTAAAATATGGCCGTAGCGATTCCATGCCGTTGCCGGCAATTATTTGAATGTCATCTATGATATCAGATACAGTCAAAGACAATTCATTGTACTTTTCGGTCACCCGGGTTATGTCTACGGCCACCTGACGATAATAGATATCTTCAAATTCCGCCATGAGCGTATGGGCTTTTTTGTTGTTTGTTAACAAGGACATGAACGCCTTGTATTGATTGCGGGCAATACCGTCGGGGGTAAAAATTTTTGAAGTCCAGTATTTAAAAAGATTGCGAATCGGCATTTGTCACCTTTAATGAGCCGTTGGAATGATATCTTCACCTGTTATGATCCGTGCAGAACGATAGTAAGCGTTATTGCCCGCTTCGCCCGGAATCAGGAAACGCTTAACCTGGGTCTCCGTTGTTTTTTCCCCCTTCAATTTGTATTGAGCGCATGACGCCAATGACGAATTCAGCCGATTGGGTCAGATCCGTTTCGAGCCAGTGGCATACTTCATTCGGATTTTGGTTTTTCATGCCATCAATCATTTTTTTGTGATAATCAGGGCCGGTTTTGGGATCTTTAAACAAGGTTTGGCGAAACATAACATGATAATAGGGGCTGACCTGTTTATATAGATTTTCAATCATGGACATCAAAATGGGCATCCGGGTCTCTCGATAAATCGTAAAATGAAACTCCTGATTGGCGCGGAGAAGCCCAGCCACGTCATGTTCTCGGTGGGCCTTGGAATACAATTCAGTTAGATTCTCCAGCAGATGCAGCATCCCTTCTTTTGGGGCTATGGCCACTTCCCTGGCTGCCGGTAGTTCCAGCATGAGGCGAATTTTTAAGATTTCTCTGAAATTTTTTTCGGAAAGCTCGTTGACCGTAACGCCTTTTTTGGGCTGAACGGTAATGAAGTTACGTGCTTCCAGACGACCGAGGGCCTCCCGGATGGGAATCCTGCTGATACCCATCTGCCTGGCCAGTTTTTCCGTGACAAGCTTTTCTCCCGGTTTGAAGCGGGCCGTTATGATAGCGTGCTCCAGTGCGTTATATGCCTTTTCTTGAACTGTCGTATTTTTAATAAACTCAAGAGCGCAGCCGGGTTCTGTTTTTTCGAAAAAGGTTGCTTTTTTTTGTTTTGTAGGCGGTATGTTATAATAATCCGCCCATGTTTTACGAAGGCTCAACAAACCGCTCATTTTTTCTAAACCGGCTTCCTCAAACCAGCGGCTTGCTATCCGGGATGCACTCGAAATGGACAAGGGGCCATTGCCTTTTCTGGATTTGAAGAGGAAGTCTTCGGTATCGGGGTTCAATTCTTCAAGGTAGCGCTGGAAAGTTTCATGCGTTTTCGGCCCAATGGTCGTAGGCCCATTCCGTTCCGGCTTTATCCCGAGTGCCGCCACCTCATCGCCGACATTCAGTCCTTGCAAGTCACAAACCTTGAGCTGTAGCAATTGACTCGCCGGGGAACCGGTTTCCAGTGCAAGATCGAACAAAAGTAAATCCCTGTTCCTAAAACGAATAAGAGACCTGATTCGGTTTATCGCTTGAAGATCCGGGATGGGATTGGTCTGTGACTGTCGTATTTTGGCTCCGGTCTTATTTTTCATATAGAAAACCTGTTTTTTTTCTTTTTAATTATTGGATATCAGTGCTTTTGTAATATATATGTCATTCAAAGTCAAGTTTTACATTTTATCAAAATTTTTACTGGGTAATAAAATTAATTTATTATCAAGGTAAAATTCATACTTCTTTACTGAAATATAACTAAAACGGTATAGTAGCAACATGTTGGGTGTGGATTTTTAAGCTGCATGAAGCCGCATAGTCGAATGCTATAAAATAATTGCTTGACATTATATTTTATCCAATATAACGATATGAAAAATATATCTCATTGACTTTGGCGGTATGATTTTTACAATTCATACCGGTGTCTTATCTGCAAATGGTCAATTGAATCGATTTCTTCCAGTGACGTTACATAAAAACTCCTTATTCAAACGGAGGGAATAAGCCGAATGAACGGCGCCGAAACCATAATCGAAATGCTCAAGCAACACGGAGTGGAAATCCTTTTCGGTGTTCCCGGTGACACCAGCATATCTCTTTATGAAGCACTATATGACGAAAAGTCTACCATCCGGCACGTCATGGCCCGGGACGAACGATCAGCATCTTTCATGGCCGATGCCTATGCACGGTTGTCACACAAGCCGGGCGTCTGCGAATGCCCTTCCGGTGCCGGCCCGCTCTATGCCATACCCGGGATCGCAGAAGCCCATGCCTCTTCTATCCCGGTGATCCTGCTGACTTCGGACATCCCTCTTTCCGGTGAAGGCAAACAGACCATTACCGAACTCGATTGTCAAAAACTGTTTGAACCGGTCACCAAGTGGTCTTACCTCGTAAAGAACGTCAACAAAGTCCCGGAATGTATGCGCCGGGCGTTTCGTATTGCCACTACCGGACGGCCGGGAGCAGTTCATCTGGCCCTGCCCCGGGAAACGCTTATAAACGAGTTTTCCGGCGCTTCTGAGGATATCTACGGCGAGGCCGAGTGTTGCGGCTATCCAGCCTATCGGACCCGGGGCGCGCGAGATGTTCTCGAACAACTGGTAAAGGTCCTGAGCCAGGCCAAGCGTCCCCTGTTGATTGCGGGCGGCGGGGCCAACCATGCCCAGGCCGGGACGGCGATTCAAACCCTGGCCGAGTGGCTGGCCGCACCGGTGGTTACCACGATTTCCGGCCAGGGCATTATTCCGGACAACCACCGCCTGTCGTTAGGGGTCATCGGCGACAACGGGTTCCACCCGCATGCACACCAGGCTGTCGAAGAAGCGGACGTTCTTTTTTACGTCGGATGTAAAATGGGCTCTGTATCCACGATCAAGTGGTCATTGCCGCACAACAGGGATGAACGACGGATCATCCAGGTGGATCTGAATCCTGAATTCCTGGGCAATAACTACAAAAATGCCTTAAGCGTCGCCGGTGATGCCAGGCTGGTGCTGGAAGATGTGCTGATTCTTTTGAAAGGAAAAATCACCCAACGTGAGGTCTCTCCATGGGTGGACGCCCTCAACCGGAATCGAAAGGCGTTCTGGGAAGCCGCGCAAGCCCTGTTTCAGGCTGACGATGTTCCTTTAAAACCCTGCCGGGTGATTGCCGCCATGAATCGCCACCTGTCGCCCGGTACCATTGTGATTGCGGATGCCGGAACGCCGACGCCCTACATCACCCGCTATCTAAAACTGGAGGGCAACGGGTCCCGATTTATCATTCCGCGTGCCTACGGCGGTCTGGGGTATGCCATTCCAGCCGTTGTCGGAGCCCACTTTGCACGCCCGAACGCAAAACTCGTAGCGCTGTTTGGTGACGGCAGTATGGGCATGTCGGCAGGAGAACTTGAGACCCTGGCGCGTTTGAACATCCCGGCAGTGCTGATTCATTTTAACAACGCCATGTTCGGCTGGATCAAGGCGCTCCAGAAGCTTCACTGCCGGGAGAAATATTTTTCCGTGGATTTTATGTCTGGAGACATGTCGGCTGCGGCAAGCGCTTTCGGGATAAAGAGTTATCGTGTTACCACAGTAGATGAATTAGAAGGCGCCATGGATACGGCATTTAATTATGGCGGGCCTGTATTTCTGGATGTAGTGTCAGAATCCGAGGTGACGGAATTGCCGCCGGTCTATTCCTGGCAACAGGCGGTTAAGTCGACAGAACAGGCGACCGGGGATCCGGCAGGAGATCGCAAACTATAGTCCGAGCAGGAGGTTTTGGTTTTGGTCTTTGTTTTTCTGTATTTGGCACGGGCATTTTTGTGCCTGCCATCTGCATAACAACAATTAAGTGTAATTTAAGAAAGTTACAGGGGGTACGGATATATGCAGCACCCATGGTTTTCCGATCAAAAAACCGGTTTAATCCGGATTGACCGGCCGTTTGTCAAGATGCACGGTCTGCGCAATGATTTCGTCATAGTGGATGGGCGCGAGAAGCCCTATACGCCTTGTGTGGCGGAGGTCATCCACATCTGTGACCGGCGTGAGGGCATTGGTGCGGATGAGCTGCTCGTGATCGAACCGCCCAAAGCTAAAGGGCCTTACGCATTTGTGCGAATCATCAATACGGATGGCCGCGAGGTGGAAGCCTGCGGCAATGCCACCCGTTGCATTGGCTGGCTTCTGATGAGAGAAAGCAACCGAGATGAAGTTGTCATAGAGACAAAGGGCGGCGTACTTGCCTGCCGCCTTGTTGGAGATAAACAGGTTTCCGTTGAGATGGGCAGGGTACGGACAAACTGGCATGCGATACCCCTGTCGCGGGAGATGGATACACTTCATCTAAAGATAGGTGCAGGGCCACTTCAGGACCCGGTGGGTATGAATATCGGCAACCCCCATGCGGTTTTTTTTGTGGAGGACCTGGCCGCTGTCAATCTGGCGTTTTACGGTCTCAAACTCCAAAAAAATCCACTTTTCCCGGAAGAGGCCAACATCGGTGCAGCCCAGCTTCTGGATGCCAAAACGCTTCGGCTTTCCGTGTGGGAACGACCCGGAGTCTTGACCACGGCCTGCGGCACAGGTGCCTGCGTGGCTGTGGCTGCGGCGCACAGGAGAGGGTTGACCACGGAAAAATGCATGACGGTTATCATGCCGGCCGGATCGGTGGAGATCGAGTTGAAAAAAAATGGCATGGTGGTGATGACCGGCCCGGTAGAAACCTGTTATGCAGGATATCTTCCGATAAACGAATAATGATGGCGTCGTCGATAGGCTGTAGGCTGAAGACTGTTAGGTAAGCAGCTAATCGACCTGAACGGTTGTCATTTTACAACTTTATCAATAAATCAAAAATGAGCGTAAGGAGAAATAATTAATGAATGCAACGGAAAGAATGAAGGCGGCCATCGACCTGAAGCCGGTGGACCGGGTCCCCAATGCCCCTTTTTATGAGGCCCCGATCTGTAAATATTTCGGCTCCAGCTTTAAGGCCGCCCTGCTTGAAGATCAGGCCATGGCAGACGCCCATCTGGTTGCCCTGGATGAGTTTAAATTCGACTGGGTCATGGTGGGAATGGGATTGATCGGCGGGATCATCCCCGAGGCATTGGACTGTAAGGTCAGCTATCCGGAAGATGTTTTTCCCGTGATCGAGGAGACAACGATCAAATCTATTGAAGATATAGATCGCATCGCCAGGGCGGATATGTTCACAAAACGGATGGAGCGGTTTTTAAAGGGTATCTCCATTCTTAAAAAAGAATTAAAAGGGGAAGTCCCCATTGCCTGCGAATATATTTCCCCATTTACCATTGCAACACGGCTAAGGGGCACCACTGAAATAATGATGGACATGTACAAGAATCCCGACATGGTTCGAGATCTTCAGGAAGCTCTGGTCCCCCTTGATATTGAAGTCGGAAGGGCGCTGATCGAGGAGGGAGTGGAATATATTTTTTACGGTGCGGACATGGAGTGCCCTGTTCTGCTCTCCCCTGAACATTACAGAAATTTCGTTGATGAACCCACAACAAGCGTTTGTAATGGGCTGACCCGGCTTGGTGCGAAGGTTCTTCCCCACATGTGCGGCTCCATCGTTAAGACAGGCATTGTGGACATGCTGTTGGAGATGGATATTCACGGCATCATGCCTGGTAATCTCACACAGGAAACAGTCTTGGATATCCGTGAGTTGAAAAAAAAAGTGGGGGAGAAAATCTGCATTTTTGACAACATCAACCCCAATGGACCGCTGCTGATTGGAACACCTGAAGAGGTGGCAGCCGAGACCCGTGCCCATTTGGAAAAAGCCAAAGGAATGTTGGGATATATTTTTTCCACATCCGGCACCTCATCTCTCAATACGCCAAAGGAAAATTACCTGGCCATGAATCGTGAAGTGCTGAACTTTTAGTGATCTCAAACAACAAAAAGGGGTATAAGATCGCATAAACTATAAAAACAATAAAACACGGAGTTATGATATGCCAGCAAGTCATTTCAATGCTCAGGTTCGGCCAAGGTTACAACTTCTTAGCCAAGATCAGATAAAACAGATCCATTCTGCTTCACTCGAGATTCTGGAGAGAACAGGAGTTCGGGTCATGCTGCCGGAGGCGCTTGACCTTCTGGAAAAAGCAGGCGCATGGATACTTTCTGAAAATATGGTTAAAATACCCTCTCACCTTGTGGAGGAAGCGCTTCGTTCCGCACCATCACGAATTGCAATCTATGATCGAAATGGCAGTCCCGTAATGAATTTAGAGGGTTTCAATACCTATTTCGGCCCTGGTACGGATACCACATCCGTCATGGATATAGAAACCGGGGAAAGGCGCACGACAAATGGTCAAGACGTTGCCCACATGGCCAGATTGTGTGATGCGCTGCCCAATATCGATTTTGTTGCTTCCATGGGTGGGGTCTCATCGGATGAGTGCGATCCGGACCTTTCAGATCGCCACAATTTTGCTCTTATGTTAAGTAATACAACAAAACCGCTTCTTTTCACTGCATGGAGTCTGGAAGGGCTCAAGGATATTCACAGTATGGCTTCACTCGTGAGCGGCGGTGACAAAGCATTTGAGCAAAAGCCATTTATAGTCCATTATGCCGAACCGATCACACCGCTGCAACATGTCACCGAATCAATGCAGAAATTGTTGTTCTGCGCTGAAAAATTGATTCCGTGTGCGTATGTCAGCGCACCGATCATGGGCGCAACCTCGCCTGCAACCATAGCCGGAACCATTGCCCTTCAGAATGCTGAATTCCTCAGCGGCCTGGTTATTGCCCAACTTAAGCGCAAAGGATCCCCGATCCTGTATGGCGGTGGAGGGACACCCATGGACATGAAGACCTCAGTCAATATTTATAGCGGTCCTGAAGCTTTTTTGGTTCATTTGGCCAACAAGGAGATGGCAGCATATTACAGCCTGCCGGATTTTAACACCGGCGGATGTTCTGACGCAAAGGTTCTCGACCAGCAGGCAGGGGCTGAAGCTTCCCTGTCGCTGATGCAGGCCGCTATAGCAGGCAGCAGTTTGGTCCACGATATCGGATACCTCGAATCAGGCCTGACCGCATCTTGTGAAATGATTGTTCTTGCAGATGAATTGATCGATATGATCAAGCATATCTTAAAGGGTGTGACCGTGGATGCGGAGAGCCTGGCCATAGATGTGATAGACAAGGTCGGCCCCGGGGGAAACTACCTTCAGGAAGAACATACAATGCAACATTTCAAGAGCATCTGGTACCCTGGACTATTCGACCGTGCGAATCACAAAAGATGGTCTGAAAGCGGGGGAAAGGATCTGTTTAAGGTTTTGAACGAGAAAGTTAAAACAGTTTTAGAAAAACACAAACCAGAGCCTTTGGCTAAAAATGTAGAACAGGCCATGGAAAAGATTCTCGGATCGAAAATTAATGCTGTATAGGCTTAACCTGGATGATAGCCGCCGTTATTCAATTGACACTTATAGTAAGGAAAGATTCTTCTAAATGGAAAACACTTATGACCGATTGAAGCCTTTAAACAGAGAACAAATAGAATTAATTCATAAAAAGTCTCTTGAAATCCTGGAAAAGAAAGGGTTTTGGTTTGACTCTGAAAAAGCCAGAAATATTTTCAGAAAACACGGCTTTAAAGTTGACGGTGAAATTGTCTATTTTAAAGAGAAGGATATTGAAAAGGCACTTAAAACAGCTCCTTCCGAATTCACGGTTCGGGCCAGAAACTCCGTAAACGACATAAAGGTGGGAGGCGAAAATTTTGCTTTTTCCAATAATGCAGGAGCCCCTTTTATCGTAGATTCCGACGGGAAAATACGAAATAGTTCTAGTGAAGATTTTTTTAACTTTCTTAAATTGAACCAGCAGCTTGAAGCCATTGACTATACGCGGGAAATGGTGTCCTCATCCCTTGATATTCCTGCCGAGTGCACACTTTTGTATGAACTGCTCTGGCAGTTGAAGCTCACGGACAAGCCTGTAAACTGCGTATTCGGTACCGGGGCGGGCTTGCTCTCCATAGTTTTTGGGATTGGCAAGAAAAAAATGAGGGATGACTCCCTAAATGGGATTACTTACGGCATTGGGAACTACAATCCCCGTTCTCCTCTTTCACTTGAAAACAGCCAATGTGACAGGTGTATAGATCTTGCGGAGTGGGGAGTCGCCGCCTGTATCAGTCCCATGCCCATGGCGGGCATGACGGGACCTGTTACGCTGCCCGGCCTGATTGTTCTGCAGAACACCGAAATTCTCGCTCCGCTTGTGCTATCCCAGCTTGCTGCTCCGGGAGCGCCTGTTATTTATGGTATTCTGGCGACCGTTACAGATATGAAAACAACCGTTGCACCAACCGCTGCGCCGGAGGTGGGAATTATCATGCGTGCCGGTACTCTGATGGCAAAATATTACGACTTGCCGACCAGAGGGGATGTGGGTGTTTCGGATTCATGCTGTGTTGACTATCAGGCAGGGGCTGAATCCGCCTATCACTTTGTCAACGCCATTCGTTGCGGAGTAAATCTTATCCCGGGGCTGGGCAGTCTGCAAAGCCGTGGAATAGGATCTTTTGAAAAACTCGTTCTGGACGCCGAGATCGCCCAGCAGACCAGAAGAATGCTGAAGCCACTGGTGTTTAATGAAGAGAATCTGGCCATTGAGACAATTATGTCAGTGGGACAAAAGGGCCACTACCTGACTGAACTCCATACCTTAAATAATTTTAGGAAGGAGCTCTATGTACCGGAGGTATTCACTCGCCAGACATATGAAATCTGGGCCGCGGAAGGCATGCAGGATTCCTATGTACGAGCTAATGGAAAAGTGAAGGATATGCTTGCAAGCTATAAAAAACCAGAACTTGGAAAATCACTGGAAAAGGATATGGATGTGTATGCAAAAGCTCATTATCCTGTTCCGATTAAAGCTGAGTAAAGAAAACGGGCATCTCATACTAGGAACAAAAGGAGATTTGACATTGGCAGTAAAAGATATAGCTGAGGCAGTGCTGGCGTTTAACGAAGCAGGAGTTGTCGATCTGGTCAAAGCTGAAATTGCGGCGGCGACCGATGTTGACGAAATATTAAATGCAGGCCTTATCGGGGCCATGGACATCGTCGGTAAAAAGTATTCCGACGGAGAGTTGTTTGTTCCGGAGATGCTCATGGCGGCCGAAACCATGAAGGCCGGTCTGGCGGTTTTAAAACCCCTTTTGTCCAGTGTAGGCGCAGCGCCCAGAGGAACCGTTGTGATTGGAACTGCCAAGGGCGACCTCCATGACATCGGTAAAAATCTCGTTGCTATGATGATGGAGGGAGCGGGATTCAGCGTGGTAGACCTTGGAGTAGATATTGATGCGGAAAAGTTTGTAAAAGCGGCCGTTGAGCATAAGGCGGATGTGGTGGCCCTTTCCGCCCTGCTGACAACCACTATGCCGGCCATGGAAGCCACCATTGCCGCTATTAAAAAAGCCGGAATTGCCGCAAAGATCATCATCGGTGGCGCACCTGTGACCGAGGCCTTTGCCGATCAGATCGGCGCAGACGGCTACAGCGGAGATGCACCGGGCGCTGTGGAACTGGCCAGGAAGCTGTTTACGGCGTAGGTAGGCCATTAGGCTGAAGGTATTTAGGCTGTTAAGTGGATAGGCTGAAGGCTGGTAGTATAGTCTACACCTAACAGCCTTCAGCCTAACAGAGGGGGACAACCATGAATAGAGCGATCAAAAAATTTGATCAAAAAATTTTGGATTCCATTCACAAATATTCACTTGAACTGCTAAATGATACCGGTATCCGGTTTCCCAGTGAAAAGGCTCTGGAAATTTTCAGGAGCCATGGTTTTCGTACGGATGGCGAAATGGTTTTTTTCAAAGAAAAGGATATCCAGTCGGCATTGGAAACGATTCCGGGTGTTTTTACGATAAAAGCCAGAAATCCCGAAAAAGATATTCAAATAGGGGGTGATAATTTCATGATGGCCCCCGGATACGGTCCGCCGTTTATCATTGAGCCGTCCGGAGAGATGAGAAATGCTGTGCTGAATGACGTACATAAGTTTTGCAAGCTGGTGCAGACTTCGAAGTACCTGGATTTTAATAGTTCCATTGTAGTGCAACCCAACGATGTGCCGGCGGAAACGGCTCATCTGGATATACTGCTGGCAACCATGCTCCTAACCGATAAGCCCATCATGGGAAGTTCCGTCTCTGAAGCGGCTGCCGAAGATTCCCTGAAGCTGGCCAAGATGATTTGGGGCCATACGGAGGCACCCACGATGATCGCCCTTGTGGATTCCCTTTCGCCGCTGCAGTATGCCGGTGAGATGGTCGATGCCATCATGGTTTATGCCAAGGCCGGACAGCCGCTGATCATTCACTCTGCCTGCTCTCTGGGAACCACCGGCCCCATCACCATTGCCGGCTCCCTGGTGATCTCCAATGCGACAACCCTGGCGGGTATCTGTCTGGCGCAGCTCATCAATCCCGGTACCCCCATTGTATACGGCCTGGGTGGAAGCCCTACGGATATGAAAACCGGTGGCTACATTAACGGGTCTCCCGAAGATGTCAAACATGTCGCCATCGTAACGGCCCTGGGGCGGTATTACAATATACCATGCAGGAGCCAGGGGGCGCTGACGGAATCGTTTTGTCTGGACTATCAGGCCGGTATGGAATCTGCAATGCTGCTGACCACCGCCGCTTTGAGCGGCGTACACGTGAGTCTTCACGCCTGCGGAACATACGGTTCCATGATAGCCATGAGCTATGAAAAATTTATCGCCGACGAAGATCTCTGCGGCGCCATAAAAAAATTGATGCAGCCGGTGGAATTCACCGATGACGCCTTTTCAATGGATATGATCAAGGAGATCGGGGCATCCGGCGACTATCTCATGCAGATGCATACCATGAAGCGCTGTCGAAGTGAGTTTTTTATACCGGATTTGAGTATCAGGACCATTCACAGCAAATGGCTTGAAATGGACCCCAGGGACAATGCCCAAAGAGCTGCCGGGATTCTCGAGAAGCGACTCGCAGAATATGAAAAGCCGGATATTGATCCTGATATCGAAAAACGTCTGGTTGAATATGTTAATAAAAGAAAAGGGGCGTAGTACGCTTTCGCGGAAGAAAGTATTTGGTGATTAAATGGGGAAAAGATTGCGTGTTTCGATTCTTCCGGGGCCAGCGATTATTTTTTTGATGCCCGTCGGTGATAAGAATGAGCGAATTTTTTACCCTGACCGCTCATCGACCCGTTTCCCGTTTGCAGTATTCGCATCCGATACACGTGCCCATAATACGGCGTGAATAATAATGGGTGGGGCGCAATGTTTTTTTAAAATCAATCCATTCAGCGCAAATCCCATATCTTGTATAATCCGTTTACCCATTGGATCAGCGCTTTTTTTGCAAGCTCCAGCTCACTCAACTCTTGATCCTGATGGGCTATGTATTCATTCCTGAAACTATAGATGGCATCTATCACTGGGAATAAATCAGTCTGAGACACATGGGCAAAACGATTGCGCACAACCTCAAAGACACCGCCAATCTTCCTTCGTGTAGTACCGGCATAATTCAGGCACCAACGCAAAAGTCCTATGGGCATCAACCCGTTCTGATCGACTAAAGTTCTTTCTAAATTCTTGGCCTGTCGAATATGAAAATTTGACTCTCCGGTGGGCAGATCTGCCAAATTAGGACGAAAAAATTCATACTGCGTAACACGATCTGCCGGAACATCATCCTTCAGCTTCCGCAAAAGCATGCCCCTTGCAGCTTCATCCATAGGACCAAGCAGCGGTGTAAAAACAGGCGCAAAAGATACGTCCTTTTTCTTTTTTAAAAAATGGAATAGAGTTACAGCCTGATCTATTGCCTTTTGATATCTGGAAGGAAGTTGTTTAAATTTTACATCGGAAAGAAATACAGATACGCCGGTATTCTCCTTTAATTCCGGTTCTCCAAATGGGAGTTTCAACTGAGGGTCTATGACTTCGGCAATCACCCTTTTTAATGATGGTTTACACATTCTTAAAAGGATCTTCAGTTTATTATCGCTCAATTCTTCAAAAGTTTTTTGTGTGACATAAAGATAAATCCACTTTTCTTTTTCCTTTGATGCTGCTTCACACCATGCAACAGCAGCCCTTGCTTTAAGCGGAACATCGCGATCTTCGCGTCCTTTGGTTTCGATCAGAATATGCTCTTTTGCGCCTATTCGAACAATAAAATCCGGCGTATAAAAAGAGAGCCTCCCTTTTTCTGAAAGATAATCAATGCGAAGCGCCTGGGGGCCGGCATTTTTACAAAACGCTTTAACATCCGGTGCATGGTCGAGGAACCTGCACATAAGCACTTCCAGCGCACGATTACACGGAACAAGATTAAAAAGGGTATGCACAGCAGGAATTGCCGGGTTATGTTCCGAATGCGTTGCCTGAAAAGGTTTCCAGTTAGAAACAGGAAATCCCTTGCCACGCGGTTTTCTATTTTCTTTAATAGTTGTACGGGAAAGAATAAGCGGTATGAATACAGCCCGGATATGTTCCCTTACATCGCTATCGGCAAGGCGACTTACCAGCCGCTGGTCAAAAAGTGATGCCTTTTTTTCAAACAGAATTTCTGTGATAAAAGTTTCTAAAAGAGGAGCCAGAATTTTGTGAGAGCCGCGGAGTCCGGCAATCCGTTCAAGTTCTTCTCGATAATATGAAACAGCACCTATTCCGCTTTCAAGAAGAGGAAGGCTTATTTTCATCTTCTCCACCACTTCATTGGTCAAAAGATGACGCCCTTCATATTTTATCTCATCTTTTCCTTTGCCGCCAAGAGGCAAGGGATCATGGCTGGAAAAGGCTTTTCGAACATCTTCGACAGTCAGATTTTTAAGAACCGGAGTTCTCGTAAAACCGGGAGAAACATCGGGCAGGACGATATCAAGCCTATTTAAATCTTTTTTTTCCCTGTCGGGAAATATTGTAACCGTGCTTTTTGGAACCTTGTCAACATCAACTACCTCAATCGGAACGCCCTCCTGGCTGAGTTCATGCTGGTAAAGGCTTACAAATGCATTATGCTCAACAACAGTAACAAGTTCAGCAGCGCCGCCTGGAGGAGTCATACGCCTTAAGCCGCGTCCCAGGGTCTGTTCCGGCAGGATATTAGCCTTTGCGGTATAGGGGCGAAGCGGAACAATTGTGGTAACATTGCGGACATCCCATCCTTCCCTGAGCATGAGGACGGAAACAATGCACTGGTATGGACTTTTGCCTGAATCAAGATCGCGGGACAGTTCACGCAGAGCTGCCAGATCATCTTCTTTGATTTCCTTTTCACTTTCAACAAAAATCGGATAGCCTCTTTTTTTGCCACCGATCCATTTTATTTTGCCTTTCAGGTTTGTATGCAGATTGATAGTTTTCCCATTTAGTTGAGCAAATAAAGGATCTGTATTTAAACGGGCTGTAATTTGATCCGCAGCCGCAGTGTCATCCGCCATAACAAAAAGCAGCGGCTTTTTACCGCTCTTTTCCCATTCCTCTTTTGATTTAAGCCACCTCTGGTATCCCATCATCAAATGTTGTTCAAAACGTTCCGATGCATCATTGCTCGTACGTTCGGACAACCCTTCACCCCGTCCGATAATGGGTATTTTTACAATTCCGGCGTCTACCGCTTCTCCAAGAGGTGTGTCGCAAACCACATGCTGAAAAATGCGGCCATGATTATCCTTTGGCGTTGCTGAAAAATCGAGTTGAGCAACAAGTCCGCCCCCTGTTTTTTTATTGATTTCATTATGCAAAAAACCGATGGCTTCATTCCATGCCGACCCCGGCTCCCAAAGATGATGCGCCTCGTCGTTTAATATCATGAGACGGTCATGGCCTGTAATCCGTTTTCGGAGTTCCCGGCCCGTATCAAGGGCTTTTTGTCTGGAAACAGCAGGCCCCATCCAGTCATATGTCTCAGCATTCCCTTTTTTTCTGCGTTTGGCTGTGTCATACAGCCTGTGAATGTTTGTAAGGTAAAGCGTGCCGCCGGTTGACGCTCCGCTTGCCTGATCCTGCAACACTACTGAAAGATTCCAGTCTCCGCGCCATGCAACCGGAATCAGAGGATCTTTGTCAAAAATAATACCGTTTCTAAAATCTTCCTTCAGGCGCTCAAAAACCGTCAGATTCGGCGCAATTACAACAAAATGTTTTGTCATTGGAGAATCGCTCTCACGCAATGCATGAAAATAACTCCATACAACGGCAAGGCTCATGATCTTTGTTTTGCCGGCGCCTGTCGCAACTTTGAATGCATATCTCGCCCACTGGTCATCATCCGGATTTACGCCGAGCGCTGCGGTTTCCCGGTCTTCACCGCCAAATTCCGCAATGACGGCAGACAGATTCGTCGTTCCCCTGACCTCAAAAAGATAAATCAGCGTTTCAATCGATTCCCGCTGGCAAAAATAATAACGAAACGGAAGACGTTCACCGTTTGGCGATTCAACAATATGATCCTGTTCAAACCAGTGGTAAAGCAGCTCTCGCGTGGTATCGGAAGCCCCGGCATAATCACTTTCCCGCCAGGCCTTTAAAAAAGTTCGAAGGTTCTGTGCAATGGAAATGACGGAAGGCCTGCGTCCATTGACAACCTTTGCGGGTTGACCTTTTTCAGAGCGAATTCTGTGAAAATTCGGTTCTTCGTGTGGTGCGTAAAGAGGCTCAAGGGCGGCAAGGTTGACTACTGGACTGGTCATGAAATTTTTCCTTTTCTAAACCACATAATTTAGGATTTATTTGAGGGAGAGTTTTTTTTGTTATACGGTGTCAGGTACGATTTCTTCTACATGCCCAAGCCTGAGGAACTCAGCTACATTTAAGATTCTAACGTTTCCAACCGCGCCAAGTTCAAGGAGATGCTTATCGCCTGACACGACAAACTTTGCCCCGGCCTCAAAAGCAAGTTCAATAAAGATTAAATCATCCACATCCTCTATTTTAACTTTTTTTGCCGTTAACTCAGCTTTTTTTGAAACATTATAAAGCTTGCTTTGGGTAATCAAAGCCTCAATAATCGTCTCTGCCGTCAAATCCCTCTTTTCAAGAATTCTTGTGAATTTTTCCCGCCTTATAACCTTTTCAAATTCTTTTAAAGTCGATTGACTTTGAACCAGAGAATATTTTTCAATTATGATTTTCAAGGCATCTAAAGGCGGACCTTTCCACAAAACAGCAGAGATCAACACATTTGTATCAACAACTATATTCATTCTCTTTCCTCGCTTTATGGACTTCTTCGTTTATCTCTTCCATAGACATGAGGTCTTCGTCCGGTTCGGAAGAAAAGTCTAGCAAAGAATAAGTCTTTTTGATTATCAGGCTGTCACCTTCTATAATCGCAATAAATTTTTTTTGTCCGTCCAGCCATTTACGCAGGATCATATCTGTTTTTAACGTATCCCCATCTGAATAGATCACTGTTGTTTCCATGTTACCCCCTAATATAGTTTTGTTGTTCGAAACACTGTAACTTCTCAAAAAGTCGTTATTTCAATTACTTACCCGAGCTTATTGAGTTACGAGACACCCTTTCAATTACCCAAAATGATTAGATATTTATTTCCACCGTGATACTCGTATCACAGCCAAAAACATCTATAACCTTCACGCAAGCTGTATGTTTGCCTTTTTTTATATAGTTGTTATAACCAAAATTACTGACAGTTTTAAGTGCCCGATCTTTGCGGGTACGGAAGTCCTGCCAGTTATGCTCAAAGGGCTTACCCTTGTGCCAGTCAAAATCAACTGACCAGAAATCGATAAAATCAAAGCCGCTTTTCATGGCTCTGTCTTTCATTGCGTCAAGCTCCTTGGATGGAACTTCCGCGAGACTTGGAAGGAATTTTGTAAGCTTGATATCGACCTTTCGCTTGCCGTCTTTACTTCTGTAAACAGGCTCTGCCTCAAGAACAGCCATTTCAAGAAACGGCGGAGGGCTGGTGCGGTTTTTCTCCATGATCTCACGGGGAATCGGAATGAGTTTTATTTTTATGCCATGAGCCGCCTCCAGTTCATGGCAGATAAGGCGCAAATCCATCTCAAATTCCCAAGCAAGACAGTGGACTTCTTTTGCTCCGGCCTTTTTTGCAGCTTTTGCCACGGAACGTAATTCATCCCGGGTAAAGATGCTGTCAATCCCGTCCACATAAACAAACGCCGGCCCTTTGCGGCCATGTAAAAGTCCTGCGGCATTCGGCAGCGGCTCCGCCCTGTAAAAATCCATGACCACCCTGCGATGTTCTTCGTCTGCGCCTTCAAGACGCTCTTTCTGCCACCACTGACGTTCGTAGCGGCCAAGGTTGTAAACATCAAAAGATCGGTATTGTTTGCCTTCCTTGTGGAGGGTTCTCTGTAATTGAATGAGGCGTTTGCGACTGGTATGAATCGCAAACCTGCCAAGGTCGGCCATGATCCAGCGACGGCCCAATTTTTCAGCCACTGCGCCGGTTGTGCCTGAACCGCAGAAGAAGTCGGCGACAATACTACCTTTGTCAGAAGATGCAGCGATTATTCTACTAAGTAATACCTCTGGCTTTTGGGTAACATATCCTAATCTTTCTGAATCTTCTCGGTTTAGCTGTTCAATGTCTGTCCAGTAATCTTCTGGGATTTTTCCTTCATCAACGTAGTAGCAATAAATTTTACCTGATTTTTTATCAGTTTTTTCTTGGTATTTCCGGCCTTCTCGATCAACTTTAAGGCGCATGTGGCTATTTGGTTTTCTTTCCACAACAACATTTGGGTCCTTACCATTAAAAATATATTTTGGTGATTTTGAATAAAAAATAATAGTATCGTGCTTACGCCCAAAACGCCTTGAACCTTTTCCTCCAATACTATAACACCATTGAATCTCATTTTGAAAATTTTGATATCCAAAAATTTCTTCTAAGAGCGACCTAAGTAAATGCACAACTCTATAGTCACAGTGAACATAGATGCTACCATTTTCACTTAATAGTTCTTTAGCAATCAATAATCTCTCATAAATTATATATAGATACGAATCCGTCCCTTTCCCCCACATGTCCCGATAAGCAACCATCTCTAAAGCTGACTGATCTTTACCAAGAGTTTCCTTACCGTCACCAACGGGCACATTCATCGTAAAATCAGCACCAACGTCAAACGGCGGATCAATATAAATGAGATCAATCTTCCCCTTAAACTCCTTTAACAAACTTGCCATCACCAGCTTATTATCACCCCATATCAACCGATTTCTGAAATCATCACTATGGGATTTAACAGGATCGAACAAATTCCCTTGAACATGCGCCCTGGCAGCAGGCTCATCCACAGTCTCGATCCTCTGAAGCGGCATGGCACATCCCGCAATATCCACCGCCCGCCTGTTGCCATACTCATCATACTTCCCTTCCCAGATCAACTCCGTCTTCATCTGCGAAAACGGATGCGGGTTATCCAATCCCCAGCGTATTTTGTTATTCATAAAGTTTCTCCGTTATTTCTCAACCCTCAGCCACGCCAGATGCGCGGGCACGCCCTTGCATCTTTTGTAAATTCAAACATGATCAAACAGCCCTAAGAAGTAACCTGCGACCCTGTGGGCCACCTACGTCATAAATAATCTCTGGCCCCCCGAAGCCCTTATCAAGAAGGGATATTCCGGTAAAATGAAGACCATCTGCTTCAAGCAGACTGAACTTGCGAATCATAAGCAAGTAGAGATTTTTATCACAAGTTGAGACTACAATTTGCTTCCTGGGACCAAACTTGCCCAAGGCCGTAGCACGAAGATTGTCAAGAAAGGCCACAGCATCAAGATCATCAAGATGTTGTACTGGATCATCTAACAAAATGGTTTCCAATTTGGACCAATTCTGATCCGCCGCAAACGATAGGAATATAGATAGAGCCAATACGTTCGCTTGAGCATTACTTAGGAAAAAATGTGGTTCTCCTGCGTCTTCTTCTTGGCCACGATATCGTAAACCGAGTTCCAACCCAGCCTCTGCACGTTTCATTGTCACTTTATCGAAAAGGTAAGGACACGGTATCATGGCCTTGAAAAGCCGCATCATCTCTGGTTCGTGTGCAGCAATTTTTGCCTTTACAGAAAAATCGACGCTTTCAGACAGCGCTGAAATCCAATTTTCCGTTTCGTTTGCAGCCTCACGAAGTTTTACAATCTGTCCGTTCCTTTGGTTCACAGTCTGCTTGGCGTCCCTAATTATCAGATGAAGCTCTTTGCGCTCCCTTTCTAATGCAGTAGTCTTGAGAAACCATTCATAGCGTTCAATAATCTGCCTCGCTGAATGTAATCTATCTTTGTCCTGAGACAGGCGATTCCTGGCCTCTGCAATGATGTCAGAAGATGCGTCCACCGGCAATTGTAAAGTCTTACACCTAAAATGGAAACCATCGATTTCCGCTGTCAAACGACCAAGAGTTTGCTCCCACTCCGTCAAGCTACTTTCTAACTTCATCCGTTCAGTGCGACAGGCATCCCATTCACTTTGCGCTTTACCTCTCACGGTTTCCTGTTCGGATTTCTGTTTATTCAGATCAGCTAATTGGGTCCGTGCAGTTTCAACTATACTTAAAACCTGATTTTCTGGCAATTTGCTCTCTTTAGACATCCCTAATTCTATCAACTGCCGCTCTACATCGTCCAAATTGTGTTGGTAATTTTTATTCACCTTAGTATGCTCAGACAAAACGTCCTCCAAAGATTGTGTGGCACTCTTAGTATCTTTTAACTGTTCCTCAGCTTTATTGGATCGTTTATCGGCTTGCCGGCGATTGGTCTGGAGATCAGTCAGTGAGGCTTGGCACTTATTAATTGAAACCTCAAGATTTTCAGGTGTCAAAGGGGCATCCAGGGCAACTGAATTGGCTTCGATCTTTTGAATGACTAAAACAGTTTCTTCGCGCTCGCTTAGTGCTTTGCGAAGCGCGTCATCCACGTATTTGAGATCTTTTTCATAGCCTTCTAAATCGGCATTTAGTACGACCAACTTGTCTGATAAATTTTGGAGTTCTTTTACTGCTTCCTGGAAAGCAACGGGATCGTCTTTAATCCGGATATCAATGGCATCTTCCAGTGCTTTCGCGGAAGGATGAGTGTGGCCGCACAAAGGGCACACGTTGCCAGTGGCATACTGTTTAAGGCGAGCAATCAAATCGGCTCCCTCTCGCAATGATGCCTTCATCCCGGATATCTTTCTATTAAGAGCGTCAATTCTATCGGTGAGTTTGAAATGTTGACTCCGCAGTTTGGCTACTTGTTCTTCCAAATCGGAGCGTTTTTTGTTCAACTCATTAACCCGGGATTCCAGTTGTTTGATTTTGCCTTTTGAGGCCACATACGTTGAGAGAGATAGTCTTAGTGTTTTTAATTTTGCCAAATTGGATGACGTATTCTCGGTTGCTCTTACGTAATCCCCTACCTCTTTTTTGGCCAGATCCAATGCAGCCTCATGTTTTTTAAGTTTGGACATTGCCAAACCAAGTTCGCTCTGAATCTGATCGATTTTATTCGACGTTTTTTTCTGAGCCTCTGTCAATTCGGCCCATTGGCACCGAAGCCCGTGAAGCATTTGGAGGGATTCAAAAATTTTGGATTTTTCTGAGATGTTCAGGTTTAGTTCATTTATTCGGACATCCAAATTTTTCAAATATTCGGTCGTTGTATTTTCTCTCTTGAGCAATTCAACTAGGTTTTCCCGAGCCTTTTCAACCATTTCATGTAATTCCCTACGCCTTTTTAATCGATCCGGATGTAGTTGATTCATAGCCTCAAGCTGCGCCAGCAGTTTGCTTTGTTCCTCCAATATAGTGATCCGTTCATTACTGGCACCCCTAACGGCCGCAGAAAATGTTTCTGCATCTTCTGGGGTTTGAGGCATAATCATGCTCACCGAAATGCCGGCATCTTCCAATGCCCTCAAGACAACATCATAGGAAATAACTCCCTCACCCAACCTTTTGCGAATCACCTCTATTCGCGCATCCTGTTCAGCAAGTCTTACCATTATTTCTGATACCGTTTTCTCAGCTTCACCCAATTTGGCCTGCGCTTGTCTCTCTCTTTTCTTTGCCTCTTTCATAACATCTTTGGCTTTATCAAAACATCTCTGGATATACCCGGAACCGGCAAGATATGACAAGATCCTGGAACGTTTGGCAATATCAGCACCCTGAACAAAGTCCCGCATAGTATTTTGGGACAGAAGAACAGTCGCTCTAAATAGCTCAGCCACTCTTGAGACGTCTCGTCTTGGAGGAAAATAATGCTCATTCACAAAGAAATCATACAACAATTCACTATGGCTTTTCCAATTGCCGCTTGACTCCATGTGAACATTAAAATCAGTCCGATCGATGTCAAGTTTAACCCAATCGTCAGTATCATCCTTAAAACCGACACGGATCGTGCCATTATCATCAGATAACACATGCGGAAGGTAGTAAGGTGGTCCGCTTGATTCCTGATTAAAGCGTCCAATACTGCCGAGCAGTGCAAATTCCAGGGCATCAAAAATAGCTGTCTTGCCAACGCCGTTCCGTCCATAAATGGCAACAACATCGGCAGATAAATCAATCTCAACCTGCCGGAAGCATCTGAAGTTTTCCAATGCAATTCGATTAATTCTCATCAGACTTCACCTCGTTTTTGTACTCTCCATCCAAAAATCTATCGAGAATTGCCACTGGTGATCGACTTGATAAATCTTTTAATAGATGATGCGGCATCCCATACTCACTCAAAACAACTTCAGCATCCGGTACTTTTGTGTCTATTTTCTTCGGTTGAACTACCACTTTCAAAAATGGGGTGTCCATGAGTGTTTCCTCCAATGTTCTTCCTTTTCGCTCGATGCATATTTTGCGGCATACGTGTGTATCGTTAACAATAGCCTGTAAACCACTTAGTTCCGACACATCAATATCTAAAACAATAAAAATTAAATATAGGTCCTTTTCCATGCCGACAGCTTTATTCTCTCGCAGATCTGACATTTGCAACTGGCAGTCCGTCCAATAGGATACTACGTCGTTTGTGCTGCCCGCAATGACCACACCGACCGCGGCATACCCACTGACGAAGATACCATTCAGGCCAGCTTTTCCCATGTCATGCGAAAGAGGCACTTCTTCCCATTCAGCCTTTTTGAACACAGATGAGATTTCTTCCGTATCGTCCTTCATGATAGTTGCGCTCCAATGATTTGCTTTATACGCTTTGCAAGATTATTTTTATCTTCTGCAAGGTCAACTTCACCCAGAAGTTCACCATCGTACAGCCACATCAATGGTTTATCTCCTCGGCTATGCACAATATCACCTTCTTGTTGTAAATGAGGGCCTGCGTTATCTGGCGAAGATTGTCTAACGATATCGTATCCATCCTTCTCAATAGCCTTTAAGAGAGCTCCTCTATCAGGGCAACCTGCGGGGTTCACCAGTATCAAGAAGCATTTTGCAGACAGTAGGTCACATAGACCGCGGTTTTCTCTTTCAACAATATAATCTGTGAGCATCTTTCGTGGCGGGATTTCGCCGTCACCCCATAAAAAAGTGACATGCAATTCATTTGCGGCAGATGCATGGTGCAGTCCGTCAAAGTTTGGATTGATTGATGCGCCAGGGAAAGCCGGAGCACCTGCCACCAATAGTGCGTAAATTTGCATCATCTGTTTCACAGCCCTGGAAACATCGTGATGCCATTTTTGCGGCTCCGTTTCCTTGGCGGGGTAAAACTTTTTTTTGCAACATGTAAAATATGTGTTTACGGCTCTCCGAGCCCAATCATCATGATGTCCTATAACCTGAGACCAAGCATCGAGTCCCGATCGATATGAATTCAGGTAGTAGTCAGTAACGTCCTGTTTGGTTTTGTTTTCTTTAAGGCGCAACTTGAGCTCATCTTCTCCTTCATTCCATTCGCCATGTAACCAATGGCATACCGCTGGAATCGGGACGAAAAGGTCGGCATCCGTTCCCTGGCCAAATGTTGTTCCATCGATAAACGCAAAGCGAGCTTGGGCATCTGGGAATGGCAATGATTGTCCGCTGCCAGCAATTGGTCGAACCAAACGGTGGGGCTTGTATGTCAGCCAATATATCCCGGGCCCTGATTCACGTAGTATAACGGCCTGATGGTTATGCGGACCGTCATCATCCGTTATCCAGTATGTCGGTGGTGGAAACTCAAGATAGCGCCACGTCTTAAGAGGAAAATTGAGCTTTGAACATCCATATTTTTTAGATTTGCCGGTCTTTTTATTTGCGTTATTCAGGAACAACAGACACCCCTCTTTGGTGGGAGCCATGTCATTGTCATTAGGCACATCAAAATACATTTGTACTGCCTGCTTGAATTGCTCAACATCTTGATCAAAGTTGCATTGAATCAAGAAGGTTAAATCAAGATATACTCCAGCGCATTTCTCCGCGATACCCTGGCGTAATCGTTGAACGAAAACAGCACTGCCGAAGTCACTACAGATCTGAACACAGAAGTTAAGCCTCAAATTGTATGCTTTATTAGTGGAACAAAAGAATAACGTATGCTGCCCCCGGTAAAGCGGGATTGCCTGCTCATGGTCTTGAGGATTCAGTTTCGGTTGTATATACTTTTTGATTTCACCATTAGCATCACGGATCCAAATACCTGCTGCATTGACGATGTTATTTTCATAGCCGCCAGTAAGCCAAGTACCCGGTTGAGGCATGCAGGGAAGATTACCCACAAAATCGCTATACTCATTCCATCGCAAATACTCAAGGCCTGTAATGATAACGGTTGGGCGATTAATGCTGTTCACGATCTGATCCAAAATATTCTTACAGGAAATCGGCATAGAAAGTTCAGGTGTCACAATAAAAAGAGGCCGGGAAGGCGTATTAACATCGAAATAAGTCAAAAGCCACTTACCGAAGTTGTCAAAGAGTGCAACCTTTTCTTCAGCTAACTGAGGTGGAATCTTTTTCCAAATATGATCATGGGCTGGCAAAGGGGTATGCCATTGAAAAATGAAAATATCAATTAATCTGTCTTGTTGCGTCAGTTGTAGATTGAGATTAATAGGAAATATAGTCATACAATAATCCTTATTAAGCAAACGCAGTGGAAAGCGTGTGGAAAGCGTAAACAGGAATGTTGGTTCTAAAACACTACATTGTCAGAGCCAGTCTCATATCTCGATTTATGCTCGGCGCTTATCAATTAGTGAACCTTGTACCACCAGGTGTTTGTTCTTGCAACCACTGGCATATCATCCCCTGCTCAACCATCCAACAAACGCCGTCCCCTCTTCTTGTAAATCCTTCCAATAGACAAAGAAAAAAGATACTCCCTCGGATTTTTGATTTTTGATTGAATATTCGGCCCTAAATTCTTTCTTCCAATATCGTATATTCCCGATCAAAATAACCGGTTTTATTCATCCCATGAAAAATATTCTGCGCTGGTGACGGCATATTATCCCACGGTTTTCCAAACAGCAGCCTTTTATTTGCCGAGCGATAAGCACTAATCCGACTTTCCTGAACACGCTGTTTCATAGCTTGCAGGAAATGAGCTTATCGTCTATTCTTCAACCTGTTTTTCCGTTTTTTTCATATTTTGGCAGCTTTTCATCAAAAGTGGGGAATTGACATTATGAACAAACTCATCCGGAATTATATCTTATTAAAGCATGGATAACGGTTTGATGTCAATTTGTTCCATAATTCAGTAAGAATAAAGGGCCGGACGGGAAAGAAGGACAATTTTTATACAATAAGCCGAATCCGATCCATCATTTATAATAATATTTTGAAAAATACTTGACAGGTTTCCATTATGCGGCTATTTTCAAGTTCAAGAATTGAATCTGATTCGATTTTAAAATCAACCTCAAGTGGAGGAGTCATGGATTTTGAATTTACCAAAGAGCAGTTGATGTTCAAACAGGAAGTGATCCGGTTTGCCAGAAAAGAGATCGTACCTCGGGTTCAGGAGCATGATCTTAAGGAAAAATTCGATTTTGAATCGTTTCGAAAGATGGGAGAATTCGGTATCCTGGGTCTTCATTTTCCGGAAGAGTACGGTGGAGGGGGTGCCGATGTGATCACAACGGTCATGGTGGGAGAGGCCCTGGGAGAAGCCGGAGTGGACGGCGGCATGACCCTGGCATACGGGGCCCATACGTTTTTATGTGCCGATACGCTTTTTCGAAACGGGACCGAAGCGCAACGTCAAAAATATCTTCCCAGGCTGATCACCGGCGAATGGATCGGATGCATGGGGCTCTCCGAGCCGGATGCAGGTTCCGATGTAGCGGCCATGACGACAGTGGCTGAAAAACAGGGTGACAAATATGTCTTAAACGGCACCAAGATGTGGATCACCAACGGTCCCATTGCCGATGTGGCCGTGGTGTATGCCAAAACCGACACGGAATGTGACCGGCATTCGGGCATATCCGCCTTTATCGTGGAAAAGGGAACCCCTGGATTTAAGGCGGGCCCTCCGCTGATCAAGATGGGTGTTCGCACCTCCCAGACCTCGGAGCTTTCTTTTACGGACTGTAAAATTCCGGCCGAAAATTTGTTGGGCAGGGAAAATGAAGGGTTTTTGTATGCCATGGAGACGGTGGAGTGGGACCGCAGTGCATTGCTGGCTCCCTTTGTGGGGTCCATGACCTATATTGAAAAAAGGTGCGCCCGCTATGCCAAAGGAAGGGTTCAGTTCGGCCGGCCTATTGCCGCGTTTCAGGCCATCAAGCACAAGCTGGCCGATATCCGGATATTCGGAGAGGCAGCGCGGGCTCTGGTGTATCGCATTGCCTGGTGCAAGGACCAGGGCCGTCCCCTGAATCATCTGGAAGCTGCCGTGGCCAAACTTTTTATCGGGGACTGGAGCCTGGCCGTGACCAACGATGCCATGATGCTGCACGGCGGGTATGGCTATACCCACGAATTTGATATGGAACGGATTTTTCGGGATACGCGCTTGGCGCCCATTGGCGGAGGTACCTCCGAGATTCAAAAAATGATTATTTCCAAAATGATATGATGAATTCGACATCTGCTATGCCTGAAGTTGTAACAAAAAACGAAAAAATTACCATGAGAGCATGAAGTTCATGAAGTTTTTTCTTCAGTTCCTTCATGTACTTCATGGTGAAAATTGTTGTTTTTTCATATAAAAAACCAAAGGGGAAATAAAGATATGAACTTTGATTTCAGCGAAAAAGAACGGGCGTTCTTTACGGAAATAAAAGCGCTGATAAAAGAATTTCTCAAGGACAGAGACCCTGAAACCCGCGATGGGGTAAAAGCGGAGGAATATCTCCGGCAGGCCCTCGGGGTTTTGGCACAAACATCTTATCCAACCCTTGGACTGAACACTGTCCAAAATGGATGGGGAGGACTGTTGACCCTGATGCCGGCCATGGAAATTATTGCCAGGTATGCCCCCTCCCTGCTGCTGGCAATGGAAATGAGCAATCGGGTTTTCGGCAGAACTCTGGCTGCATGGGGAACTGAAAACCACAAGGCACAATATCTGGAACCGCTGCTCAAAGGGGAACTGCTGGGCGCCGTGGCCCTTTCCGAGCAGGCTATGAATGTTGAAAATGATCCCCTTGCCACCTCAGGTGTGATGGACGGTGATCAGGTAGTGATAAACGGTAGTAAAAATTATGTTGTCAATGGTCCGATCGCAGACTCGATTGCAGTGGCCGGTCGCCTGGACAACGAAGATGTGCTGTTTCTGGTCCCTAAAGGGGCAGCCGGCCTTGTGATTGGAGAGCGCCTTTCCACCCTTGGCTTTGAGGGCGCGATTATTTCCGGACTGGAACTCGTAGATTGCCGTATTTCTGCGCACCGGGTCATTAAGGCCGAATCCGGTGTTGATCTTTTGGGTACTCTTCGGCTGTGGGAAAACCAGGTCCTTATCGGTGCTGCTTTGGGGATGATGAAAGGGTCGTTTGAATCCGCCAGAGATTATGCCAAAACCCATAAGAGCGGGGGAAAACCCGTCATCGCTTACCAGGAGGTGGGCTTTAAGCTGGCTGAAATGCTGACGCTTTTTCAGACTGCAGAACTTTTGGCCTTTCGGGCCGCCTGGTATGCGGATGATCGAAAAAAGGATGCCGTACCCATGACTCTTTGCGCCAAGGTCTTCTGCTCTGAGAATGCGGAACAGGTGGCAAGTTGGGCTCTTCAGATTCTGGCCGGTGCCGGTTATAGCGGCGGCAATGCGGCCGAAAGAGCCTATCGCTGTGCCAAGTACGGCCAGATCGCAGGAGTTTCCACTGAAATTGCACGAATGAAGATTGGAGATACAACCCTTGGTGTTCGGTGAAGACAGGGGGGAGTTGTACAATTGAAAAATGAATAGTGAGAATTGAATATTGAAGGAATTCTATCGATTTTACATATAAAAAAAACGGAGCGGAACGATACCACAAGTTCTCAATTTCCACTATTCAATAGTTAATTTGGCCCCGGCCTGATTTGGACAATATTTTACCTGGAAATGATATGACCAAAGAAAAACAGAAAACAGCGCCGTCAAAGAGCGCGCTCAGAAGACAGAGGGAACGCGAACAGCGCTACCAGACGATTTTAAAGGCTGCCGAGGGCCTGTTTGCCGTTGACGGATATCACAAGGCGAGTATGGAGAAGATAGCCGATGTCGCCGAGGTATCGGTGGGCACGGTTTATTTTTATTTTAAAAACAAAGAGGATTTGATTGTTCAGCTCCTGGACAAGATCGGGTTCCAACTGCGCAATTGTCTGGGGGCCGAATATAAAAAAGCGGCCGGCTCCATAGACGGTTTTCGTCGGGCCGGTCAGGTTTTTTTCGAAGAGTTCTGTCCCCGATATCCTGAAAAGATAGCCATTTTTTTCAGGGAATCAGCCGGTCAGAGCAGCCATGTTGAAAAGCACCGCAAAAAAATATTTAACAGGCTTATCGCAGATATCGAAGATGCTCTGCAACTCATGAGTGAAAAACAGGGTATCGTGTTTCAAAGCAGCCTTTCCGCCCAGGTGATGGCTACCAGCATCCTGGGTATGTTCGAACGTATTGCCTATCAGTACCTGATCTGGCAGGATCGATCCGATGATTTTGAGATTATCGGGAAAGATGCCGTAGCCTTTATTGTCGGCGGGATCAACAGCCTGTGCCGATAGAAAGAAATCATGCCAATGGAGACCAATATCGTTTACGTGGGGTTGGGTTCTAATTTCGACCATAGACAAAGGTCGGGGTCTTCTAAACACAACAAACAAATCCGCAGGAAAGGAAAAGATAGCCATGGATGTAATTGAAAGTGGAATCGATACCGGTTCGGACGAGTACCACCGGAATTATGAGGCTATGGAGGTGTTAGTCGGGGAGTTGAAAAAAGAGCTGAAAACCGCCCGGGAAAACCGATCGGAAAAGGCAAAGGCCCGGCTGGCCGAATCAGGCAAGCTGCCGGTTCAAAAAAAGCTGGAATTGCTGCTGGATCGGAGCACGCCGTTTCTGGAAATCGGCGCCCTGACGGCCCGGGGAATGTATGACAAAAAGGTGCACAAGGCCGGTATTGTGGCCGGCGTCGGTATTGTCGGGGGCAAGGAAGTGATGATCAATGCCAATGATCCGACGATCAAGGGCGGGGCCGCCTATCCCATGTCTGTTAAAAAAACATTGCGCTGCCAGACCATTGCCATGGAAAACCATCTACCCATGGTCAACCTCCTGGATTCCGCAGGTGCCTTTCTGCCCCTGCAGTCGGAACTGTTCCCGGATGCGGATGACGGGGGCCGGGTGTTTTACAACCAGGCCATCATTTCCAAAATGGGGATTCCCCAGATAACGGCGGTCATGGGCCTTTGCACGGCAGGCGGAGCCTATGTTCCGGCCATGTCCGATGAGGTGGTGCATGTCAAGGGCATCGGGGCTATTTTTTTAGGCGGTCCGCCCCTGGTGCTGGCGGCCACCGGTGAGGAGGTGACTGCTGATGAACTGGGCGGCGCCGATGTCCATTGCCGGGAGTCCGGGGTTTCGGATTATTATGCCGAAGATGATGCTCATGCCGTCGGTATTGTCCGAAAGATCGTCCGGAATCTGCCGGATAATGAAAAAGTACGTCTGACCATGCGGGAATCAGCCCCGCCCCTCTATGACCCCAAAGAGATTTACGGGATCGTCAGCCGGGAACTGAGTACCTCGTATGATATCCGGGAACTGATTGCCAGGATCGCGGACGGAAGTGAATTTTTGGAGTTCAAGGAGATGTACGGCCCCACCCTGGTGTGCGGCTGGGCCTACATCCATGGTTATCCGGTGGGCATTCTGGCCAATAACGGCATCCTTTTTTCAGACAGTGCCCTGAAGGGGACCCAGTTCATTCAGGTTTGTGATAAACGAAAAATTCCGTTGGTTTTCCTGCAAAATATCAGCGGTTTTATTATCGGCCGGGAGTATGAGCGAACCGGTATCACGAAAAACGGCCACAAGATGGTCAACGCCGTTTCTACGGCAACGGTTCCCAAATTTACGGTGATGGTGGGCGCAAGCTTCGGTGCCGGCAATTATGCCATGTGCGGGCGGGCTTATTCCCCCCGGTTTTTATGGAGCTGGCCCAATGCCGAGATCGGCGTGATGGGGGGTGAACAGGCGGCCGGTGTGCTGATCACACTGCAGAACAACCAGCGAAAAAAGGCGGGCCAACCGCCGTTGACCGAGGAGGAAGTCAAGTTCATCCATGATCCCGTGGTCGAGGCCGCCCGGAAAGAGGGAAATGCCTATTACAGTACCGCCAACCTGTGGGATGACGGCATCATCGATCCGGCAAGCACCCGGGACGTGCTGGGGCTTTCCATATCCGCGGCTTTGAATGCGCCGATCCGGGATGATGTGCAGGGATATGGGGTGTTTAGAATGTAGCATTGTGAATGTTGAATAAGGTATTCTTCCGATTTTCATATAAAAAAGGCAGAGCGGGGCAACACAATAAGCTTTCATTTTTCAGTATTCAATTTTCAATTTCACTAAGGACATATAGATGTTTGATAAAATACTGGTGGCCAACAGAGGTGAGATCGCCGTGCGTATCATGCGGACTTGTCAGGAAATGGGGATTGCCACGGTGGCCGTGTACTCGGAGGCAGACAAAAAAGCACTGCATGTGCTGACGGCGGATGAGGCGGTTTATCTGGGTGATGCCGAGCCTGCCGGAAGTTATCTCAATATGGATAAAATAATCCGGGCAGCCCTTGACAGCAATGCCGGAGCGATTCATCCGGGGTATGGATTTTTAGCTGAAAATGCCGCATTTGCGGAAAAATGTGAACAGGCAGGTCTTATTTTTATCGGACCGCCGGCTAAGGTCATTCGTGAGCTGGGTGATAAGACCATGGCCCGCCGCATTATGGTGAAAGGCGGCGTGCCTGTGATACCGGGCATGACCCGGGCCGAAGCGGATCCCGCGGCCATGGCTGAAGAAGCGGAAAAAATTGGTTATCCCGTGTTGATCAAGGCATCGAGTGGCGGCGGCGGCAAGGGCATGCGGGTGGTCAATGGACCCGAAGAGATGGAGCCGGGCTGTATTGCCGCGTCCAGCGAAGCAGCCGCAGCTTTTGGCAACGGCGCTGTTTATCTGGAGAAATATCTTGAACGTCCGCGTCATATCGAATTCCAGATTCTTGCCGATGCCCATGGCCATGTGATTCATCTGCTGGAAAGAGAATGCTCGATCCAGCGGCGGCATCAGAAAATTATTGAGGAGACACCTTCCCCGGTAATGACGCCGGAATTAAGAGAAGAAATGGGAAAGGCCGCTGTGGCTGCAGCCTCTGCCTCGGGCTATGTAAATGCCGGTACTGTGGAATTTCTTTTGGACCGGGAGAAAAATTTTTATTTTCTTGAAGTCAATACCCGGCTCCAGGTTGAACATCCGATCACGGAGATGATTACCGGGATTGACCTGGTGCGCCGCCAGATCGAGATTGCCGCAGGCGGTGTGCTGGATTTGTCGCAACAGGATATCAGTGGGCGCGGGCATGCCATTGAATGCCGTATTTATGCCGAGGATCCGGAAAACAACTTCTTCCCGTCTCCGGGCAGGATTGCGTTTTTAAAAGAACCGGCCGGTCCCGGGATCCGCAATGACTGCGGTGTCTATGAGGGGGCTCAGGTTCCGGTGGAGTATGATCCTATCCTGTCCAAGCTGGTCTGTTTTGCAGAAAACCGCGATGCAGCCATACAGCGGATGGTGCGTGCACTGGCAGGGTATGTCATTTCAGGGGTGAAAACATCGGTACCTTTTTTAATGGACCTATTTCAATCCAAAGCATTTATGTCGGGCGAAACATTTACCGATTTCATCGAAGAATATTTTGCCGACTGGCACCCTGCAGACCCACCTGCCGACCTTGCCGGGATCGCATTTATCGTGGATGAAATGTACAGCAAAACAAGGGTAAAAAAAACGATGCATCCGACAGGAAATACGGCATCGCCCTGGGAGACGCTGGGCAACTGGAGAGGGTAAATATCTGCCGTTTTTGAAATCGTCTTTTTTAACGAACCATAGACTTTGGAGATCACACGTGGAATACCGATTGAAAATCAATGCGGAAATTGTCCCTGTCCAGGCAGATGAAGGTCCTGAAAACAACCTGAAAATAGCCATGACGGGGCAACAGTTTGATGTTGACTGGCAGGTGATCGGGGACAATATGATTCATCTGCTGGTCAATGGCCGCAGCGTAAACGCCTACCTGACGGAGGAAGATGGCGGCAAGAATATCACCATCAACGGGCTGACCTGCCGGGTTGAAGATGCCGATCTCCTGGAACAAAACCGGAGTCGGAAAACAAGGCCCGGGGATGTGCCTTCGGAAGTTACACCGCCCATGCCGGCTGTGGTGGTCCGGGTGATGGTGGAGGCCGGAGATCTTGTCGAAAAAGGGCAGGGAGTCGTGGTGGTGACGGCCATGAAGATGGAAACCACGCTGAATGCGCCCTTTAGCGGAAAAGTGACCGGCGTGAATGCGGCTGCAGGCGATAAGGTCATGCCCGGAGAGATCCTGGTGGATATCGCCGGAGCGGCTACTGGAGAAGTGAATAGTGAATAGTGAATAATTAATGCATTCTATCGATTTCATTTTTCATTGCGAATATTGATGGCCTCGTAAAAAGTTGGAGAAACGATTTTTTACAACAATATATAGGTATAGCAAGAGTTTGAAGCACTATATATTGCAGCCAGAATAAAATGTTAGGATTTTTTACGAGTGCATCAATATTATATTTAAAAAAGATAGAGCGGAGCGATTCAACAAATTTTCACTTTTCACTATTCATTTTTCAATCTAATACCGGATACAAAACAGGAGGATATCATGGGTGACAAGCATTTACTTTATAAAGTAGAAGATCAAATCGCGATCTTCACGATTAATCGGGAAAAACAGCGCAATTCCATCAGCGTCGAAGCCATCGATCTTTTTATGGAATATCTGAACAGGGCCGAGCAGGATGACGATGTACGGGTTGTTTGTATTACAGGGGTCGGGGACAGGGCTTTTTGCTCGGGAGCGGACCTGGGCGGAGCCATTGCCGAAGGCGGACAGGATGCTTTTAAAAGTTATGCCGATCTGTTAAAACGGTTGGCCGGATTTGCCAAGCCCACCGTGGCCAAGGTCAATGGCTACTGTCTTGCCGGCGGAATGGGGTTTATGCTGGCCTGTGATGTCGTGATCGCCGGAAGCAATGCCAAATTCGGTACCCCCGAAGTGAATGTGGGACTTTTCCCCATGATTGTCGGCTCTCTGATTTTTCGGAATGTACTGCGCAAAAAGGCCATGGAAATGGTGTTGCTGGGCGAAAAATTGACTGCTGACAAGGCTGTGGAAATGGGCCTGATCACCCGGTCGGTGGCGCCTGAAGATCTTGATGCACAGGTCGATACGGTGTTACAGGTACTGGCATCCAAAAGCCCGGTTGGATTGAAAATAGGCAAACAGGCGTTTTATGCCGCGGATGCGATGCCTTTTGAAGAGGCGGTTGATTTTCTTTCCGGCAAGCTGGGGGAAGTGATTGCCACGGAAGATGCGAAAGAGGGTATCATGGCTTTTATTGAAAAACGCAAGCCGGTTTTTACGGGTCGTTAAGCAATTTGAAACTCGAAATTGCAGCCGGCAACGTGCAATCCACAACCCACAACATGCAACGTGCCAAGGAGATACGATGAAAGCAAATGACAAACTGATTATTGCCAATTGCAGCGGTTTTTTGGGTGATCGGTTCAGTGCGGCCAGAGAAATGGTCGAGGGCGGTCCCATAGATGTCTTGACGGGTGATTATTTGGCGGAGCTGACCATGGCGATCCTCTTCCGCCAGACACTCAAGGATCCCGATCGCGGGTATGCGTTTACTTTTTTGAAACAGATGGAAGAGATCATGGGCCGGTGCTTGGAGAAGAACATCAAGGTCGTGTCCAATGCCGGCGGCCTTAATCCCAAAGGTCTTGCCATGGGTTTGGAGAAAGTGGCTGAGAAACTGGGATTGAAGCCCAAAATTGCCTATATTGAGGGGGACAACCTCATGCCCCGTCTGGGCGAATTGCAGGCGCAGGGTGAAACCTTCACACATCTGGACAAGGGTATTACGCTGAAAGATGCCGGTGTCCAGCCCATAACCGCCAATGCCTACCTGGGCGGATGGGGCATTGCCCGGGCACTGGACAAAGGGGCTGATATTGTCGTGGGGGGCCGGATTGCAGATGCCGCCGTTGTCATGGGGCCGGCCGCCTGGCACTTCCACTGGCGGAAAAACGACTGGGACAAACTGGCCGGAGCCGCAGTGGCCGGTCATATTATCGAATGCAGCGGACAGGCCACAGGGGGCAATTACTCGTTTATTGAGGAGGTGCCTTCCTATAAAAACGTGGGGTTTCCCATTGCCGAAATGGAGGCTGACGGCTCCTTTGTCATTACCAAGCACCCGGGAACCGGTGGACTGGTGTCCGTGGGCACGGTAACGGCCCAGTTGCTTTACGAAATTCGTGAACCAAAATACCTGACGCCGGATGTTGCGGCGCGATTCGACACCATTGATATTGCCCGGACCGGTAAAGATCGCGTTCGGATAAAGGGCGTGTGCGGGGAGCCGCCGCCTGCAACCACCAAGGTCTGCATCAATAATCTGGGCGGATATCGCAATTCCATGACCATTGTATTGACCGGTCTGGATATCCAGGCCAAGGCCAGGATTTTTGAAGAAGCTTTGTTTGACAGTATCGGGGGTCGGGACCAGTATGCAGTGGTCGATGTTCATTTAACCCGCTCGGAAAAGGAAGACCCGGCCACCAACGAGGAGGCATTTGCCTATCTGCGGGTATCGGTGATGGATCCGGATGCGAAAAAGGTGGCCAAACTGTCTGCAAGGATCGTGGAGCTGGCCCTGGCAAATATTCCCGGTTTTACCGCTACTGCTCCGCCCGGTAAGGGAACGCCGGCGATTATGCATTGGCCCTGCCTGGTGGGAGGGGATAAAATTCAGCAGACGGTTTTTCTTGGCAAAGAAACGGTTGTGGTGGATTCGGTTACGCCGGATGCCGGTGCGGTTGTGCCAAAACCCAGGAAGGTTGAAATTCCTCCGGTTCCGATCGGTGAGACAATCAGGGCACCGTTTGGCCGGTTGTATGCCACTCGATCCGGGGACAAGGGCGGCAATGCGAATCTGGGAGTTTGGGCCAAGACACCGGAATCTTATGCCTTCCTTCGGGAATTTTTGACGATTGCAAAATTAAAGGAGCTGTTGGCGGATATGCGGGAATATGAAATCGAGCGTTATGAAATTCCCAATCTGCTGGCGGTCAATTTTTATATCTTGGGCCTTTTGGGAGAAGGCGTGGCCGCATCGGTGCGCAGCGATCCCCAGGCCAAAACCCTGGGTGAATACCTGCGGGCCAAAGTCATCGACATGCCCACGGTGCTTTTAAAGTAATGGTATTGTCCATCGTAGGGTGGGCTGTGCCCACCGAATCGACCGAAGACCTTATTGGGGAATCGGGGGCTTAAATGGCCAATAGCCCTTAGGATCCGGCCTTACGGAATTTTAATTGAAAGC
>Ga0075121_1000191_pt1 | contig 42504 bp, 36 predicted proteins | sample AntAceMetag02UKG_FD_69793 | JGI IMG/M metagenome (GOLD analysis project Ga0075121, IMG submission 69793) | Saline lake microbial communities from Ace Lake, Antarctica - Antarctic Ace Lake Metagenome 02UKG | ecosystem: Environmental > Aquatic > Non-marine Saline and Alkaline > Saline | place... | reverse complement strand
GATTCCATCAATGCTGAATGGAGTGAATCCTGCTGAAGTGCATGCGTAATCTAGTGTCATGCGGAGGTTTGATACTTTATGGAATGTGAGCGTAGCGGGTAAGTAGAAAACGCTAAAGCGATCTCCAACCTTGTTGCACTCAGTGATGTAGTCGATATCGAGTACAAATTCTCCAAGGCCGTGTAGGCCTTCAATAAAGCGAAGGCCATGGATAGCCGCATCGTGCCATTCCATCGTGTCATATTCTGCATCAGTCCAGACACGATCAGTCATAATGTTTCCTCATTCATATTTCCCGAACGGAGTATAGGATGACTGTGTCATTTGCCGGATTTCTGCCTCAAATACCGCCGCGTTTCCTGACTTCAAGAGTAGGCTCCCATCCGGAAGGGTGCAATAGAAAACGGAAAATTCTCTAAAGGGTGAGGTGCGAATTCTTCTAAATGCAGAGCAATGGATTGCGTCTAATTATCAATTAAGATTTAGCAATGAACAATATGGAGGAAAGGGTTAAAACCAGCCCTTTTTACCTCTTTTTTTTGTGTTCCACGCTTATGGCGTGGCAAGCTTTGTGCTCCTTGCCATTGGCTTGGCACCATTTTCCTGTTTTCCTGATGAAAAATCAGAATGTATGACCATTTCTTGCTTTGCGGCCATTTTCCCTTTGATCTTGGCGTCATTGGCTAGAAACATCCAAAATACCCCTATATTTTGGCTTTGGAAGGGTTTTGGACCTCAAAAATGGAAAAAATTTGAGGAGAACAGGCTTCTCTTGCTGCTTTTGGCTGAAAACCGCCCAAAAATAGCCTTTGGAGACAGTGGGTAAAGCCGAAAATCAGGCAGCATAACAAATTCGTAATAATTGAGCGCGGCTTGCCGTCATGTGGCTGTGGTTTTCTTAAAGTGGAAAGTGAGAAAGGAAACGGTCACGAAAGAAAACCAAGTCATAGCGGATTCAAAGTGGAAGAACATTCTGGAATGGATCGGTCTTGCGTTGCTGCTGATTGCGGTTCTCGCCTGGCAGAGCCTCTTCGGGTACGAAGTGGTCACCTACTGATTGAACATGTGAGCTTCATGAACGACGAGAAACGTATCGTGTCTTTATATGAATGCCGGAGCGTGATGTGTTGCGTCTGTCACCGCGTTCATACCGAAGAGGGATGGGTGTTTCAGCCCGACGTTCCCGGTGTGATTCACTCTCATGGATATTGTCCGGCCTGCTATGCGAAAGTCATGGCCGAACTCAATGAATCATTTATGAAGCAGCCTGTTCCCGTTTAGGGGGAGAAGGCTGCGGCGAGATGGGAGGCGAGGGCCGGGAAGGTCGTCGCTTCGGGGAACATCCCGGCGGCGGCAATCTCATGGCCGGGACCCGAGCGTCCATGGGTGCCGCGGATTTTGGCGGTGTTCTGTGAGGTGTGGGGCGGGGGGAAGCCGAAGAAGAGTTCACCGGGGTCGAAGCCGGGCTTGTTGTGGATGTCCATCTGGTTGGCGTAGTCGGGGGCCTGTTGCTTTTCCGTCCACCACGGATAGGCGAACCAGCGGCCGGGGGCGGCGATGGCCAGCAGGTCGCCGGAGCGGGCCGGATGATACACATCGAGTTCGATTTGCGCGGCATGGTCATGCAGGGCCTCGATGCCGGGGTCGGCGGCGAGCAATTCGCGCACGCGCGGCAGGTCTGCCGAATCGGGGACATGGATGTGGGCGATTTGATGATCCACAATGGCGAAGGCGCGCGAGGTGAAGAAGTCGGGGTAGAGCATTCGCTTGGTTTCGCGGGTGTGGAAGAGGCCAGCCTCACGAAGGATCCGGTTGGGGAAGACGGCGCCATCCGGTTCGGTGACGGATTCGATGGCGTAATCGCCGGTCACGAGCCAGCCGCGGCCCTGGACTTCGGCGGCGGCGACCAGGGGCTCGATCTGGGCGAGGGTCTCTGCGAGGGCTTTGGCGGCTTGCGGAGAGTCGGGGCCATAGCGCTGCAGGTCATAGTCGAGCGAGGGGAGATAGACAAAGAGGTGGTCGGGGGCATCCGGGCGCTCCAGGATGCGAAGCGTGGCCTCGGAAATCCAGCGGCCGACGCGGGCGCGGGCGAGGGGGCCCCAGTAGCGGAAGAGATCAAATTTTCGGCCCAGATCGGCGCAGAGATCGGCATAGAGGGGTTCCGGGCGCGTGTAGCAATCCATGACGATGCCGCCATGGTGGCGGTGGATGGGCTTGGGCGAGAGGACCAGATCCAGACGTTCGCCGAGGCTTTGCTGAAAAAAGCACATGCCGACGGATTGACCGGAAGCGCGGGCGGGGTCCCAGATGCGGGGACCATGGACAAGGTTGGCGGATTGCTCCCAGAAATAGGGCCGGGCCAGATCGCGATGGAACCAGCCGGAAGCGACAATGCCGTGCCGGGAGGGGGGGAGGGCCGTGCGCAGGGTCGCCTGCGCCGGGCAGGTCAGGGAGAGCGGGCCGGGCGCGATGGGGCGGAAAGAAAGGGTGGTTTTAGGTTTATGTTTCTCAATCAGATTCCAGCCAAGACCGGCAACGAGCAGGACGAGTGTTTTGTTGGGGGATTCGTTCATGGGGTCTCGTTTAGAATATGGAGGGTGATGGGGCTCATCTCGCGCTCAGCGTCGCGAAGCACCAGCAGATGCCACTCGCCCAGTTCGTCGTTCGGGAGTTTCTGGATTTCCGTGGTGTGCTCGACCGTCCACCCGGATGGAACGGTGGGAGGGTCGTCGGGACGGAGGCGCTGCGCGGCATAGAGCGAGGACAGCAGGAGGGAGGCTTTGCCATGCCGCATGGCGATCTGCTCGGATCGGGCGGCAAAGGAAATGGCCGAGGCGGTGGAGACGGCCAAAAAGGCGCAGAGACCGAGGGCGACCAGCACTTCGATGAGAGTGAAGGCCTGACGACGGGGATTGGATTGCGGTGTGTTCATCGGCTTTGGTTTCAAAATTGTGGCACGGGCGGACGCGAAGTGGCAATAACCTTCTGCGGGGCGATTTTCGTGTGGCTTGTCAGGGTTCCAGCGGTGTACGCTTGGAATGTATGCAGCTTCAACCGTCTTCATCGCACAGCAACGATCCGATTCAGCGGAACGCCTCGCCAGAAAAAGCCCGGGCTCTCCGGACAGCTTTCTGGCAGCTGCTGCTGGCCGCATGGGTGCTGGCGCTGGGCCTGGGGACGACGGCCTGGATCGCCCACTCGCAGGGGCGGCAGGAGGCGTTGCGGGTGGAGCGCGAGTTTCAGCAGGCGTCCGATAAGGTCTTTTCCAGATCGCTTCGTGAAATTCAGCTGTTCATGGAGGTGCTGGATTCGATCCGCCAACTGCACAGCCTGTCGGATCAGGTCTCTCCGGAGGCTTTCAATGAAATCGCCCGCAAGGGCATGATGTATCAGCGCCGGATTCTGGGCGCCTATGGCTTTGTTCAGCACATCCCCCATGCCATGCGTGCTTCGATTGAACAGCAAAGTTCGGAGGGGCATCCCATCGTGATGTCGAATGGCCAGGGCGGCTTCATTCCGGTGCTTCCTCACGAGTCGTATTTTATGCTGACCTACCAGATGCCGAAGGATGGGCTCGGGATTCCGCTGGGGTATGATTTTGGCGCGCGTCCTGTGGATCGGGCTGCGATTCAGTCCATGGAACAGCTGGGGGTCTTTGCGCTGGGGGGGGTGCCTGTCGGCGTGCCGGCCAATCAGCCGGGAGGAGATGAATTGTATATGTTCGCCCCGATCCTGTATGGCCCGGTGGCGAGCGCCGGCGAACTGGTCGGGTTCGCGGTGGGCCTGTTCAAGCCGGATCGGATTCTGGCGACAGCGATCGGAGATTCTTCTCCGGGGCTGACGGCACGGCTGGAGCCGCGTGATCCCGCCCTCCCCGTTCTGGCGGAGGATCCATGGCTCTTTGAACGCGAATTCAGTCTGGCCAATCAGGAATGGCGGTTTGTGGCGGAAGCCAGGCGGGACTACTGGGCGGCCGAGCGTGCCCGTACGCCTGAACTGGTGGTGGCCATTGGATTGGTGCTTTCACTGGTTTTGTCGGGCGCGTTGCTGTTCATGGCCGGTCGGGCGCGTCGGGTCGAGGCGCTGGTCGGAAGGCGGACCTCTGAATTGGCGGAGGCGAACCGCAAACTGGAAGGCGTGATGGAAGACCGCCGCGAACTCGAGGATGAAGTGCTGCGCATCAGCGGCCATGAAAAGGCGCGTATCGGGCGCGACTTGCATGATTCCCTGGGCCAGAAACTCACCGGAGCGATGTATCTCTTCGGTGCCTACCGCCAGCAGGCGGCACCGGCGGATGTCGCCGCAGAAGCGAATGCCGCACAGATTGCCACGACCTTGAAGGATGCGGTGAGCCAGGTGCGGCGCATCGCCCGCGGCCTGGCGCCTGTGGCGCTCACGGAGGAGGGGCTCCCCGATGCCCTGCGGCGGCTGGCAGAGGAATCCAGCGTGCTGTTCCAGAAGGATATTGAATTCTATGCGGAACGGGAGGGGCGGCCCCGGGATGTGAGCACAGCGGAGCATCTGTACCTGATCGCGCAGGAAGCCGTGAATAATGCGGTGAAGCATGGGGAGGGGTCGCGCATCGTGCTGTCTCTGGACTATGATGAGCGCGGGGGTGAGCTGGTGATCGAGGACAACGGGCGCGGTATGCCGGCCAAGCCGACGGATGACCGCGAAGGCGGCAACGGCCTGCGCATCATGCGGCATCGTGCCGAAGTGTTCGGTGGCGAAATGACCGTCGGGCCGGGACCTACGAGCGGTGTCCGTGTCGTGTGCCGCTTCCCGGCTTCCGCCTGATCCGGGCATAAAAAATCCCCGCTCGCCGAAGCGAACGGGGAGTGAGAACCCGAAGGATCAACCGTAGACGGCGGCTTTGCCCAGTTCTTCCTCGATGCGGAGGAGCTGGTTGTATTTGCAGATGCGATCGGTGCGGCTGAGCGAACCGGTCTTGATCTGTCCGGCATTCACGGCTACGGCGAGATCGGCAATAAAGCTGTCCTCGGTTTCGCCGGAGCGATGACTGATCACATTCGTGTAGCCGGCCCGCTTGGCCAGATCGATGGTGGCCAGGGTTTCGGACAGGGTTCCGATCTGATTGACCTTGATGAGAATTGAATTGGCAACACTCAGTTTGATTCCCTTTTCGAGGAACTTCACATTGGTGACAAACAGATCGTCACCGACGAGCTGAATCTGGTCGCCGAGTTTTTCGGTCATCAGTTTCCAGCCGTCCCAGTCGCCTTCGTCGCAGCCGTCTTCGATGCTGGTGATCGGGAAGCGCTTGATCCAGTCGGCATACATCGCGACCATCTGGGCGGCGGTCTTCTTGGACTTGTCGCTCTTGGTCAACACATACTTTTTCGTCTTGCTGTTGTAGAACTCGCTGGCGGCTACATCCAGGGCGATGGAGACATGCTTGCCGGGGGTATAGCCGGCGGCCTTGATGGCGGCGACAATGACTTCAAGCGCGGCGGTGTTGCTGGGGAGCGCGGGGGCAAATCCGCCTTCGTCGCCGACGGCGGTGGAGAACCCCTTCTTCTGCAGGATCTTCTTGAGGGTGTGGAACACTTCCGTGCCCATGCGGAGGCCTTCGCGGAAGGACGGGGCACCATGCGGGATAATCATGAATTCCTGCACGTCAATCGGGGCATCGGAGTGCGAGCCGCCGTTGACGATGTTCATCATCGGGATGGGGAGGACATGGGCATTCAATCCACCGATATGACGGTAGAGCGGGATCTCCAGCGCACTAGCGGCAGCGCGGGCGACAGCCATCGAAACGCCGAGCATGGCGTTGGCGCCGAGTTTGGCCTTGTTCGGGGTGCCGTCCAGCGCGATGAGGACATCATCGATCGCCTTCTGGTTGCGGGAATCCATGCCAATCAGCTTTTTGGCGATCGGGCCATTGACATTTTTGACAGCCTTGAGGACACCTTTGCCGAGATAGCGTTTCTTGTCGCCGTCGCGAAGCTCGATGGCTTCGTTGACGCCGGTGGAGGCTCCGGACGGCACAGCGGCGCGACCGAGGGTACCATCGAGGAGACGGACATCGGCTTCCAGAGTGGGATTGCCGCGGGAATCCAAGATTTCGCGGGCGTGGATTGATTCAATTCTATACATGAAGGGGCTCCTTTTTGCTTAAACAAACAACGGGTTGCGGTCCATTTCTGGACAACAGGGCAATACCTTACACCCAACGGCGGAAAGCGCAACCCGTTTCCTGAGTGTTTTCAAGCGTTTCCCTAAACTTGCATTAGGCCCTTGCGAGGGGGCGGAAACTGAACGATAGTGTCTGAATGTTCACAGGTAGACAGGTCAGAGTTCAGCGCCCATGGAGATGGAGTCCGGTTGCTGGCATGCTTGGATGGGCCCTGCTGATGCTTCTTTCAGGGCGGCCGGTGTCGGCATTGACCCATGCCGAACTGCAGGCGGTCGCCGCCGACGGCACCAGCACCTGGGTGGATGACTTTCCCTTTACTATCCGGGGTGTGGTGTTGAATGAGCCCGGTGAAATGCTCGACACGGCCTACGATTCCGAGGCGACTGCCGCGGGAACTTTCGGCGGTCAATATCAGATCTTCATTCAGGCCACGGATGAAGCAGACCGCGGCGGGACTGCCCTGTGGATGGCGCAGAACTATGAGGCTCTCTTTTGGGTTCCGGTCGGGAATGATTATGGCGCCGAATGGACTCAGGAGGTGGCTCGTGTCAGCATCGCCACAAACGGACGTGCCTTCCGAAAGGGCGACTGGATTGAGGTGACGGTTCGGCAGGCTTCGTTTTTCAATGGCAAGCGCAACATCAGCGAAGGGCATAGTATTGCACCGGAATTCAATTTTGACCTGCAGGTGGTGAAGGCGAATGCAGGCCTACCGCAGGTCGAAGCGCTGACCTTGCCGGACCTGGTGGCGGCGGATGGCAGTGCCATTTTTGATTCCACACGTCAAACGGGCGGGGAGCACTGGCAGGGGATGCGGGTGCGGCTGGATGGCATTCGTCTGGCAGATACCAACGGATGGGGCCAGTCCGACTGGACCAATCGCATCTGTACCGCCACGGATGATACCGGGCGGAGTCTTCCCCTCAGGATGCCGCTCACCGATCTGGGAAGTCCTCCGGCGACATCGGATTGGTTCTCTGTGGTGGGCATCCTGAATCAGGAGGGTGGCAACACGAATGGCTACGAGCTGTTTGTGCAGGAGATCGGTCCGGTTCTACAGGTGGAATCAACAGATACCGGCAGCGCCCTCATCCAGTTTTCGGCGGACTATGAAGGCTTTGTGCTGGAGGCCTCGGATGATCTGGTGTCGCCGACCTGGAGCGAGGTGGATGTGACCCCGGTACAGGTCATTATGCTGGAGGATGACACGGGCGGCTCCAACCGGGTATATCGCCTGAGGAAAGTGGATTGAAGGCCGGTTTTTCATTGATCGAGTTGCTGGTGGTCATTGCGGTGCTGACGTTGCTGGCCCTACTGGCGGTTCCGCCGGCCTTGTCCTCCATCGAACGGGCGAGGGTAGTGCGGGTCATGTCCGACCTGCGGACCGTGGAGGTGGCACTGGAGGCCTACCGGACCGACGAGGGGCATTATCCTATGGTGTCGGTTTCCTGCATGGCGGCCGATGCTGAGCAGGTGCTGCAACTGCCTAAGGAATTGGCAGCTGGGGGCTATTTACCGAATCAGGATTCATCGGCGACCTCCTCGCTTCTCTTGGATCCCTTTTCTCCGGGCAACACCTATAAATATGCCGCCCCGGAACCCTACTGGTTAAATGGATCGAAGCAGAACCGCCGATATGCGGTTTGGGTGCCGGATGACTTTCCATCATGTCAGTCGACCGGTGGCCGGGCGGATGATTCGGAGCAAAGCCCGCTGGCCTGGGCTGTCTGGAGTCAGGGGCCGCGTCCGGACCGGGCCAAAGGGTTGAATAATAAAGCCCCTACCGCGGTATTTACCTGGTATGAGAAAATTGGGAGCCACGGTGTGATCGGACGCTATAAGGAGCGAGATGGAGCCACCTGGTCCACCTTGCGTCCGATGTTGCAGTAAAGGTTTCAGGGGTCAGGTGCCGCGTTTTAGCGCGGTGACCAGAAAGACGGGGTAGGTCCGTTCGTTTTTTTCGATGCTAGTGACGGTGGTGAACTGAATCTCCGTAAACCCGGCGGTCGTGAGTTGCCCGGAGAGGGCATCACGATCAAATCCGGCATGGGGAATGCCGTCCATGCTTCCATGAAAAGATCCATCTTCGCTGTCGAGGTCCGCCAGCGCGAGGGTTCCGCCGGGAGCGAGAAGCCGAAAGAATTTCCGGAGCAGGGTCGCCGTATCCGCCACATGATGAAGGGACATGGCGGAGGTGATTAGATCATAGGATTCCGGGGGAAGCGGATCGGAGGTGAAATCGGCGCGAAGACTTCCGATGTTCCCGAGGCCTCCGGCCTGCGCTTTCTGCATCAACACCTCCAGCATGCCGGCTGAGCTGTCGACGGCTGTGACGCGCCCGACCCGCTTGGCCAGGGGAAGGGTGAGCAGTCCGGTCCCGCATCCGTAGTCCAGTGCGTTGGACCCGGCCTGGAGGGGGACCCCTTTCTCTATCGCGGAATAAATGGCTTGAGCCTGGCGGACTCGTCGTGGCTCGTCATCCCAGGTCTTGGATTTCTCGTCAAAGGATTCCTTCATGCTCACAGCATACACAGGGCTATAAGATCTGTCACCTTGACCTTGAAAGGCACGCCGGATAGTTTAGAGCCAATTCGTCAGGGTGAGAGTGGGTCTGATGAAGAACACAATAGCGTCTGGGGCTTGGGATAGACCGGAAAGTGGGATTTGGTGGATAGGGACATTCCAGCATGGCAGAAGCCCGGATGGACCCGGTTGCAGATTCTTATTTTTATGCTGCCAGTGATCTCGTTTTTTGGACTGCTGTGGCTCAAAGTTGAGGCTCCGCAACTCTATCGCATGATGATTCGTGAGGATGGCTGGTTTGAGTGGATTCAAGCACTGGCATATCTGTCGGCCTCTCTGGTGGCTCTCTGGAACGGGGTCCTGTTTTTTCAGCAATCCCGAATGATCCATGGTGCACTGCAGATTCTCTTTGCTCTCGTATTTCTATTTATCTTTTGTGAGGAAATCAGCTGGGGACAGCGAATCATTCATTATCAGACGCCTGAGCGTATGGTTCAGAACAATGATCAGCAGGAGATGACACTTCATAATCATGTTTCGGTACAGCCGTGGCTGTATAAAGCCTATATGGGTGTGGGACTGTATGGGGTGTTGGGCTGGCTGATTCTGGCGAGGATGAGGAAAGACCGGCAGCATTTTACCCGGGTTCTGGTGCCGGATGGGTATATCAGTTCCTGGTTCATGTGGATTTTGGCAGGGTATTCTGTCTTGTATGTGCTTCGCCCATATTTGTGCCGGCGGTGGGGGGGCGATGAGGAGAGTTTGCGGGCTTGTCTGATGGATCGGGATCAGGAATCGGCTGAACTCTTCCTGGCCCTCGGCTTTCTTCTCTTTATGGTCAGCACTGCCTGGAAAGCCATTCAGATGGGAAAGACCTTGCCGAAGAAGGCCGGCTAAGTGAACCCACGGGTTTCAGCAGGGGATGCCCCCCCTCAATGGCTTGACTTTTCTCGGCCGGGTTTGATAAGACAGGCCACCTTATGGGACAACAACTGAGAGCAAGAGTAAAGCGCAAGGCCCGCGATCGCCGGAATAAACGGCTGAAGGCGAAAGAACTCATCGCCAAAAAGGCCTGGGCCTAGTCTTCGGACTTAGGCTCTCGTCCGCTTTGACGGACAACCGCATTACCCCGCAGTCGCCGTTTCGGCGCAGCGGGTTTTTGTGTAGGTGGATGTGAACGCAGCAGAGCGAGGCGAACCATGATTGTTTTTCTGGATGGCGTGTTGGTCGAAAAGGAACCCACCCATGTAGTGGTGAATGTGAACGGCATCGGCTATGAAGCCGCCATTCCACTCAGCAGCTATGATGGCCTGGCCGCCGTTGGAGAGCCCGTTCATCTGCTGACGGTGCTGGTCGTGCGGGAAGATGCGCACCTCCTGTACGGATTCATGACGGAAGAGGAGCGCGCCCTGTTCCTCAAGCTCACCACGATCAGCGGGATTGGCCCCAAGCTGGCGCTAGCGGTTTTGAGCGGTCTTCCCGTACGGGAACTGAAGGCGGCTGTCTCTCAGGGGGATGTGAAACGCCTGAGCAGTATTTCCGGAGTGGGCAAAAAAACGGCCGAGCGGATCATCCTTGAATTGCGCGATAAGCTGGGAACCGGTGAGTTGCTGGAATCGATGATGGGGGGATCCGCCCCCAGCCCTCAATCCGCCAAGCTGCGCGATGCGCTGCTGGCCCTGCTGTCGCTGGGATACAAGCCGGCGGAGGCCCAGCGGATGGTCAAGGCGGTTGCCGAAGAGGTGACCCCGGACATGACATTGGAAGAGATTCTCCGAAAAGTGCTGTCCGGCCGGAAATAGGCGCCCCGGAGTTATCGGGGGAGCAGGTCGGCGAGTTCTTCCGGGGGTAGTTCGCGGAGGGGGCGACCGCGCAGATCCGCTTCCGTGAGGGAGCCGATGCGGATGCGGCGAAGCCGGAGCACGTGAATACCCAGAGCCTCCAGCATCCTTCGGATATGCCGGTTGCGGCCTTCGCCCAGCAGAATCCGCAGCGTTGCCGGTCGTCCGGGGCGCGACGCCTCCGGTACCACAGCCAGCGCCCGTAGCATCTCCCGGTTGTCTTCTACCCCCTTCAGCATGGCGTCGATTTGTTCTTGTGAAGCAAATCGATCGGTCCAGGCGCGATATTCTTTTTCCACATGGTGCCGCGGATGCGCCAGTGCCTGAGCCAGGTTTCCATCGTTCGTCAGCAGAATCAGGCCTTCACTGTCGCCATCGAGTCGTCCGACGGAGTAGAGGCGCAGACGGGGATCGATTCCCATTTTGGCGGCCCATCCAATAAGGGTGGGGCGTCCCTCCGGGTCAGAGGAGGTGCAGAGAATGTCGCGGGGTTTGTCGGCAAGATAGGTGTGCAGGGGCTGGGCTTTCAGAATCCGCCCGTCGAGTTCGACCTGCTGGGTGTCCGGGTCCACCCGGGTGCCGAGTTGGGTGACGATTACTCCATCCACGCGAATGCGTCCTTCGGTAATGAGTTGTTCGCAATGGCGGCGGGAGCCCACGCCGGCGGCGGCGAGAACTTTCTGGAGGCGGATACAGGTTGGGTTATCGGAGGTCATAGGCGTGTTCCAAAATAGGAGGGTGTGGGATGGCGGAGAACCCGGAAGCCTTCAACAGTTTCGGTTTTCAACTCGATTGCGCAATGGGGACAGATTCTCATTTGACGTCCACAAGAAGGGCTCGGGCCGCAAGGAAGTCCGGGGGAAGCGGTGCGGTGAATTCCATCGGGCGCTGATCCCGTGGATGGGTCAGTTTCAGGGTGTGCGCGTGGAGCATCTGGCGGTGCAGTTCCAGCCCTTCGGGCAGCCCGTGCCGGGCGCGGCCATAGACCGTGTCCCCCGCAATGGGGTGGCCCATATGGGACAGATGCACCCGGATCTGATGGGTGCGGCCGGTTTCAATCCGGACGCGGAGTTCTGCCGAGAGCGGTCCTTTGGACAGCGTTTCATAGCGGGTGATCGCCTCGCGCCCTTTGGAGGTGACCGCCATTTTCTTGCGGTGAACGGGATGCCGCCCGACCGGCTCCCGGATGGTTCCCTGGGGCGGACGGGGATGCCCCCAGACCAGTGCGCGGTATTCCTTTTCTGTCGTGTGCGCAGAGAACTGGGCGACCAGTGCGGCGACGGCCTGCTCATTTTTGGCCACGACCAGCACTCCGCTGGTGTCTTTGTCGAGGCGATGGACAATCCCCGGACGCAGTTCGCCTCCAATGCCCTGCAGATCCGAGCAGTGAAAGAGAAGCGCATTCACGAGCGTGTCGGCTTCGTGACCCGGGGCCGGATGCGTGACGAGCCCTGCTTCCTTGTTGACCACGATCAGATCTCGGTCCTCGTAGAGGATCTCGATGGGGATCTCGACTGCCACCAGTCCGACCGGGGTGGGATCGGGGAGGGTGCAGATCAGCTCATCTCCCGAAGAAAGCGAGGTTCTGGGTTTGGTGACCGGGGTGCCATTGAGAGTCACATGGCCCGCTTCGATCAGCTGCTTCCAGCGGGAGCGGGACAGGTCGGGATGTGTGACAGCCAGATAGTGATCCAGACGTGCTTCCTTTGTCTGGACCTGAAAAGGGAGGGTGTCGGTCATGGCTGGTGGGCGCTGACTTGGAAGCCGAAGGCGGCGGCGACTTCAAGCAGCGTGGGAGACGCATGGGTGAATTGGACGCGGATGGAGGAAAATTCACGCCGGGTCAGATGATTCTTCCTGAACCGATCAAACCGCCGCCGCAGCTCCTGGGGATCCATTGTGGTCATTTCGGCCCGCCATTCCCGGTCGTCATCCGGGAGGGGGCAGGCGGCGGACAGCAGTTCGGCCAGGACTTCTTCATCCGGCCGGTGGGAGGCATCAATGGAGAGGAAGGGGGGCTCGGGCAGCTGCCGGGGATCCGGGCTCCATGTCGGCTCCACCTCCAGATAGTGGCAGAGTTCGTGATAGCAATGCCGGGTCCCGTTGAGGAGCCCTTCGAGGGAATACCCCGCGATATGGGGGGTCAAAAGATCCACAGCGGACCGGAGGGACTCCGACAGCTGTGGCTCCTGTTCCCAGACATCGAGGGCGCAGGCGGAAATCAGATGGTGATCCAGTGCGCATTGGAGCGAGTCAGAGTCGGTCACAGCCCCGCGGGAGGTATTGAGAAACCAGGCCCCTGGCTTGAGCTGATCAAACAGGCGGCAGTCAGCCAGGTGCCGGGTGGGGAAAGGCCCTGCGGGCTCCAGGGGGGTATGCAGGGTCAGGATATCGGCTTCGGCGAGAACCGCTTCGAGGGGCAGGAAGTCGCGCGAGTCGGTGCGGAGGGCCAGAGGGGGGTCGTTCCGGAGAACCCGCAGTCCCAGAAGTGCGGCTTTTTCGGCGACCCGGGACCCGACCTGCCCCACTCCGATGATGCCCAGTGTCCGTCCGGAAAGAAGCGCGGTGCGCTGTCGGGCCAACAGGACCAGGGCCGTGGTGACATATTCGGCTACGGCGTTGGCGTTACATCCCGGGGAGGCGCTCCAGGCAATGTCGGCTTCGTTCAGAAAGGGAATATCGAAATGGTCGGCTCCGGCTGTGGCCGTGGCCACAAATCCCACCGGCGTATCTTCGAGCAGATGGCGGGTGATGGCGGTTTTGGAACGGACAATCAGGGCATCGGCATCCAGCAGATGGTCCCGCCGGATCTCACGATCAGGCCGGATCTCCACTTCTCCGAGCCCAGAGAACGCCTCGCGGGCCTGCACGAGGCTGGCGGCGCAAACGATTTTCATGGCGAAGGGGACAGGCGCTGGAGGCCGGGATTCACGGCTTGGGCGCGTCCTGGATGGGTTCTTCGATGGCCACAATCCGCCCATTTTCGAATTCGGCGCGAATCTTGAGATACTCTCTCTCTTGCAGGATATTGAACCAGGCGCTTCCGCCGACGGTTCCGGCTCCAGTGGGGCCATACAGGCTGAGCCCGTCGATGTTGACATGTTGCCGCTCATACTGCTGGATCACATCCAAATAAAGCCAAATCGTCCGTTCGGTTGTCGCGGTGCGTCGGGTCAGCTTCCGCTGCGGCTCGCCCAGAGCGATGCGTGTCATGACTTCCGTGAAGCCCATATCAATCTTTCCGCCCCGGATGCGCGCCTGTGTGGCGACAGGAAAGGTATCAAAGAGGGCCTGGTTCTTCTTGATGCGGCTGGCGGGTGTGGCGCATCCGGCCAGAAACAGCATCAGCATCAGGGGAACGAGGATTCCTAGGATTCGACAAGATTTCATGGGGTGGTTTCCTTCACGGGACTCATAACATGGACAGGGAAATGAATTGGGTGTCATCCGGCTCCAGCCGGCGGATATGCAGGGTGATGCGGTTCCGGTCGCCCTGCCGCTCATAGACCATCTTGTCGCACATGCGTCGGACCAGCTCAATGCCCAATCCACCTGCCTGTTGAGACTCCACGATGGTTTCGATGTCGGGGGAGGGGCGCTGGGTGGGGTCGAAGGCATGCCCGTCATCCTCGAACACCAGCTTCACATGGGCGTGATCCACGAGAATTTGAATTCGGATGAGGTGATCCGCATCGTCATCATAGGCATATTTGATGGAATTGGTGACCATTTCCTCGATCGCGAGTCCCGTTGAATACTTTGCACGGGAAGACAGCGGCAAGTCGGCAAGCCAAGCGAAGACTTCCTTGGCGACGTCGGCCAAGGCTTCCATCCGGTTCGGGATTTGCCAGGTTTTTTCGGCGGTCTTCTGCATCGATGCAACACTCCAACTTGCTATTGTCAATTATTGTTATATATAACCATACTCTTTTGAAGCTCAAAAGGTGGTTTGCCCATGAATAATTTTTCATTCAGTTTGAAAGGAACCCGATGATGAAAGCGTGTGATTTGAAGAAAAGCAGCATTGTGGAGATCAATGGAGATCCGCATGTCGTCGTGCAGATCCGGACCCAGTCCCCGTCCGCGCGGGGGGCCTCCACCCTCTACAAGGTGCGGTTTCGCAATGTCCGGACCCGTTCCAAGGTGGATCAGACCTTCAAGGGGGATGACGCCATCAAGGAAACCGATTTTGACACCCGGATGGTCTCCTTCAGCTTTCGCGAGGGCGATCGCTTCACCTTCATGGATCTGGAAGACTACAGCCAGATTGAGCTGATGGCCGACGAGCTCGAAGAGGCGATTCCGTATCTCATCGAAGAAATGGAAGGGATCAAGGCCCTGATGCAGGGTGGCAAGGTCCTCTGCTTACAGATGCCCGACACCGTGGATATGGTCATCACGGAATGTGCGCCTTCCATGCGCGGGGCCAGCGCTACCGCCCGAACCAAGGCGGCCACCCTCGAAACCGGTCATATCGTGCAGGTTCCGGAGTATATGGAACGGGACGAAATCGTCCGGGTCGACACCCGCACTGGCGAGTTTATGCAGAGGGTGTCCTAGCCTGCCGCCCCGACCCGGTCGGGGCTGTTTTCCTTTTCGGAGATCAGCGGCCTGTGCTACGCTTCAGCCCGTATAGTTAAGGAGTTTTTTTGAAGAAGTTCACGGAGATGGATTGGTCGAAATGGGAGCCGCGGGAAACCGCCACCCTGATGTTTATCCGTATGGATGGCATGGTCTTATTGATCCGCAAGCTGATGGGGATGGGCGCCGGGCTCATCAATGCCCCCGGCGGGCGCGTGGATCCCGGCGAAACGCCCGAGGAAGGTGCCATCCGCGAGTCTCAGGAAGAGCTGCTTGTCACGCCAATCGGCGTCAAAAAGGCCGGCGAACTGGCCTTTCAGTTTCGCGATGGCTATTCGCTTCGCTGTCATGTCTATACGGCGACATCCTATGAAGGCGTTCCCACCCAGACCATGGAGGCCATTCCCCTGTGGGTCGATGAGCGCGAAATGCCCTATGGCCAGATGTGGGCAGATGACCGCCTGTGGTATCCTCTTGTGGTGGAAGGCCGCACCTTCAGCGGCCGGTTTCTGTTCGATGAAGGCATCATGCTGGGGTCAGAAATGGATGTGGAACCCGCCGTCGTGCGGACAGAAGAGGACTAGGCGCGGCGCAGCCGCAAGGAGAAGCGCATGGACTGGGCATCATTGAATTGGGTGGATTGGATATTCATCGCCGTCCTGCTGTACGGAGCCGGAATGGGACTGGTCCGGGGGCTTTCGCATGAACTGGCCGCCTTGATCAGTATCGTGGTGGCTGTGCTGGTGACTCGGCTGTTCTATTTGCCGATTGCCGATACAATCTGCGGCTGGTGGAACTGGAATCCAGAAATCACCCGTCTGCTGGCAGTGGTTCTTCTCATGATCCTTTCCCTGTTCGGGATGCGCATGCTCCGCGTCGCCCTCGGCGCCATGATGACCTTTGCCTTCAAGGGGTTGGTGGAACGGCTGGGCGGCCTGCTGACCGGCCTGATCCGTCAGGGGGCCCTGTTCCTGGTCGTTCTCCTCGCAGCCTACTTTATCCCCTCGGCATGGCTGCAGCGGTCGGTCAGCGACTCCAAAACCGGTGAGCTCGTGCTGCCCCATCTGGTGGAAGGCTATAACAAGATGGCCGAAAAGGCCTCCCTGATTTCAGCCGATGTTCCCGTGGGCGTCGAACTGCCGCAGTACGTGATGCCGCCGCCGGTCGAATCGGACGGCGAAGGCGGCTACACACTCCCGCCACTTGAAAAGCAGGAGTAGAGATTTCATGGCGGGCATGGTCTCCAAAGATGTGATCGACCAGATCCGCAATGCGCTGGATATTTCCGATGTCATCGGCTCGTATATCCAGGTCAAGCGGGCCGGCAACTCATCCAAGGCCCTCTGTCCGTTTCACAAGGAAAAGACACCGTCGTTCAGCATCAATCCGGCGCGCCAGGCCTTCCACTGCTTTGGCTGTGGCGCGGGCGGCGATGTCTTCAAGTTTGTCATGCTCTACGAGAATGTGGATTTTCCGACCGCATTGAAGCTGATGGCTTCGCGTGCCGGGATTGCGGTTCAGTTTGATGAATCCCACTCCGGAAAGAAAGAAGGCCCCGGCAAGGATGAGCTCTTCAAGGTTAACGAACAGGCCTCCAAAAGTTTTCTGAAAGAACTCCTGAAGAGTCCCGAGGCGGCCGATGCGCGTGCCTACTTGAAGGGTCGTTCACTGGACGTCGATGCCTGCAAGGAATGGGGCATCGGCTTCGCCCCCGATGGATGGGGATTTCTCAGCGACAAAGCCGGCGCCAAAAACAGTGCCAAAATGAAGGTGCTGGAGATGGCCGGCCTCCTCTCCAGCAATGAAAAGGGGAATCAATATGACCGGTTCCGGGGACGGGTCATGTTCACCATTCGCGACGAACTGGGTCGCGCTGTCGGATTCAGCGGCCGCATTCTCAAGCCCGATGAAAAATCCGGCGGCAAATATGTGAATACACCGGAGACCCCGGTATTTCGGAAGAGCCGCCTCCTTTTCGGTCTGGATAAAGCCAAGCGCGACGTCCTCGATTCAAAGACCGCTCTGCTGTGCGAAGGTCAGATTGACTGTATCCGCTGCCATCTGGCCGGATTTAAAAATGCCGTGGCCTCTCAAGGCACTGCCTTTACCGAACAGCATGCCCGCCTGCTGAAGCGATATGCCGATCATGCCATCATCGTTCTCGATGCCGATGCCGCCGGCCGGAAAGCCGCTCTCCGCAGTGCGGAAATTCTCATCGCGGAAGGACTGACGGTCTCCCTCGCTTCTCTTCCGGCGGGCGAAGACCCCGACACCCTTTTGTTGGCGAAAGGCCCCGAGGCCTTCCAGAAACTGCTGGATGACGCCATGACCCCCATGGGCTTTCTGATCGGGATGTTCAAAGAGCGCGGCAATATCGATACGCAGGAAGGGCTGATGCGTGCCATCCGTGCCGTGGTGGATCTGGCCACCCATGCGCAGGGGGCCGTGCAGACCGAACAGATGCTTCGGGAAGCGGGCTCGGCTCTCGGCGTCAGTCTGGATGCACTGCAAAGCGATTTGCGCCGGGCCGTGCAGAAGAAAACCCGGCCTTATGCGAACCGGTCGGCACAGACTCGCCCGGCTGGACCGCCTGCAGAACATCCGGTGGATGAAGTAGAGCTGGCGACACTGCTGGGAGCTTCGGAGGATCCAGAGATCTCAGGGCTGGTCCGCCGCTGGCTTCCGTATCCGTTGATTTCCGATCCCATCTGCCGCGCCGTGATTCAGGTGCTCGCCGAAGAGGATGAGCTCGATCTCATGGCGGCGCTCGATGATGAGGACGAAGCCTGCAAAGAGCTGGCGGCCCGGGTGGTCAATGCGCAGAACAAGCTGGTGAGCACGGAAGAGGATATGAATGCGACCAAGGCCGTTCAGGACATGATTCTGTCCATCTGGCGCCGGTATATCGAACGCCGCCGTCAGGAATTGAGTCATCAGATGCAAACGGTTCAGGGCGCCGATCGTCAGCCGGTGGTGGAGGAGTTCGCTCAGATTCTGCTCGATCAGGGGAAGATGAAACTCGGTTGGGAGAAGGCCTGCCCGATTATGGATTGTCATCTGCACCGGATGGCCGACGAAACCTAGGTTTTCGTCCGGTTCACGGCTGGACAGAAATGGATTTGATTCCCATTCTAACTTCTGTCTTCTGACTCCTGAATTCTTCTTTCTAAAGCCACTTGTGCTTGGGATATCGCCGGGCCATCTCCTTCTTCACCCTCGGATAATGATCCCGCCAGAACCCGGGCAGATCTTTCGTAATCTGAACCGGCCGCTGGCTGGGGGCGAGAATGTGAATCACCAGCGGAATACGACCGGAGGCCAGCTCCGGAAGCGTTTTCACTCCGAACAGCTCCTGGATCCGTGCGGATACATAGGGCTCGGCGGGGGATTCGTACTGCACCTTCACGCTGCGCCCGTTGGACAGCTCCACCCGCTCGGGCATGTGCTTGTTCACGAGGGACTGTTGCGATTGCGATAGCAGTGATTTCACAGTGTGCAGGACCGGCCGGGTCTTGATCTCTTTAAACGAAACAGCCCCATGGCAGATCTGTTGAATCAGAAGTTCTTTGGCCGCCTCGTCATAAACCGGCAGTTCCCAGTCCGGCCAGGTTTTCGCCAGCAGATTCACGCGCTCGATCCACTGGTCCACAGCCCGGTTCCATTCCTTGAGGACGCAGTTCCCGGCCATCACCTCTTTGGCCAGCAGTTGCGCGGCTTCCTCAGCGGGAGGGGGCTCGAGCGGACGCGAAGAGAGGGGGAGATCGCGAAATACGATTTCGCGCCGGGCGACCGCGCGCCGCCCGCTGGAATCCCATTCCACGGTCACGCGCTCTGAGAAATCATCAGGAAACAGTTCGCGCAGCCACTCTTCCTGAATGGCGGTGGCCTGCGTCAGCAGGACGTTCACTTCGCCGTCGCCGCGCCCGATTTCGTTGATCTCGTTCGCCACCAGCATCGAGGCTTCATCCGCAATCGATTCGCGGGCGAGTTCGCCGCGGCGCTTATGGACCAGTTCGCAACGAAGCGTGCCCCGATCCATCCGATGCGCCACCTGATCCGAAAATCCGATCAGTACGCATTTGGCGATTTCTTCATCCTCAGGCGGCGAAGTTTCAATAGGGAGACCTTGCCGTTCGGCAATGCGTAAAAAATTATCCCAGAGCGGGCCTACATGCCGTGCAGCGGCTGCATGAATACCCAGCTTGCGACAGCGGTTCAAGTCGAACCGGTGGTGCCGTGCATAGTTCCAGGCCCGCATCAGGAGAAGCAGGTCGGACCCGCCGCTGTCACCCAGTACATCACGCCGCTCCTCCGCGGCCTGTTTCCCGGCCTTGCGCACCAAAATGGGGCGGCCCTGGGCAATGGCCGCAATCAGGGCAATCGGTTTCACAGCCCCGCGCTCGGCGGCGGCCAGAAGCATTCGCGAATAGCGCGGGTGCAGCGGGAATGACAGCATGCGCAGACCCAGTTCCGTGGGGGCGCCATCGGCATCCAGTGCACCCAGATCACGCAGCAGGGTCAGGGCGCGTTCCAGTGCTTTAGGCTCCGGCGCCTCCAACCAGTTGAAGGTTTCAATGTCTTCTACTCCCAGTGCTTTCAGCGTCAAAATGATTTCGCAGGGATCCACGCGCTTGATTTCCGGCAGATCGTGGCTCGCCCGGCCATCGTGCTCCGCTTGGGTCCACAGGCGTATGGCATGGCCTTGCGCCGTGCGCCCCGCGCGCCCGGCCCGCTGGTCGGCGGACGCGTGGGAGATATTTTCAATCAGCAGCGTATTGATGCCTCGCCAGGGATCAAACCGTGCCACCCGCGCCAGTCCGGCATCGATTACCAGTTGGATGCCATCAATCGTCAGCGAGGTCTCCGCAACATTCGTCGCCACGACAATCTTTTTGCGGTCATAACGGGCCACGGCCGCATCCTGCTCTCGCGGGGGCAGTTCGCCATGCAGCGGAAGCAGGAGGGCTCCCTTGGCGGCACTGCAGTTTCGCAGGGCATCAATCGTACGCTGGATTTCGTATCCACCCGGCATGAAGATCAGCGTGTCGCCCGGGTTGTTCCCATCGCGTGTCGCCTTCTCATAGGCGGCAGCGGCGGCATCCCACGGCTTGTCGTGAACAGGATGCAGCGGCTTGGCGATGTGTTCGATATCCACCGGGAAGGCCCGGCCTTCGGAATGGACCAGTTCACAGGGTTCCATATACGGCTGAAGCAGGCGCGTGTCCAGCGTCGCCGACATCACCATCAGAATCAGATCCGGCCGCGTGGTCTGCTGGATGCGCAGGGCCTGTGCCAGCGTTACATCGCCATAGACATGCCGCTCATGGAATTCATCAAAGACGATAGCCGAGACCCCGGACAGATCCGGGTCCGACAGCATCTGCCGCAGCAGAATGCCCTCGGTCTCGAAATGGATGCGCGTCTTGGGGCCGCAGACCGATTCCATCCGGATCTGATAGCCCACCTCGCCGCCGAGGCGTGTGTTGCGCTCTTCGGCGACGCGTGCTGCCAGCAATCGCGTGGCCAGCCGCCGGGGCTGCAGAATGACGACCTTGCCGCCATCCAGGATGCCCATGTCCGCCAGCATCTGCGGCACCTGCGTGGATTTGCCGGATCCCGTCGGCGCGGTCAGGATAATCCGCCGCGACCGCTTCAGCGCAGCGGTCAGGTCCTCTCGGATGTCATAGATAGGCAACATGGGAACTGCCACGATAGGAAACCTGCCGTCGGTTGGCGATAGCGAAACACCTGACGAGTTTTCCACACTGTGGAAACATTTTTTCCATACCATGGAAAAATTGCGAAAATGGTTTCCATACCATGGAAAACCTTTGAAGAGGATGGAGCCGCAGCAGAACGGAACCGGTCAGTGGCCGGTGCCCATAAAGAAATCATTCAGGGCGTTACTGAACTCTCCGGCTTGGCCTTTGTAGTGGTTGACCGTATCGAACAGGTTGGCAAGTTCTCTCGAGAGGGCGGCATCGCGCACCAGAAAGAGGATGAGCATCAGCCAGAAACCAACCGTGCAGATGCGGGCTTCCGCGCCGGAGGTGCGGCGACGCTGTACCAGGAAGAGTCCGCAGCCCGCGGCGGCGAGGGGCATCATCAGCCACCACCGGATCACGTAGGTGTCCACGGACAGGCCGTAGAGGAAAACCAGAATCAGTGCCAGCCCGGCAATGGTGACGGGAGAGAGGGATTTGATGATGTCCCAAGCGGTGCGCTTCGGGGCAGGGGGAACAGAAGTGGGTTCGTCCATGAGATCGTCTCCTATCGGGAATCAGTTGAGTTTCAGCCAGCCGATGGTGTGCAGGAAAGCGATCAGTACCGCCACCGGGCTGATAAAACGGATGAAGATGCCCCAAAGCGAGGCGAGCGTGAGGGGGTGCACACCGGAGCTGTGGGAGGGATCGTCCTTCAGGCCGGCAAGCAGGCTGATGAGATGAACATCCGCAAAGTTATGGGAGCCCTGGCGGATTTCATCCACGGCATGTTTCGTGCCCCAGACCCAGCCCACGAAGACGGAGATCATCAGCCCGCCCAGCGGCAGAAGCCAGTTGGATGCCAGATTATCCATGGTGTCGAAGAAGGAGCCTTTGGTGCTGCCGAAGACCTTCAGCAGGAAGGAGTGGATCCATTCCAGCCGCTCCCAATTGGCGACGCTGAGGGCGCAAAGACTTCCCAGCAGGAAGATGACTCCGCCAAAGACCATGGTGGCGCGATGGCGCGTCCATCCCTTTTCATCGACAAAATAGGCGGTGACCACTTCCAGCAGACTGATGCCGGAAGTCAGGGCGGCAATCAAGAGAAGCATGAAGAACAGGAACGCCCAGAAGGCACCGAAGGGAATCTGATTGAAGACGGTGGGCAGCACCTGGAAGACCAGACCGGGCCCGGCATCGGGAGCAAATCCCATTGCAAAGACAGCAGGGAAAATTGCCAGACCGGCCATCAGGGCGATCAGGGTGTCCAGACCCACCACCGCCAGCATGGAGGTGAACAGGTTCTGCTCCTTCTTCATATAGCTGCCGTAGGTGATCATGGCGCCCATGCCAAGGCTGAGCGAGAAGAAGGCATGACCCAGCGCGAGCAGGACACTGTCGGTGTTGATCTTGCTGAAATCGGGGGTGAGATAGAATCGGACGCCGGCCATGGCGCCGGGAAGGGTCAGGCTGCGGATGATGAGGGCGAGGATGATGAAGAACAACACCGGCATCAGAATCTTGGACCAGCGCTCAATGCCGGATTTGATTCCCCGATACACAATCAGAACGCAGAGCAGCATAAAGACAAAATGGCATCCGACCGCCCAGTAGGGATTCAGCTTGAAGACTTCGAAGTGTTCCTTGGCCATGGCGACGTCGGAGAAGTTGAGCTGGAGCGTCGCCGCTTTCCAGATATATCCGAGCGTCCAGCCGGCGACCACGCTGTAGAAGGAGAGGATGGTGAATCCGGCAATCACACCCATGACACCGACCAGCACCCAGCTGTATTTGAAGACCAAAATTCCGAGGATAAAGAGCATGGTTCCCCAGCCCCAGCTGTGGAACAGGAGAAGAAAAAGTCCGGCCAGCAACATGCCCATCCCGACCAGATGAGCCAGGACGGAGTTCTTCGGGGTGAGGGCCTTGAAGGCACCGACCGGGTCCCGCTGGGTATGGCGGCCGAGGGCAAATTCGCAGATCATGACAGGTGCCCCAATCACCGCGATGCAGATCAGGTAGACCAGCACAAAGGCGCCGCCACCGTTCTCCCCGGTGATGTAGGGAAACTTCCAGATGTTCCCCAGTCCGACTGCGGATCCGACTGCGGCCAGAATGAATCCCCATGAGCTGCCCCAATGTTCTCTGTTCTTCGGCGTGTTACTCATCGTGTGCGCTCCTGTCTGTGGCTCTAACGCTATCGGATGGCGGGAGTTCCCGCAAGCGCGGGATGCGGGTCAAACGGCTTTTTAGCATCTCGTCAATTCTCCATCCACAGCCCGCCGGTGGACTCCATCCAATCGGCAATCCGATCCACCGCTGCGGGAATATTGTTGTCGGACATGTCCAGTTTCAGGACGGGCAGAATCGTCTCACTAACCAGCCGGTCCAGCAGCTCCTGTTCGCGGATAAAAAGGTTCAGATCGTCATATTGCTCCGGCTTGCCGGAAACCTTCAGACGCCGCTCGCGGGCGGCTTCAAAGGACTCGGCGGAGCGAGTGCAGTAGACCAGTCGGAAATTGAGGGGAAGGAGCCGCTCCTCCAGCCAGTGAAAATCGTAGTCCTTCCCATAGGTCATGAGCTGGAACATTCGGGTGGAGAGGTGAAAGCGGTCGACGATCCAGGAATAGAAGCGCTGCAACTCAAACAGGCGCACCCAGGTGGCATAGGTCTCCATGGCCATCGCTTCCTCCTGCGGCTCGAAATTGATCAGGCCGCGCCCCCATGGGAAATTTGTGAAGGCGCACCATTCGCCGGAAACGAGGGGGGAGTGATAGCGATAACGGCGGGGCCCGACGATGCGCGGATGCTCGTTCAGTTCAAATGCAATCTCGGTTTTGAAGGTCAGGCGCGTGCCTTCGAGAATGATTTTCGGGGTCAGTTTTGGAGCCATCAGTTTTCCTTCGCTGTTGGGGAAAAAGAATACCCGAGGGCCCGGGGTTGCGGAAGAATTTTTACGGGGGTATGCTGGGGTCCATGAAAAATGAAGCGATCAGGCCCAAATCCAGTACCCGCCACCGGACTCCCGTAGGCGGTGACTGGATCCATCTTCGGAATCTGAAGGTGAAGTGTGTGCTGGGGGTGTATCCGGCGGAACGCGGACAGAAGCGGCCGGTCCTCATGAATCTGTCGCTGGAATGCGATACCCGTCGGGCCGCAACATCGGATCGGATCGAGGATACGCTGAATTACGAGTTGATTGAGAACGATGCCATTGCCGTGGCCAAAACCGGTCGCTTCCAGCTGATCGAGGCGTTGGCGGAGGCTGTCGCCGAAAGTTGTCTGAAACATCGCCGGGTCAAGAGTGTCCGGGTCGTGGTGGATAAACCGGGTGCATTGCCTCATACGAAGAGCGTTGCCGTCGAAATTGTACGGAAAAGATAAGAGGTCTCACGCAAAGGCGTCTTTGTGTGAACCAAGCTGTTTCCGTTTAATTTTTGCGGGTGGCGACGTGATTCGCCAGAGCGGCCAGGGGGGCGGTATCGCCGGGAAATCCGGAGAGAGAGGCTAGGGCGGTTTGGATCAATTTCTGGAGTCGGTCTTTCGCTCCGTCCAACCCGTAGACGGAGAGAGCGGTCATTTTGCCGCGATCGGCATCGGTGCCGACGGCCTTTCCTAGCTGATCCGCCGTGGAGGTCACATTCAGCAGGTCATCGGCGATCTGGAAGGCCTCGCCGATGGCGTTTCCGTAGCGGGTGGCGGCTTCAAGGGTGTCGGGGGAGCCGCCGCTGGCGAGAACGCCCATACGGCAGGCGCACACGATCAGGTCTCCCGTTTTGTGCTGCTGAATATACTGCAGACGTTCGGCATCCGGCGGCAGACTTTCGCCGAGCATATCCTCGACCTGTCCGCCGACGACGCCGACCGAGCCGGAAGCATCCACCAGTTCTTTCACAATCTCAAGAGGGGCGACTGGGCTCTGAGCCGCAAGCTCAACGGCGAGAGACTGAAGGGCATCGCCAGCCAGAAGGGCGATGGCTTCCCCGTATACCTTGTGGCAGGTGGGGACGCCCCGTCGTAATTCATCATTGTCCATACAGGGAAGATCATCATGGATGAGGGTGTAGGTATGAAGACATTCGATAGCAGCTGCAGGGAAGAGGGCGGCTCCGCGTTTGGCACCACAGGCCTCGGCGGCGGCGATGCAGAGAATCGGGCGCAGGCGCTTGCCGCCGGCAAACAGGCTGTGGCGCATCGCGGCGTGAAGGGGAGCCGGGCGGGTGTCGGCAGGAAGAACCAATCGGTCCAGAGCTTCTTCAATCCACTGCGAGCCGGAAGAAAGATAGGTGGGCAGATTGAACATGGTGAATTCCTTAGAGGCCCAGATCGGAGAACTGCGCCAAGCCTTCGTAGACCTGCCCGGAAGAGGTGGTGAAGCTCACTTGGGCCCGAGTGGGGGACACGCCTTTGATAACATGAACCGTCAGGCCGGCTTTCACCTGTCCCATCGGGCGCTGCCCGTTGGGTTGGTCGAGCGGATACATATAGATGGGGCGGGTGAGGACCACGTCCTGCTCCTCCACCTGACGTGGTGCAAAGAGAGCATCCATACGGGAGACCGGCGCTCCGGAGTAGGCCCAGGCTCCTCGTTTGGCATTTTTGGCTTCCATTTCCGCGCCGCGAAGACGTTTCCACCAGGAGGATGCCGTTCGATTATAGCCATCCAGTTCAGACAGATCGGTGCCGTTGCCAAAGACACGGGCCAGACCGTTACGAACCAGTTCGGTTCCCAGGTCCTTCCCATCCACCATGACCATCGCATAGTCCCGGTCTTTCTTGGAGCGGCCCAGTGCATCGGAGAGGCGGGACTGAACCGTGAAGCCGTCTTTCAAGAATTCATGTGTAAACTTGGTGGCTTCCTTGCCGGCTTTGACGACATCCGCCTGACTGGCAATTCCCCAATAGTCGGCCTGCACCTGCAACCGTTCCGGGAGTGATTTTTCGGATTCGGGGGTATCGACAAAATAGAGCCGGAACAGATAGGTGGTCGTTTTACGGTTGCCCGGCTTTACATGAAAACTGTCGCCGTCATTCGCCTTGTTGGGAATGAGGACGCAATCCGTGTATTCCCGCCATTTTTTGGCGGCATACACAGAAGAGGGTGCCATCATGGAAAAGAGGATAGCGGCAAGAATGAGACAGGCGGGAATGGAATGTTTTTTTTGCACAAGCCGAGTGTAGGGGAAGGTCAAGGAAAGGGAAAAGGAAAAAAGGAGGCGTTGACAAGCGGGCGGGGTGTGCTTTCAATGCTTGGCATGAAACAAGCATGGAAATGGGTGTTGTTGCTGGGGGTGATAGCCTCGCCATGGCTGGTGGGGCTTTCGTATCCGTTTTTGTATGACGATATCGGGATGTTGTCAGAAAATGCTTTTTTGGAAAATCCAGCGAATCTCACTCCGGTTCTGAAGGGGAAGACTCTCGGGGATCCGCAGGTGATCAATGGCCGGCGTCCGGCGGTGCTGGTGACCTATTTTGTGGATCGTTCGCTCTATGGCCTGCAGCCGGCGGGATGGCGCGTAACCAGCCTGCTGCTGCATCTCGGGTGTGCCGCTTTGCTGATGGGGTTGCTCTGGCGGCTGACAGGGAAGGGATATGTCATGGTGGCCACCGGGGTGCTGTTTGCCCTCCATCCGGTGATGACCGAGGCGGTGCATGCGCCGGGATTCCGTGCGGATGTCTTGTGTCTGCTGTTTATTCTCGCTTCGCTGCACTGTTTTTTGAAGACCTCGGCAGATGCCGTCCTCAAACGCATTGCGGGCGGGCTGTTGCTGGTTCTGGCGCTGTTGTCGAAGGAAACCGCCGTGGTGATGCCGCTTCTGCTGGGTGTTCTGATGTTCCTGTTCCCCGCGGCTTTTCCTAAAGCGCGTCGCCCGCGGTGGAATGCACTGTTGGGCTGCGGCGCTCTGGCGTCCGGTTTCTTCGTCCTGTGGTTTCTGCTGCCGACAGCCCTGCAGGGAGTCGGCGGATCCTGGAACGGGGAATCCCTTCGTTTCCCGGAGACGGTGTGGTCCATGCCGGCGCTGTGGACGAGAACCTTGCGACTGCTGGTCATTCCCTGGCCCTTGAATGTGACGCCGGGCTTTGAGGCGGTTGCCTCTCCATTTTCTGCTGAGTTTGCGGCGGGTGCGTGTTGGCTGGCTCTGTGCGGCTGGGGGGCCTGGCGTGCTCGCATCGCGGCACCTCTGGTCTCGCTGGGACTGCTCTGGATGCTGATTTTCTTTCTGCCGGTATCGAATATCTTTCCTCTGCTGCATCCGGTGGCAGATCGTTATCTGGTGTCCATTGTGCCTGGGTTTGCGCTTCTGGCCGCGTGGGTGCTATCGCACCAGACGCGCCGGGCGAGGCGGCTGGGGCTGGCTTCGATGGCGGCCATCTATGCGCTGCTGCTGCTGATGCGGCTGGGCCAGTGGGAATCGCCGGAACACCTGTGGTCCGCCGCCTACTTCCAGAATCCAGACAGTGCAACGTCCGCGACCTGGCTGGGACTGCTGAGGGAAGAGGCGGGCGATTCGGATGGCGCCCGCGCCTTTTATGAGGCAGCGGTGGAGGCCAATCCGCAGGCGGCTTCGGCTTGGATCACCTGGGGCATTCTGGAAGGCAGAGAGGAGAATTGGGCGGAGTCTGAACGGCTGCTTCGGCACGCGGTGGAAGTCCGTCCTGAAGGGCCGAAGGGCTGGAACAATCTGGCGGTCTGCCTCCGGCATCAGGGGCGGGTGGCCGAAGCCCAAGAGGCAGAAGCGCGGGGGATTGAGCTGGAGTCTCCTTACGGCAGCGCAAAGCCCTGACGGGCGAACGCATCGCGGGCGGTTTGGGAGGTCAGAAACTCAAGCAGAGCCATGGCCTGGAGGCGGTTGGCGGCCTGGGTCAGAACCGCTGCCGCGATATATTGGGGTTCCGGTTCGATTTCTTCCTCGGCACTCTTGATGCCGGGCAGGATCAGGATGTTGCGCTTGAGGGCCACATCCACAAGGCCTTTGCTCATCATCTGCTTCATCACTTCTTCGCTGGCCGGGAAGAACAGGTCCGCCGGAATGCCGGAACGGATCCGATTGGCCAGGATGGAGGAACGCCCGATGGACAATTCGACTTCAAAGCCGGTTTGTTCGGTGAACAGCGGTACGATTTCCTGCAACGAAGGCTGGAAGGATTGATCGGCAAAGAGTTTTACCTCCTGCGCAGAAGCACAGCAGGTTGCGGTGGCAAAAACCGCAACAGCGACCCAGAATATGACAACATTTTTCATAAAAATAGTTTACTCCCCAATAGGTTGAAAAATCGATCATATTGAAGGGAATGGGGCTCCGTTTGTCAATGAAGATGCCTGTGTCATGAAAAATCGACGAGTCCGGCCTCCCGGAGGCTGGTATACGGCGCGGGATGGGGGCGTTTCCCGCCGATGACGATGTGATCCAGCAGTTGAATATCGACGACCTTCCCCGTTTCGAGCAGTTGGCGGGTGATTTGGATGTCTTCGGCGGAGGGAGTGGGGTCGCCGGAGGGGTGGTTATGGGCCACAATGACGGCCGCCGCCGCCATCCGGATGGCTTCACGGAAGACTTCCCGGGGATGGACCAGGCTGGCATTGAGGATTCCTTTAGTGGCGGCAACGGGTGCGCGCCTCAGCCGATACTTCTGGTCCAGCAACAGGACCCAGAAGACCTCCTGGTCCAGTTGGGCGGTCTCCTTTTGCAGGAGAGACAGCACATGTTTCGGCTCCCGGATCAAGGGCAGTCGTTCCGTTTCCTGATGCGCGGCCCGTCGTCCCAACTCCAGTGCGGCGCGCAGCTCAAGGGCTTTGACTGTTCCAATTCCCTTAATGGCACAGAGTTCATCGTGGCTGGCCTCCGCCAGGAAAGAAAGGGATCCCTGATTGAGATCCAGGACCTGCCGGGCCAGATCGATTACGCTTTGACCGGCGATCCCGGCTCGCAACAGGATGGCCACCAGCACCTCATCCGGGACATTCTCCACTCCGGCATCTAGGGCCAGTTCACGCGGACGGCGGTGCCCGGGCAGATCTTTAATCCGTGAGAGCGAAATCTGGTACTGCGCCGGAGCCTCTTTCAACGGCCTTTTCATGTGTTTCAGAATACTAGGGGAATGCAGGAATGAACAGGCAAAACCCGTGGAGAGACGAGGAGTTGTTCTGGAAAAGGGTGTACTAAACATTATAATGTGTAGTAATCTATTTATGGGCATATCTCAATAATTATATGTATCCATTGTGTATAATGGACGAATGAGAACAACTAAACATTATAATGTGTGGAAGAAATAGGAAAATCAAATGGGATTGAATCCGACCCTTTGGAGAACATGCCGGGTGCTGGCGGGGCCGACGCGTTTGAAGCTACTGAGCCAGATCCTGCAGATCCCCGATCAGGGCGTGACCCGCCTGGCCGAGCAAGTGTATATTTCAGAGTCCCGGGCGAGTCAGGAATTGCGGCGGTTGCAATCTCGCGGGCTGGTTCAGGCCGTTCGTTGCGGTCGGTGGGTGCAGTATCGACCGGTCCCCGACCCGCAGGTGGCTTCAGCCAAACCGCTGCTGTTGGCTATGAGGAGCGTCCTGGCCTCGGCTACGGAAGAGGCTGAGCTGGAAACAATCCGGATCGCTAGGGCCTTTTCCCACTCGTGCCGACTCCATTTGGTCCAGGTTCTGTTGAGCGGCCCCAGTGCTTTGAATACATTACAGAAATCTATCGGTGCCTCCCGGCGAGCCACCTGCCGACATCTGGCGATTCTGGAAGAGGGCGCGGTCGTCTGTCAGGAGAGGAAAATCTGGGAGATGGCGCCCAATCCGCATCCGCTGGTGATGTGCATGATCGGCCTTGTGGGAAGTAAAATGAAGGAGTCTCGCTCTCCGGGAGGCTGAGCTGGGTGAAACGGTTTGTTTTGACCAAATTCGTCCAGTGTGGAAAAGTCTCCGGATTCCAATCCACGGATGGGAATCTCCGCCGATCAGGGGACATCCGTGCGAATTCCTCCACTTTGAAAGGACAGTAAAAATGAGCAGCAGCAAATTGACGATTCCGGCCGACGGACAGAAGATCACCCTGGGTGCCGACGGCCACTTGCAGGTCCCGGACCATCCCATTTTGCCTTTTATTGAAGGCGATGGCATCGGGGCGGATATCACCCGTGCCGCAATGGGCGTCTGGAATGCCGCTGTCGAGAATGCGTATGGCGGCAAACGCAAGATTGAGTGGATGGAAATTTATGCCGGTGAGAAGGCCAACGAAGTGTATGGCGAGAACACCTGGCTTCCAGAAGAGACGCTGCAGGCCTGCCGTGATTACCTGGTTTCCATCAAAGGCCCTCTGACCACCCCGATCGGCGGCGGCATTCGCAGCCTGAATGTGGCCCTGCGCCAGGAACTGGACTTGTATGTCTGTCTGCGTCCCGTTCGCTGGTTCCAGGGAGTGCCCAGCCCCGTGAAGCATCCGGAGAAGACCAACATGGTCATTTTCCGTGAGAACTCGGAAGATATCTATGCGGGTATCGAATGGGCCGCCGGCACGCCGGAAGTGAAGAAAGTCATCGATTTCCTGCAGAATGAGATGGGCGTGACCAAAATCCGCTTCCCGGAAACCTCCGGCATCGGCATCAAGCCGGTCTCGGAAGAGGGCACTCGCCGTCTGGTGAAGGCCGCCATCCGTTATGCGATTGAAAATGGCCGTCGCAGCGTGACGCTGGTCCACAAGGGCAACATCATGAAGTTCACAGAAGGTGGTTTCCGCGACTGGGGCTATGCGACAGCCTGTAAAGACTTCGGTGCCGTGCCGCTGGACGGCGGTCCCTGGCATGAACTGACCGATCCGACGACCGGTCGCAAGATCATCATCAAGGATGTGATTGCCGACGCCTTTTTGCAGCAATTACTGACGCGTCCGGAGGAATACGATGTGATTGCCACGCTGAACCTCAATGGCGACTATATTTCGGATGCGCTGGCGGCCTGTGTCGGCGGCATCGGCATCGCCCCGGGCGCGAATATCAATTACACGGATGGGACCGCTATCTTTGAAGCCACTCATGGAACCGCGCCGAAATATACGAATCTTGACAAAGTGAATCCAGGTTCCCTGATTCTGTCCGGCGAGATGATGCTCCGCTACATGGGCTGGACCGAAGCGGCTGATCTGATTGTGAAGGGTGTCGAAAAGGCCATCGAACAGAAGACCGTGACCTACGATTTTGCGCGACTGATGGAAGGCGCGACTGAAATCAAGTGCTCGGCGTTTGGCGAAGCCATCGTCAAGAATATGTAATTTTAAGGGCGGAGGGAATTATGAGCGCACAACAAAATCAGCAGAAGCAGAAACAGCCCCAGACTCAGTCTGACGGTATTACACCGCGCTCGCAGGATTACGGGCAGTGGTATCTGGATATCGTGAAGCGCGCCGACATGGCCGATCATTCGTCCGTTCGCGGGTGCATGGTGATTAAGCCGCACGGCTATGCCATCTGGGAGAAGCTGCAGCGCGAGCTGGATGACCGCTTCAAAGCGACCGGCCATGTGAATGCCTACTTCCCGCTGTTTATTCCGCTGTCGCTTATGGCCAAGGAGGAGTCGCACGCCGCCGGCTTCGCGAAAGAGTGCGCGGTAGTGACGCACTACCGACTGAAGTCCATCGATGGCAAAGTAGTCGTGGATCCCGAATCCAAACTGGAAGAGCCTCTGGTGGTTCGCCCGACCAGCGAAACCATCATCTGGGAGCAGTACCGCAACTGGATTCAGAGCTATCGCGACCTGCCGTTGCTGATCAATCAGTGGGCGAATGTGGTGCGCTGGGAGATGCGGACCCGCCTGTTTTTGCGGACGACCGAGTTCCTGTGGCAGGAGGGGCACACCGCTCACGCCACGGAAGAGGAAGCCCGCGAAGAAGTGTCGCGCATGCTGGCGGTCTATGCCGATGTCGCCGAAAATGTGATGGCCGTGCCCGTGGTGCGCGGACACAAAACCGAGGGCGAGCGGTTTGCCGGTGCCATCGATACGCAGTCCATCGAAGGCATGATGCAGGACGGCAAGGCCCTACAGATGGGAACCAGTCATTATCTCGGCCAGAATTTTGCCAAGAGCGCGGATGTGAAGTTCCTGAATAAAGAAGGCGTACAGGAATACGTGCATGCGACGAGCTGGGGTGTGTCCACGCGCCTGATCGGTGCGCTCATTATGACCCATTCAGATGATAATGGATTGATCCTGCCTCCGAAGCTGGCACCGATTCAGGTTGTGATTGTTCCGATCTATAAGAAGCCCGAAGAGCAGGTCGCGACGGAAGCCGAATCGAAGGCGGTGGCCGAGGCGCTCCGCGCGAAGGGGCTGCTGGTGAAGGTGGATAATCGCGAAGGCATGCAGCCCGGGGCGAAGTACTACGAGTGGGAGCGCAAGGGTGTGCCCGTCCGCATTGAAATCGGTCCGCGTGATCTCGAGAAGGGATCCTTGTGTGTGGTGCGCCGCTTTGTGATCGAGCAGGACGGTGAGACCGAGCAGGAACTCCGCAAACGAAAGAAGCAGTTCCTGCCGCGTGAAGAGGCCATTGAAGGCATGACCGCCCTGATGGATACGTTGCAAACAGAGTTGCTGGAGCGTGCGCGCATTCAGCGCGAAAAGCGTACACGCATCATCGATTCTCTGGAGGCTTTCGAAGCCTTCTTCAAGGACAGTGACGGCGGCTTTGCCTGGGTGCACTGGGCGGGAACCGGCGCAGATGAAGACGAAATGGCCAAGCGCTATGAAACCAGCATCCGCTGTCTCCCGTTCGAGGATCAGATTCCCGAAGCCGGTCGCGGTGCCGGCACCTGCATCCTGACAGGAAAGCCCAGCGCCCAGCGCGTGCTGATGTCGAAGGCGTACTAGAAGAAGAATTCAGTAGTCAGGATTCAGAATCCAGAATAAGAATTGGATATGGCGGAGCACAACCAGCTGAAAAAAATCCTGGTCGTCTGCACGGGGAACACCTGTCGCAGCCCGATGGCCGAGGGTTGGCTGAACGCACATCTGAAGGAGTCCGGCTGGATCGCGGAGTCGGCAGGTGTGATGACGGGACCCGGCGGATTGCCTTCCGCTGAGGCCGTCCAGGCCATGGCCGAAATCAAAATCGATATTTCCGCGCATCGCAGCCGACCGGTGACCCGGTCGATGCTGAACGAAGCCGCTGTGATCCTGACCATGACGGAAGGACATTGGCGGGAAATCATTCGGCAGGCTCCTGAGGCAGAAGAAAAAACCTTTCTGGTGCACAGCTTTGGTCTGGAAGAACTCCGGGACGTGGTCGATCCATATGGGTTATCCATCGAAGCCTACCGCCATACCCGTGATGAACTGGCGCAGGCCCTCGGAGAGTTCCTTCTCCATCTGGCTGAACGCGGCGAGTTGAAAAGCTGAAGCCCGTTTTTCACGCGGCGGTTTAGTTGCGCCATGAGCTCGGAACAGAAGTTTTCCACACCATGGAAACATTTCTTCCATACCATGGAAAAATCGCGAAAATAGTTTCCATACCATGGACAACTGATGCGGCAACTGACCGTATCGGGGCGGAAGGGGCATTGTGGGATTCGTGTGGCGGATGATAGGCTGTCCGCATGAAAAAGGGTCTGACCATTCTGGCGGTGGTGGTGATGGTGGGGGTTGGGTTGTTTCAAGTGGGAATCAAGCTGGCCTCGCGGGATATTCCGCCGCCGGATGAATCCTTCTTTAACGTGGAGCGTCTTGAGGTGGCGCCGGAGGACAATGCCTATACCTATTTTCTTCAGGCCACCAATGTGCTGCAGCCTCCAGAGCAGCCGGAGCTGATGACCCAATATCTCAATGACATACCGGTGGATCCGGCGGCAGTTCAGGAAGTGGCGGAGTCGAATTCGGACTGCTTCTCCCTGATTCAGCGGGGGACAGACTGTTCGATCTGCCAGATGCCTCCGTTAGAGGATTTTCAAACCGTGTTTCCCTATATCCATCCATGGTTGGAAATAGCGAAGGTGAATGCTCTGCGCGCTCAGTATTTTCGATTGAGCGGGGATTTTCGAACCGCGACAGATGCCTGTATTCTGGAAATGAAATTCGGCAATCTGGTTCATCAGAATGCGCCCAGCTTAATCGTCTATCTGGTTGGGGTCGCCGTTGTGGAGATGGGTCTCGCCCAGGTACTGGATCTGGCAACAGATCCGGGAATGCCGGAACAGGAGCTGGCCCGACTGGCGGTCGCGCTGGAGAAACCAGTCTCCTTTGACCGTGGTTTCAGTCGGGCCCTGAAAAGTGAATATTTATACACCACGAGCGTCATCGACTATATGCAGAAAAGACCGGATGAGTTGGCCTCGTTGTCGGGCAATGAGGAACCTTCAGCTTTCATGAATATTGTATGGAACCGATTTCCGGGAACTTCCTATTTCTTTCAACCAAACAAGTCGAAACAGGTCTTCGCAGATTTTTACCGCGTGATGATTGAGGACACGCCACTTCTGTATTCAGAAATGGAGCTCCCTGACACGGTGGAAGATTCTGGAGGTCTCTGGACACTTCTCCGGCCGAACGGGATTTCCCGCCTCCTTCAGGCCTTGCTGGAACCGGCAGTTGATAAGGTGATGGCAAAAAAATGTTTTATGGAAAGCCGGGTAGCGGGAGCTCAACTGGTCGTGGCCTGCAACCGCTTTGAACGGGAGAAGGGGCGCTGTCCGGAGAGTCTGCAGGACCTGGTGCCGACGTATCTGGCGGCCGTGCCGATCGACCCATTTGATGGCGAACCCTTCCGCTATTCAGCCGAGAAAGGCATCGTGTATTCCGTCGGACAGAATCTGACGGATGAGGGTGGTTCGATGCGGGTGGAGGGTTCCGAGGATGAAGTGCCGACCCGACGAAATCGGCGGAAAGCGGAAGACATGGTCTATGAGATTCGTCCCGCAGCAAAACCCGATGAGTCGAATTGATCGCTCATGGGCGGCGGGAATTTATTCCACCTCGATGCGGTAGTAGGCGGCGCCCTCGGAGTGGAGCAATCCGGTGAACGAGTTGGCGGGGGGGGTGGCAGAGATGTTGCTGTAGGCCAGAGAATTGAACAGCGCCGGGGGTAGCAGGTTGGTGGCATAGGCGATGCGGTAGGTCCGGCCGGTCGCGCTGCTCCAGCTCATTACGAATTGGCCGGGGACGCTGTCTTGGACAGCCGTCTGAATATCCAGCACCGAACTTGCGCTGAAGGGGTCCGTCCCCGCGCAGGATTCCTGCCAGTCGCCGACCCGGTCGCTGTCGGAATCGACAGTGTCGAGAAGGCCTTCAAAGGCCCCCAGATCGTTGGTGCCATAAATCTCGCGTGAACGCCCGTCGAGATCAACGGAGTTGGCCATCCAGGGCCGGGAGATCCCCGCGTTGATGGCGGGGGAATCGGGGGCGAGGTGGAAGTCCCGGTCGGCGGCATCGACGAAGCGGGGGTCGGCGCCTGCATTGCCGGGGCCGGACGGAATGGGGCCGGAATCCGTGTATTCAATGGTCTGCCCGCCGCCTTCCAGAAAGAGATTGGAGGTTCCGAAGGAACCGTCATTGCCCCACACGATCGAGTTGCGCAGGGTGGCGGCATTCAGCAGGTAGATTCCTCCACCTTCGTTTGCGGTGTTGCGAGTAAAGGTGCAATTTTCAATGAGGGGCGATGTCCCTTCGGTGTAGGTGTAGAGTCCACCCCCTCGTTCGTTCCCTGCGTAGTTGAAGTAGAAAAGGCAGTTGCGCAGTTCTCCGCCGCCGATCATGGCCACGCCGCCGCCTTTCTTATCCGTGAAATTGCTGTCAATGATGCAGTTGATCAGGCGTCCGCCGTCATCAATGCGGACACCGCCGCCGCTGCTGTCGCCGCTGTCGCCGCCCGTGACGGTGAAGCCTTCGACGATGGCATTGGAATGGGACAGGAGAAGAACGCGCTGGGTCCAGCCGCCATAGAGAATGGTATCGTCAGGTCCGCTGGCGCTTTTCAGGTGCAAGGCATTGGAGATGGAGAGGGTGGCGGGGAGGGTATACACAGCGGCTGCCACGATCACAGTGGCCGCCGAAGGCACGTACGCGACGATTTCATGAAGGGAGGTCGATGCGGTGGCCCAGTTGGTATAGGGGGCGATATGGGACCCATAACGGTAGACATAATAGGTTGCTGCGACCGCCTCGAAATGGGCGGTTAGTGAAACGGGGGTGTCCACGGTGACGGTGATGGATGTGGAGCTTGGGTCCCCGGCTATGATGGTGTTTGTATCGCCGGTCCATCCAGCAAAAGTGTAATCGTTCGACGCGGTGGCTTCCATATCCACGATGCTGCCGATAGGGTGCCATCCGCTGGCCGGCAACACGGAGCCGCCGGGGCCGGTGGAGACAAGGAGGGCAACATTGGTGTTCCAGAGCCAGGTGAGGGTGGCGTCGTTTGTGAGGGTCATCGAGAAGATGTTGGTGGTGCCGGAGAGCGGGGCATTGCTTTCCAGCATCCAACCGGTGCAGAGGTAGCGGGCCCCTCCGACGGTCTCCAGGGACGACACGGAATTCGTGAACGGCATATCGGCGATCGTGTCATGGGTGCCGACAGCGGGATAGGGGCTGCCATGGGCCGAGACCACGGTGAAGGAATGGGTGTCCGGCGGCACGCCGTTGGATCCTGGCGTGGGCGGAAGGGTCGCGGTCCAGTTGGTGGCGTCATCGCCCCATCCGGCGGGGCTCAGGCGACTGAGTGAGGCCCCGCCGCCATCTGCGGAGAGGGGCCAGGGGGCATCATCATCATATCTCACTTCATCCATCAGGAGCATGGGGTAGAAGTTTGTTTCTTCAATAGGCGGGGTATCCGGGTACAGCAGGCGGAGGCGTTCGCCGCCGTTGTCGAGCTGGCCATCGTAACCACCGACCAGCAGGGTGTTGGTCGAGAGGCCGTAGGTGGAGCGGAACTCTGCCAGCCGGGCGCTGTTGGAGGGATTCTCGGGATTGAAGGAAGTGACGGTCAGCGTGGCCCCTGCGGCCAGAAGTTCATTGGTTGGGAATTGATAATCAACTCCGCCATCCAGTTCCCAGCGGGTAAGGTCCACCGAGAAGACCGTGGGGTTGTAGATTTCGACAAACTCGAGCGAATCGTTGCTGGAGGGCGGATTGTACATGATTTCATTGATCAGCAGGGGACCCACGCGCGGGCCGCTGTTGATGGCGCCGAAAGTGCGGCTGCTCATGGGCACCAGGCGGCCCGAGCCGTTGGGCCAGCGGCCAAAGGATTCGCTGTTGATCGCCGCGTCGAATTCCACGCGGTCCACGAACCGGATGGGCCGGCCCAGCGCATCGGTCTCCATCAGGAAGACATCATCGCCGTGGGCGCCGCTGAGGGCGAAGTCATTAGAGTCCACTCCCATGGAGGTGTTGAAATCGTTGGTTTCGTTGAAGGAGATATAGCTGTAGGCGGCCAGAACCGTACCGGTTGAAATGACATACTTTGTGTAGTTGGAGGTCGCATCGCTCAGCGCCCATCCACTGAGATCAATGGCCCTTTCCGTGGTGTTGAACAGTTCGATGGTGTCGCAGAGGGGCAGATCGGTATGGGTGAGCACTTCGTTTATGACCACGCGGTTGTCCGGTCCCGTTCCTGCTGCGCCGGGGGTGCCGCCGTATTCAGAGCTGGAACGCCAGTTGCCGGAGTCGGAAAAGTCACCAGCGAAATCGATGACTTCCAGCGTACTGCCATCGCCGTCGGCTCGTCCCGGCCAGGAGCCGCCATCGCTGTAGGAGATGGAGGTGATGACGCCGCCCTGGGCGTCTTCCAGCCGGAGGGTTTCGCCGCTGTTGCTCAACTTGCCGTCGGATACACAGAGAATGCGGATGGCCGCGTTGGTGTAGCGGGCGTGGAAGGCATTCGTGTTGGCGACCACCACGGCATATTCACCGTTCGTGAGCGTGACGGAAGGAAGAATCGCGACGATTCCGCCCTGGATGGTGAAGCCGGTCAGATCCATCGGACTCTCACCGATATTGTGAAGCTCGACAAATTCGAAGTCGTCTTCATCGGTGAAACCGGCCCCGATTTCAGCCGGGGTTGGGTCGGTCGGGTGATACTGGATTTCAGAGATGACGAGATTGCGGGCATCGCTTTCGATCTCGACCGATGCCGCGTAGCCGCTTCCTCCGTAGGGATGGGTCGTCGACTGGCCGTCATCATCGAAAGCGCGGACAAAGTAGACGAGCGTTCCAGCGGTTCCGGAGGCGGGCAGATTGGTCTCGTAGGAGCCGTCGGTTTGGAGAACCATCTCCACGGTCTGGGTGGAGCCGCCATCGAAGGAATAGACGAAGGATACATTGGTGACCGCGCTGTCGTCGAAGGCCTCGATGGAGACCTCAACGAGATCGTTGGTGCGCGGCAGGCTGGGCTTCATCTTGAACTCGGAGAGAATAGGGGCGATATTGGAAATCGTGCCCAACTGGGACAGGGCCGAAGCGCCGCGGATCTGCGTGAAGTTGGTAATGCCGTAGTCCCGATAGCCCCAATTTCGTATATCAGTATTGAACCATTGGGCTTTCGCATATGAATCCCAGAAATGGGAATAGGACCATTTTGGATCATCCCATTGATAACGATCCCGATCGAGAGCCTTCATATTTGTAACGGAGCCGGTATCAAAAGGAAGCGCGTTGGTCAACGTAGAGCGGGTGTGGAACGCAGCCGGTGTAATGTGATCGTTGGTATAGAATTCATCCAGCATTTCCTTCATATAGAAGGAATAGCGCTTCTTGAATTCCGGGACATCCAGGATGCGTTCCGCCAGCGGTGTGTTGCCATACAACTGTGGCCAATTATAGATGTCGCAGGTAGACCAATTGATGTTGCCGGAATCCCAGCTGATACCAAGAACATTATCGAAATCATAGGGGATATAGGTCCAACGTTGGGCGTCCGTATCATGGAAGAGATAATAATTATTTGCATTGCCCCAATAGCTATCCCAATTCGCGGTCAATACATCGAGTGCCAGGCGCTTGAGGAATCCATCGACGTCAAAAACCTGCATGATGGCGTTGGGGAATTCCGCATTAGAAGTGTCGTTGATCAGATGGATGAAGTCAGTGAGGTCGGTATAGGACGGATCGCCGTTTCCTGAGTAGGTGAGCGTATAGCTGGTACCAAAATATAGATTGGTTTCGAGCGATGCCGGCGAATATGGCTCCTCAGAAGTAAAGAGGCATTTATAGAGATTTCCTCGGTCGGTACCAAGCTGTTGATCAAGAAAAACATCGTCAACAGGCTGTGTGTTATTGCGGATGGCGTCGAAAAAGGAATAATTATAGGTCGTGTTGGAAATGACCACAGCCACATGATTGGCATAGGAGACGGGAAGATGGGCGGCCCGGTGCATGTCCTCGACCAGTTTGGGCCGAGCCGTGGAGGGATCATTGACATTGGCATTCAGGTTTAGGCGTTCCAGGTCGAGCAGTTTTTGGCCTGGAACATTGGCATTGAAAATCACATTGAACGAACGGGGGGTTGAATACAGGCTGGAATTGCCACGGCACTGGATACCGGCATTGGTGACGGTGATGTCAATGTCGCCGTGCCGAAAGCGTACATCCACGGATTGGAAACTGGATTTATCTGGAGTATCCTTCAACCAATTCCAAGTACTGTCTGGCATCATCAGTTCGATCTGGGCAACGGAATCATCGCTGTAGAGGGGATGGTTGGCCGGCAGACAGGTGTTGGCCGCGCCGGGTGTATGATAAATGAGATATCCCGCTTGGCCGTCGCGCAGGGTGGGGTTGGTGCCGTGGGTCTGGATTCCGTAGGAGATATTAGGGAACTGCTCGGAAACGCCCCGGACTTCATCTTCAACATTGGTTCCGTCGGGATGCACCAGCGCCAGATATTCGCCACTGGATGACAGGCTGAAATTGGCATGTAGATTGGTGGCGGTTTTGTCTTTCCCGGATGCAAAGACAATTAAAAATTCGCCCGCTGGCAGATTGGTGGTGGGAAAGGTCCATTTCACCAGATCCGACTTGGAGTCCGTCAGATGCCAGCCGGTCAGATCCACCGGAGAGCCGCCGGTGTTAAAGAGTTCGAGCCAGTCGGAATTGTCGCCATCTTCGTCCTGCAGGATGTTGGTCACATTGTTCGCCATGAACTCGCTGATGACCACTTGGGCGAGAACCGGCGCGCAGAGGCCCACCAGCCACAGGATGCCGGTCAGTCCGTAAAGAAGCGGCCGGGAAATTTTTGAATGAAAATTCATATCTTACAGCCTACAGCCCTTAAGGGGGAAGTAAACCGCTTTCTCATTACAATATCTTAATGAAAAGAGGCTGCCTTCATAAGAAAATGGAAGAAAATGGCATTTTGTCCGATTTTTGTATTGCTAAGTAGAAACACAAACCCCGACACTTGTTTGCGACTATTCGATGGGCGGGCGTGGCGTTTGCCTGGGAGACTGGTTCTAAGGAGGAAGCAATGGTATTTGGAATCGAAGATACGGCGGTCGGGTTGGCCTTCGTGCTCAGTTTGCTGAGCGCAGCGGCATGTGTGGTCTATGGGGTCGTCAACTGGAACAAGGGTGCTGAGCCCATGAAGACAGAAGACGTAGACTGGGCCAAAGAAGAAAAAGCAGAAGTCGAAGACGCTCTGTAGGAGGGAATTTTCATGGATTTATTAAGTATTATTTTAGTGATCGTCTATCTGATGATGATCGGGTATCTGGGCTATTTGGGCTATCGCCGCACTAAAACGGCGGCGGATTATCTGGTCGCTGGCCGCAGCGCGAATCCGGTGGTCATGGCTCTGTCCTATGGCGCCACCTTCATCAGCACCTCGGCCATTGTCGGTTTCGGCGGGGTCGCCGCCATGTTCGGCATGAGCCTGCTCTGGCTGACCTTCCTGAACATCGCGGTCGGCATCCTGCTGGCCTTCATGTTCCTCGGGAACCCAACGCGCCGGATGGGCCACCATCTGGATGCGCACACCTTCCCAGAACTGATCGCCAAGCGTTATAACAGCCGCTTTCTGCAGGTGGCCTGCGCGCTGATCATTTTCGTCTTCATGCCGCTGTATGCGATGGCGGTGATGGTCGGCGGTGCCGAGTTCATCGGCCCCATCTTCCATATTTCCTATGACAGCGCGCTCTATATCTTCGCGATTCTCGTCGCAGCCTATGTGATCGCCGGCGGTCTCAAGGGCGTGATGATGACCGATGCCCTGCAGGGCAGCATCATGCTGCTGGGTATGATTTTCCTGTGTGTGGTGACCTATAGCCGTCTCGGCGGCGTCACCGAAGCCCACGCCGCACTGGGCGCGATGAACGATCAGGTTCCCGGCTTCCTGAAGGTCATCGGTCATCAGGGCTGGACCTCCATGCCGAAGTTCGGCTTCTCCGAGCCCGGTGCCGCCATGCCTGGGGCGCTTCAATACCACATGTGGTGGATTCTGGTCTCCACCATCGTGATGGGGGTAGGCATTGGCGTGCTGGCCCAGCCGCAGCTCATCGTCCGCTTCATGACCGTCAAGTCCAAGCAGTCGCTGAACCGCGCCGCAGCCGTCGGCGGCATCTTCATCCTGTTCATGACGGGTGTGGCCTTCACGGTCGGCCCGCTGTCGAACGTCTACTTCGCTCAGCAGGAAAAGATTCCCTGCACGATCGTGAACGACTCCGTCCTGCTCGATCCCGGCGAGAACGGCAAAGGCAAGCTGGCGATGGTGGAATCCGATGCCGCGGAAGAGGTCAAGGCCCGTTCCAAGCGCTTTGTCAGCTATCGCACCCTCGATGAAGATGAAACCGCGCCGCTGAACTACTCCCTGTGGACGGACAAGGCCGTCATCACCCACGGCGAAAATGGCGATCCGGATACCCTCGAGCCGCATCTGGTTTCCATCATGCGCTCTGTCGGCCCCGGCACCACCATGAAGGGCAACCGCGACAACATCATCCCGCGCTATGTCCGCAGTGCGATGCCCCGCTGGTTCGGTCTGGTCTTCCTGCTCACGCTGCTCTCCGCCGCCATGAGCACCATGTCCAGCCAGTTCCACACGATGGGCACCTCGCTCGGCCGCGACATCTTCGAGCAGTACTCGCACAAGCACAGCAACAAATCGATTCTGGTGACCCGCGTGGGCATCATCATCGGTCTGATTCTGGCGCTGGTGCTGGGCAAATACATGCGCGCGAACATTATTGCGCTGGCCACCGCCATCTTCTTTGGCCTGTGCGCCTCCTCGTTCCTGCCCATCCTGGTCCTCGGACTCTTCTGGAAGCGGATGAACAAGATTGCCGCCATTTCAAGCCTCTCGGTCGGATTCCTGGCCAGCGCCTTCTGGCTGGCCTTCATGAACGGCAAAACCGCCGGCGGCCTTGGCCTCTGCAAGGCCTGGTTCGGCACGGCCAATCTGGTGCCCGCCACCTGGAGCATTACCTGGACCGTCGTGGATCCGCTCATCATCGCGCTGCCGCTGTCGCTAATCACCGCCGTGGTGGTCGCGCTGGTGACCAAGCCGATGGACAAGGACTACATCTCCTATGTCTATGGTGGAGCCAAACCCAAAAGCCTTGGCGAATAATTTTCGCTGACGCTTCCCGCCCTCCCGGTTCTCCGGGAGGGCTTTTTTGGTACGTCAGACATGACATATAGCTGGGATGAAAGTTCCCAACGAGCCGTGATGAAACGGAATCGAATAGTCAAGGGCAAGGGCGTTGCCGCGAGGCAGGGTCTGAAGGAAGC
>Ga0075121_1000190_pt1 | contig 42592 bp, 41 predicted proteins | sample AntAceMetag02UKG_FD_69793 | JGI IMG/M metagenome (GOLD analysis project Ga0075121, IMG submission 69793) | Saline lake microbial communities from Ace Lake, Antarctica - Antarctic Ace Lake Metagenome 02UKG | ecosystem: Environmental > Aquatic > Non-marine Saline and Alkaline > Saline | place... | reverse complement strand
TAGGGCGCTCCGCATTGCGGGGCCCCTTATTTTCTAAATGTAAAATGTTAAAGGTTAAATGTAAAAATAAATATTAAATTTAAATATTAAAAATTAAGACTTAGATATTCTTTCAAAATTTCACCTTTGAAATTGAACATTATTTTCGGATAGCAAAAAACCGACGAAGGAATCTCAGAACTCAATATATAGAGGTGGACTTCTCGCCGGTTTTTAAAGCCCTGACAAAGGGCCAAAAACTCTCATTGCCTTGCTCGGGTAAAACTTTTTATCCCGCTGAGCGGGACCCGCGTTACCTATCGGGGCCTTGTTTGTGCTTCGTAGAATTTGACTGTTAGGCCAGATTGCTATAAAATACAGGCTGTTTGGTTTTGAAGAAAAGATGAATGCATAAATGCTTTCGTCTTTTTTTCGAACCTCAAAACGGTTTTCGAGAGGGCGGCTTCTTCGAAGGGAAGATAAGTCGTCCAGTGAAAATCGCACTCTCGCGTTTTGTGGTGCACTCTATCCGTTGTCTAAAGCGGAAAGAACGTCATCGCAAAGCGGAGAGAAAAGAGAAAGCAACCTTGGTCTGAAAGTTTTAATAAAAAATGAATTTTTATAAAATTTAGAATAAATAATTTTTGATCAGCAAGCCTACTTCCTCATCACTCCCCACTCCAACCGAATTTTGAAAGAACTTTTTTACTTGTGATTCCGAGAGTGTCGAGGAAACGTTTGTTTTGTTTTTCGTTCCTGAACTAATGAAATCAAGACATTTTACTCAGGCGCAACATTTTTGTCAAAGAATATGTCTTGAAGGAGTGGGCGTAATGTTTTATTGTATATATTTTGTATTCAATAAGTTTTGACAAAAAAAAGGAAAAGAATCAAAGTCTCAGTACTCTTAAGGTGTTTTAAATGAGATTGTGTACTGAGATTGCAAAACCGCTGAAACAGCTAAAAGCAAAGATTCCAAACAAGGAAACGATGAAGCTTATTGATAAAAAAATACGTTTATTGGTTTTAAATGTTTCAAATCTCACAAGTGAAACACTGAGGAAAGATTGGATTAAAAGTATAAGAAAAAAGATAGAAGCATTTGTAGCGGAGAAGTCAGATGATATAGGAGAAGCGGTTCTTGCGGAAGTAAAGAGGTGTACCGAAATGGTGAAAAATACACTGGATGGGATTGATGATACCGTATATTCCCTTTATGGGATGGAGTGAATGATTGCCAATTCCTTGAAAAGAGAAGACAATTCGCTTGATGATAGAAGAAGAACTTACTTCGGTAAAGACGGATGATTCGGTTGTTTCGACGAACTCAAATGGGGATTCGGAGGCATTTGAAAATACACTCCGACCGAAAGATTTTGAAAACTATGTGGGACAAGCAGAAGTAAAAGGGAACTTGCGAGTGTTTTGTCAAGCAGCGCGAAAGAGAAACGATCCATTGGATCATACGTTGTTCTACGGTCCTCCAGGGCTGGGGAAGACGACTTTGTCGATGATTCTCTCTCATGAGATGGGAACGAATTTGCGAATGACAGCAGGACCAGCACTTGAAAAACCAGGGGACTTGGCGGCGATTCTGACAAATTTGCAGGAGAATGACATTCTCTTTATAGATGAGATTCACCGATTGCGGGCACCTGTGGAAGAGATTCTTTATTCCGCGATGGAAGACTTTGCCATTGATATTATTGTTGGAAAGGGACCTTCTGCGCGAACAATGCGTTTGAATGTTCCGCGATTCACGCTTGTTGGAGCGACGACCAAAGCTTCGATGCTGGCGGGTCCACTGCGAGATCGATTTGGACATGTGGAACGACTGCGGTTTTATGAAGTTGATGAAATTCAAAAAATAGTCGAACGATCAGCAGGTATCCTTGATATTTATATTGATGAAGATGCCGCGCATATGCTGGCGAAGTGTGCACGACGAACACCTCGAATCGCCAATCGTTTACTGCGACGGATGCGAGACTTCGCAGAGATCCTTCATCAAGGAAAGGTGACCGAGAAGGTTGTTCGTGAGGGATTGGAAAGTTTGTCTATTGATAAGAAAGGACTCGATCATGGAGATCAAATGTATTTACAAGCTCTTTGTGAGAAATTCAAAGGTGGTCCTGTGGGACTTTCTACTATTGCTTCAGCCATGGGAGAAGAAGAAAACACGGTGGAGGACATGATAGAGCCATTTCTCATTCGAGAAGGATTTCTCCAGAAAACTCCACGAGGACGACTTGCGACGGAGAGCGCGTTTGCGCATTTGGGAATTTCTGGGAAACCAAAACTCGTTTGATTTCTTTGCATTTCCCCAAAATCTTCTTAAACTTAAATCCCGTAATGGTTAATTCAAAATTCATTTTCGTCACGGGTGGTGTTTGTTCTAGTTTAGGAAAGGGAATCGTAGCGTCTTCGACTGCCGCGATTTTGAAATCCGCTGGGGTAAAAGTTGCCATCATGAAGCTCGATCCATATTTAAACGTGGATCCGGGAACAATGAGTCCGTTTCAACACGGGGAAGTGTTTGTGTTGGATGATGGGGCGGAGACAGATTTGGATTTGGGACACTATGAACGGTTTATAGATGAATCACTCGTTCAGGAATGTTCGGTAACAACAGGAAAGATTTATTCAGAAGTGTTGGGAGAAGAACGGGAAGGAAAATATCTCGGAGGAACGATTCAAGTGGTTCCGCATATTACGGGAAAACTTATTGAGAAAATTGAACTCGCGGCGAGAAAATTAAAAGTAGAAGTACTCGTTGTGGAAATCGGAGGAACAGTGGGGGATATCGAAGGAGAGCCGTTCATTGAAGTGCTTCGTCAGATGCGGAAAAAATATGCAGAGAATTGTATTTCCATGCACACAACATTGCTTCCGTACTTGGCAGCATCTGGAGAACTCAAAACAAAGCCAACGCAGTTATCCGTTCGAGAGTTGCGTCGATTAGGAGTACAACCAGATTTCATATTTGCTCGTGCGGATGTAAAAATCCCAAAGAAATTATTGAAAAAAATAGCGTACTTCTGCGATGTAGAAGAGCGAGCTGTTATTCCTGCAGAAACTGTGAGTTCAATCTATGAAATCCCTCTCAGATTTCAAAAATTTCAATTAGGAGAAATTTTGTCAGAGAAACTCAATTTGAAGAAGAAGAAATTTAATTTGAAAACATGGGAGAAAGGAGTCGAAAAACGAAAGAATGTAAAAGGAGAACTTTTCATTGGATTAGCGGGGAAATACAATGATTTGGATGATGCGTATCTATCGGTTATTGAAGCATCAAAATCAGCAGGATATTTTCACGATCAAAAGGTGAATATTGAATGGATTGATACGGAAAAGATTGAAGAAAAAGATAAAGAAGAATGGAAAAAACTCGAAACGGTGGACGGAGTGATTGTTCCTGGAGGATTTGGAAACAGAGGAATTGAAGGGAAAGTAAAAGTTGCTGAGTACTGTCGTGTAAATGATAAACCGTACTTGGGGTTGTGTCTGGGATCGCAAATCATGGCAATGGAATTCGCAAGAAATGTTCTCAAAATTAAAGATGCGACATCAGAAGAATTTGATGAAGACAAGAAATCAAAAAATCACGTTATTCACTTCATTCCAGAACAACGATTGATTCACAAAAAAGGAGGAACAATGAGACTCGGGGCTTATCCTGCGATTCTCAAGAAAGGAACGAAAGTAGCGAAGATTTATAAAGAAACAAAAATATCAGAACGACACAGACATCGATTTGAGTTTAATAATAAATATCGAGCTCGATTTGAGAAAAAAGGATTTATTATTGCAGGACAGTCACCCGATAAAAATTTAGTAGAAGTGGTCGAAGTAGAGAATCACTCTTTTATGATTGGGTCGCAGTTCCATCCAGAACTCAAATCTCGACCGTTTAAACCACATCCACTTTTCCAAGCATTTGTTGAAGCTATCATGAAGAAATAGCTCCATAAAACAAAAATATTCCACCGCAAGCGACTTCTATTGATTCCATATAGCAGAGCGTAGTATTCTTATACGAGACATTTGTTGTTTTTTAAAGCAATTAAATTGTCTCCAATTCTTAACTCATTTCCATGAGAAAAACAAAAACAACCATAGTCGCGCTAGCGCTTAGTTTGGCGCTTTCTTTTCTAATTTTTACACCCAATACTTTTGCTGAAGCAACAGGGGATCCAGAAGTTGCACCAAGTGATATTAGCCTGAGTGAAATAATGGTGAATGAAAATGCAGCTAATGGCACGTTCATCGCAAATATTTTAGCGGTTGATCCTGATAACACGACTGAAGAATTAACATTCTTTATACCGAGTGATGCAGGGGAACGGTTTACCATCGTTGATGGGAACAAATTGCAAGTGCGTAATGGAAATGAATATCTTGACTATGAAACCAATGCTACTCACGACATTACTATTCTCGTTCGAGATCTAGATTGGAATACCTACGATGAGAATTTCACTATTCTTATTCAAAACAGAAATGAATCTCCAACGGATATTCTTTTCGACAGTGCCGCTGTTGATGAACGAGCAGAAGCAGGAACTCTAATAGGAACACTTAGCGCCGTGGATCCTGATACTGGAGATTCATTTGTTTATACACTTACAAATGATTCAGATGGTCGATTTGAACTTGCCAATGGAAATCAAGTTGTTGTTCTTGATGGAGTGAAGCTTTTGGCAGAGAGTTATGATATTGCTGTTCATGTTATAGATGCGGTAGGAAATACATACGACAAATATTTGAGTGTAGATGTGAATCCTATTCAAGCGCCAGTCCTGTCAAATCTTGTGGTGGGAACAGATGATGAAGATGGAGATACAAATGAAGATGGAGATATAAAACTTGTATGGACAACAGATAAAGATGCGAAATCAAGAGTGGATTATGGAATAATGGGGGATATGAGTGAACTGACTTTCTTCACGAAAAATTATGCTCTTACACAAGAAGTTGTTGTTCCAGATTTACTTGATTGTGTGACGTATGATTATCGTCTCAGATCTTCTGATCGATTTGGAAAAGAAAGAATTGGAGAAACAAGTACACTTACGACAAGTGGATGTACAGGGAATGCGACTGCATTAGCACAAACACATGCAATGATTACTCCTGCAGGTGGAGGAAAAGCACAGTTATTAAATGAGGCGAACAAAGGAGTAATCGTAAACATACCAACAAATTTTATTGAGCAAGAAGAAAATGTTCAGTTTCAACTAAAAAGAATCCAGGTAGGGGCTGTCTTACAAGAAACAGGACTTCCGGATGACAATATGTATATCGTTGGAACAGGAATGTATGATTTGCAAGTGGTAAAGGATATGTCTACAAATATCCCAACATTTCAAAAAGACTTGGAAGTAGAATTCTCTTATTCGGATGGAGAGCTATCAATGATTGATGAATCTACGATTTCTGTTTTCCGATGGAATGGTGAATTCTGGAGTCATGCAAATGGTGGATGTAGAATTGATGAACTTAACAATACAGTGACTTGCGAAACAACAGAGTTCTCAACATTTGGAGTTTTTGGATATATGAATGAAATTGCACAAAGTTTCAGCGGGAAAGCAAAAACACTTCGTCGTCGAGGAATGGCTCGCGAAGACTTTCGAGGAGTTGCTGTTGAAGGAGGAATAAACAAATCCAACTTTGAAACAGCATACCAACGATCACTTAATGAAATTGCAATGATTAATTCTGGAAACAAAGGAGGTGCACGAACGGCAATTGATAGTGAAGGTGAAAAAGTTTTCCTTGGATATAAAGCAGGACGATCAGGTACAGAACAAATGGAAAAGAATATTGTTCGCCGAACAAATGTGGCGTACAGAGGTTCTTCACCTCGATCATCGGCGATGCTTGCAAATCAAGATCTTTCCCTTAAAAAGAGACTGGCGACTATGAAGAGCGGACTCTTGGCAAAGAGTGACATGCAAAAGAAAGTGGACGAAGAGAAGGAGATGGTGATTGCAATGGCAAATAAATTTGATAAGACGAAATCTCTTTTACAAATGTACCAAGCAGCAAGCGAAGAACTTGCGCTTTGTCTCAGTCAAAATGCTGGGTTCTGTGACGAAATATACCGATACCTTGCTTCTGAGATTGAGGATAGAGAAAAAGATGTGGTTGATCACTTAATGATGGATTGGAATAACTAAGAGGAAGTAATTCAAATAAGGAATTGAAAGCCCCGCTTCGGCGGGGTTTTTTATCACGAAACAATCGAGGGCTTTAGCCTTCGATCTTAATCCTTCTTGCCCACAGCTAAAGCAGTGGGTTGTAGAAAATTGAAAGAAAAAATTGCCTCCCGCGTATAACGAGGTGAAGCTTCTTATTTTTTAATTCTTAATACTTACATTATGAAAAAATCAATCTTCAATTTCGCTCTCGCATTACTTGTTCTTGGAACGAGTGTTGCATCCGCAAGTGCTTTCATGGGAGGTCGTCAGATGATGACACCAGACAGGTTTGCAGAATTTAAAGCTATCGTCATGCAAAGTGATGATGTTGAGTCTTTTCAAGAATCTATGAAAACGATTCGCGAAGCACATAAAGCAGAAATGCAAACTATGAAAGATTCAATTACACACACTGTTGAAAATATCGAAAACGGAGTGGTAAAGACAATGACTTCTGATAACGCAGATGTTGTCATCAAAATTCAATCACGAGGAGTAGAAAATACTCCACAAAAAGAAAATGTTACTCGCACCGTAGAACAATTATCAAATGGTATAAGAGTGACCACTACTTCGAATGATCCTGAAATCGTTGAACGTATGCAAAATCGTACTGATAGAAAAGGGTTTAGAGGAGGTATGAAACAGGGGCAAGGAAGTAGAGGAACTTTTGGAAAAGCAGGATTCGATAAACCAGAGAACTGGGATGATATGGAAATGGAAGAACGAAGCGCGTTCATGCAGGAAAACAAAAAGGGAAGCATAGAAGATCGTTTCGAGGAATCTGGTGTCGATATGCCAGAAAACTGGAATAAAATGGAACGAGAAGATCGACGTGAATTCATGCAGGGAAATGGTATGGAAGGGCGATATATGGAACGAGGAGGGAAACAACGACAACATCCATCTTTTCGACAAGAAAACAGACGTGGTGGACAAGGAGAGAATATGAATGAACAACGAAAAGAAACGCTTCGAGAACGATTCCAAGGTTGGATGAAGCAATAAAGAAGGGAGTGGGTATATATGAAAAACAATCGCGGGATATTCTCGCGGTTGTTTTTTTATGGAAGGAAATAATAATTTCGGATTTTTGATTTCTCATTCGAGTCCGAGCGAAGCTCTTCCCTCAGAGTCGAGGACAGATTTCCGATTTAAAAAGTGAAAGAAAATAAAAATACCAGCGTCTTATTTATTGAGATGAAAAAATTTCATATTGGTATTGATACGGAATGGGAATTGCTCTAAAACACACACATGACAAATAGTCGTGAAGCGACCGATGAGAAGTTAGTCGAATTAGCGTTAGAAGACGTTGATTGGTTTGGACTTCTTGTGGAACGATATGAGCCACGACTCAAGCGTTACATCTTACGAATCTCAAGCTTCCCAATTGAGACGGTTGAAGAGATCCTTCAAGATGTCTTTCTCAAAACTTGGAAGAACCTCAATGGGTTTTCTGGGAACGTGAAGTTCTCGAGTTGGATTTATCGGATTGCGCATAACGAGACCATTTCTGCTTTTCGGAAAGCCAAATCTCGTGGACATGATCAACAGGTGGAACTTGATGAAACTCTTTTCATCCCTGATAAGACGGACTTCGTAAAGGAGTTTGATCAATCACTCACAGCTCAAAAAGTTAAAAAGACATTGGAACATCTTCCAGAGAAATACAGAGAAGCCTTGGTGCTTAAATTCCTTGAAGATCAAAGCTACGAAGAAATTGCGGATATTCTTCGTTGTCCTATGGGGACGGTAGCGACGCTCATTTCTAGGGCGAAGAAACGATTCCGCAATGAGGCAGAAAAACAAGATATTCAATTTACATCATGAATCCTTCAAAATTCTCAGAATCGGTACTCAGAAAGATTAAGGCACGACACATCAAGCCGCGCTCAAAATGGCACTTTATAGCGCGAAACGTTACTTTCTGGGGGATATTCAATCTTTCAGTGCTCTTGGGCGCAGGGGGCGTCTCAGTGCTTATTTTCGCACTTATGGAAGCAGACTTTGATTTATTCTCAGAACTCTCTGGATCAGGGACTTCACTTTTTCTCAGCTGGCTTCCTGTATTCTGGATATTCTTCTTCATAACCTTTGTCGGTGTTGCGATGTGGGGAATCCGAAAAACAAAGAAAGGATACCGATTTTCTATTCATACAATCTTGATGACGAATATTGTCTTAAGCATTCTCCTTGGAGGACTGGTGTATGGAGTGGGAGGAGCGGAACAATTTGAAAAAGTCTTTGCGGATAACGCTCCCATGTACCAAGGTATGCAACATCGTATGCAGGAAATGTGGACACAGCCAGACGAAGGACGATTGTCGGGAACAATTATTGAAGTTCAAGGAGAGGATATAATTGTCCTTGATGATTTCTCTCATCAGCAATGGGTCGTTGACGTTACTGCCGTATCTAAACGAAGACCTCGAGAAGAAGGAAGGAAAGTGAAAGTAATGGGGAAAAAGACAGGGGGGCATAACTTTACTGCTACGATGATGCGCCCTTTAATTGGGCGGAAGGGGCAGTTTATGGGAAAGAAAGAACGAAATCATCCACGAACAAAGGAGGAACGAGAGCAGTTCAGGAAAGATCATCCCGAACTTCGGGAAATGAGAGAACGATTCAGAAGAGAGCATCCGGAGTTGTTGGAAAGGAGAAGGAAGGTTGGACAATAAATGTGTTCAATAGTGGGGAATTAAAAATGAATATTGCAGACGACATTCCCCAATGTCGTTGACTCCATCGCTTTATGAACAAGGGGTTTAAACCCATTGTTCATAAAGGAGTGTTGAGTATTGACAAAACGGCTTCTATCAGCCATAATTGATGTCCTGTTCTTTTATATTTTTCTCTTCAACACCTATGGGGGTGTTTGGCTTTGACAGAGAGATTCGAAATGTATTTTTTGCGAACACGGCATGTTTATCTGCCGGCACATCCGATAAACAAAATTAAACGCAAAAAACTTTTTTGCCAAGGTAAATGAAAAAGTCGACAACTTCGTAGCATCTTTGATGCCTCGACAGTTGGCTTACGATCTTGCCTAATAATATAAACCTTACTTGAGCTTTACGCTCGTGAGTGAAATAGAGTCGATGATTCTAGATTTTATTTCCAATTTGAATCTTATCCCTCACCTTGGTCAAAGTAAGGGAGACAATTAGACCACTCTTTTCTGTTTTTTGTTTATTTTTCAGCGGAATCGTATCTAAATGAACTATGTCTCGTAGACGAAAATAGGTTTCCTCTTTGGACGCGAGTTCAATTCTCGCCACCTCCACCACTCGACTCGCCTTCGGCTCGCTCGCGGTCTTCGACCATTCGACTTCTTTCAGTCGCTCATGGTCTTTGACCACTCGGCTTCTTTCGGTTGTTTATGGTTTTTGATTATTCGAACTATCATATCCTGTCCAGAGTTCGAACTTTACAAAGACCTTTTCAGGACAAGTTCGAACTCCTCTTCTTGCAAGATTCGAACTCTTCTCGCAACCCGGGTTGGATTTTGGGTATTTGATGTACAATAAAACAGTATGTTTTATTATTTTTACTTTGCTCGTTGCTCAGACGATTCTTTGTATGCAGGATATTGTAAAGATGTTCAAGCACGGGAAGAAAAACATAATACGGGACAGGGAGCCAAGTATACGAGATCAAGAAGACCAATAAAAATTATCTATACAGAAAGATTCGAAACCCAAAAAGAAGCAATGCAACGGGAGATACAAGTAAAAAAATGGAATCGATCAAAAAAAGAAAATCTTATAAAATTAAAATGATTGAAAAAAATCTGAATAAAGATGAAATCAAGCTCCAATCAAACAATCTTAAAATCCAAACAAGTGAACTAATCAAAATCGTGAAAACTTTTAATAATCTTCCCGCAGATACTCCCCTACCCGATTTCAATCCAGAAAAATATAAAGGAATACCTCTCAATAAAATAACAGAAATGGGAGAAAATAAAGTTTTTGAAAAATTTAAAACCTCCAAAAATAACAAACTAATGAAAAAAATCATTGAAAAAGCAGAAGAAGCAGTGACAACTGCAGAAAAAATAGAAGCTCTCCTTATTATTAAGGAGAAATAAACATCTTTCCTAATTTTGAATCTGGACTTAAAACAAGATGTTTTTAAGGATTTTAAAAAATAAACCCAGTCATTTTTATACACCCGCCTCTCGATCTTGAGCTCAGAATCGAAAGGTAGGCGCGAATCCCCATTCGCGATGGAGCCGTACAATTTTTTGAGCAGGCGTCGACAACATTGGGGAATGTCGTCTGCAATACTAAAACCCTCCTCATTCCCGCACCCGATTTCACGAGGACCGGCTCCGGCGGGAACCTAGTCGAATATAAACAAAGTCAGAGTCTGGACTTTACAAAGTCCCTTGCAGGACAAAGTCCGGACTCAAATATCGAAAATTACTTGACAAATCCTATATTTTAAGTAAAAACAGATTGATGAAAAAGGTTTTGTTATTTTTCTTGATGAGTTTGCTCGGTGCTTCTTCAGCATTCGCGCAAAGTTTTGAATTTGAAACAACAAGAACGGCTGAAGTACCGGGATTCTTTATGGTTCGAATTTTCCCCGGAGTGAACAATGTTCCGCTCCCGATTCAGAATATTTTCGTAGCCAATTATAACAAGAAAGACGAGGAAAAATACGAAGAACTGCTCCCCTTCTTACGAGAATTTGGAGGAAAGGTTGTTCCTGTTGATGAAGTAGAGAAATACGCTGCAAGCAAGAACAATCGTCTTATCTTCCTTGGTGATGACGAGGATGGATTCGCAAACTTTGAAGTGCAAGACGCTGATAAAGTTTTGGAAGAATTCGAAGCTTTTACCACAAAAAATCTTGAACCAACATTGTTGCAAAATGTAACGGCAACGTTTGGAGGAAATGTTTCTGAAGTCTACCCCGCTCAGATCGAATCAATTGGATTCAGTGATGTGTTCTTTGTTGGGAAGTTTGAGAAAGCGATGAAGACACGTATGGAAATTCAAGGCGTTTCTGCAGAAGGTGAAATTAAAGCCATTGCTCCTCTGCTTCTCCATGATGAAGAGTTTGCGCATGGTGCACTGGCAAAGGAGTTGCCTGCTATCTGGGAAGAACTCTGGAAACAATCAAACGATTCAAAGGACTCAACGTTTGGATGGTTGAAATCAATCAATGTAAACGATTTATTTCCTCTTATTCTCTTGGTTGTGGGACTTGGAATTTTGATCATGACCGTAAAGAAATTCGCAAAACGGAACAAACAATTAGAGGGAAAATTAAACATCGATAAAAACGGAATTCCATCACACCAGAATTGGAAAGACGTACCATTTGAGGTAGAGAAGAAGAAAGAGGAAGAAATGTAAAAGGTTAAAGGTAAAAGGTTAAAAGAAATTACAAATTCTAATTTTAAAATTAAAAATTATTTTTACATTTAACATTTAATATTTAACATTTCCCCTCACTCCCACATCCCAACCTTCTCCTCCTTCGCTTTTTTCGCATAACACCGAAACTCTTCCTTTCTTGAAAAAGGAAAATAAAAGTATCCCTTCGCATATCCTGTACGAAGCAGTTCCGCATTCACATCCACTCCCGATTCTGTGAAAATGTACGCCAGTCGTCGTTCATATTTATCCAGCTCATCTCCATCAGGATCCGATAGTAAACAAATGCGTGAAGATTCTGACAAGAGTTCTTTCGTCTTCCCTGACGCCTCAGGTCCGAACTTCTGGAGCGGTTTACGAGGGTCTTTGGTCTCAGGAGTATCAATCCCGATAAATCGCACTCGAACGCCGTCAGCAAGGATCAGAGTGTCTCCATCCACCACTCGTTCCAACTCTGTCCAATAACAATCTTTGTCAAAATGATCAGAAACAAACGTAAATTCTTTTGAACACATTATTTGTTCAATGTTCTCTTCACGTGGAATAAAGTCCGATAAATCACGAGGTTTATCCGGTAAAACAGAACTGCAGGCAGTGAGAAAAAGAAGGATGAGGACAATTATAATTCTTTTCATTTTTTATTCTCCCTCTGTTAAGGGGTATTTAGAGGGGATTTAATTCACTGCTTCTAAATAACACTTCTCACAAAACACCTGCTCCTGCCTCTCTGATGCAAAAGTCGTTTGAATAGGAACCGAACAATTATCGCATTTTCGATCAAAAAGCTTTCGAGGATTTCGTAATTTTGTTCTCGCCAAATGTCGACAATCCGGACATAACCGAGGAATCGGAAGCTTCATTTTTCTATAGAATTTCAATTCTTCTTTTTGAATTTTGTAATTCTTTGAACAATACTCACATGCCAAAACCTCATCACAAATCGTATCTTTAATATCATCAATTGAGTCTGGAATAGTTGTAATCGTTGCTGACTGATAATCTTTCTTCTTGAGCTCTGTCCATTTATAGCCTCTCTTGAGTGCCTCTTCTTGCGTAAGTGGAAAATATTCCTGTGCCACAGTTTCGTTGTAGCCAAACGGAGAAAATTTTATCGGAAAAAACTCTCCCCATTCTCCTATTTGTTTCATATGAGCAATAATCTTTTCACGAAGAATAAAATATGCTTCCTTCGTATATTGCTTATTAAAAATGTAATACTGAGCATGTTTTAGTCCAACACAACCAAAACAATTATGACAGTTATTTATACAGGAAACACAATAATTTGATTCGTGTGGACCATTTTTAATTCCTATAATGAATGAAGAATTTGTAATTTCTGGTCCAGCAATAATTTCTAAACAATTTTTAGCTCCTCCAATAGCGTAAAGATCCATTACGTTTTCCACAGGAAAATAAGTCACATACGTACAATATTTAGCATCAAAAGCATTTTGAATATCATAACAATGATGAGCATTTTTAGAGTTTCGAATATAGTTTCCAGTACAATTTTCACAATTTTCAAATTCAGAACACTTATGAGGAAATTTGAGTAAAAATTGCTGAAAGCTTCTTTTCAATTCTTGAATTTGAGAATATTTTTCTAAACAAAGTTTCTCTATTTTCTGCTGATAGACTTCTTTTGTTAATTCTTCGTTTAAAAAATAAAACTGTTTATTTCGCAAATTAATACAACCAAAACAGTTATTGCAACCAATACAGTTTTTTAAAAAAGTAGAATCCTGACAATTCTTACAGTTCTGTAAAAATTTAGAATCGTAACAACTCTTGCAATCCAAGCACTCATAACACAATTCACAGGATCTCGCTTCATAACAATCAACCACATCCTTACAACCATCCGAAGAAGTGTTGTAATAAGAATCTTCTGATTGATCTGTTGTAAAATTCATATAACAATTCTTATTGTTAAAACAACAATTATTAAATTCTGAATTTTGACTGGCAATGTTCCACAAAGAAATCGACGGTACTTTGTTAAATAAATCTAAAAATTGTTTAAAAAAACTGCAAGATAAATCAAAATCTTGACCAAAATTTTGCGCATCCCATTTATCACTCCACCAGCAATCTTCACAATAAACAGGAAATTTTGTATTTTTATCATAAATAGAAATTATTCGTTTTCCACATAAACTACATTTTCTTTGATACAATTTTCGTTCATTTCTCCAAGCTAATCTACGTCTCATACGTTCTTCAGGACAGAGCGTGGGAGCAGGGACACCCATAGTTTCATAAAATTTCATATCACCGTCCGTGATTTCAAACGCTACTCCAGAAACGGCACATATTTTTTTCATTTTACGAGCTGAAGATAACATTTCTCACACAACACCTGTTCCTTTTTTTCAGGTGAGAACGTGGTTTTAATGGGAGTGGAACACTCGTCACAAGAGCGTTCAAAAAGTTTCTGTGGATTACGAATTGCCATCCGATCCGCATGTCGGCAATCAAAGCATTTATGAGGAATTGGCAATTTCATCTTCTCATAAAACTTAAATTCCTGAGGCTGGATCTTGTAGTTTTTCTTACACGATTCGCAAGCGAGAATTTCATCACAGATAGCATCTCTTACATCATGGATTGAATCTGGAACCATAGATAGTGTCGCTAGTTTGTAATCGGTTTTCTCAGCCTCTTTCCAGTGCCACCCACGCGCAAGTACCTCTTTCTCCGTCAACGGATGATAGCCCTGTGCATCCGATTCATTGTAGCCAAATGGTGTCATCTCCGCTGGGAAGAACTCTCCCCATTCGGAGCTTTGCTCCGATCCTGAGCGAACGGAGTGAGTCGAATGGGTCCCCTTCATATGCTCAATAATTTTTTCACGAAGCACAAAGTAATCCTCTTTGGAATATTGTTTATTGAGGATGCAATAATTTTTGCGTTGCAAAGAAATACAACCGAACAACTCCCCGCTTCCTCGACAGTTATCGGAGCACGCGGTATTTTTACAATTCCAGCACCACGAAGAAAACACCACCATGTACGAATTATCAGGCGTAATGCAATCACAGCACCACTGTGGACACCCTGTTTGCACAATATCGTAGCAGTGCTTTGGCGAATCTATTCGATCCACAAACTTACTTTCCTCTCCATTGATGGTGTTGAATCCGATCGTGTTTTTACAATTGTAGAGATGATCTCCATCGCATCCGATCGTATTGAAAAATTGCGCATGTCGGTGTGAAAATTTTTTCACAAATTTCACAAAGTTTTCTCGCATTCCGTTTAGATTGGAATGTTTGTGAAGTTGCAAATCCTCCACTTTCTTCAGGTATTCTTCCTTCGTGCATTTCTCGTTGAGGAAGTAATACTCTTTGTTTCGCAGGTTCACACACCCAAAACAGTTCGAACATCCAATACAGTCTTTGAGAAACCAACAGTCGTGGCAATTCTGACAATCCTGCAAAAAAGCACAATTATAAAGACGCTGAGAATCAACACATTCATAACAGAGCTCACTTTCGGTAATCACCGATCGACAATCCATCACATCACGAACGCGATTACAATCGACAGAATAAAAAGAATCTTTGATGAACCAACTCCCTATCACCAAATAACAATTCTTTCCATTTGAAAAATCCTGACAATATTCGCAGTTCTCACTTTTACTTCCGTTGTCATTGATAATGGAAATTTGAGGAACCTCGTCATAGAGCTCTCGGAACTGTTCGAAGAAGGACCTGTTGAAATCAAAATCCCGTCCGTACTTGGTCGCATCAAAGTCATTTCCAAACCAACATTTATTACAGTACACTGGAAATTTCACATCCTTGTGATGAATCGCAATGATATTTTTCTTACACGAATCACACGTTCGTTTGTACAAACTTCGCTCGTTTCGCCACATCAGTCGTCGCCGCTCACGCTCATCGGGACACAGAGTGGGAAGTGGGATTTCCATCTTCTCGTAATACGCCCTATCACCGTCCGTGATTTCAAATTCTCCGCCGCTCACGGCACAGGTTTTTTTCATTAGTTTACGGCTTCGAGATAACATTTTTCACAGAAAATATTCTCACTCGCATCTGGGGTAAATGTTGATTGAACCTTTGCTTGGCATTTATCACAATCCCGTTCATAGAGTTCTTTTGGGTTTCTCAATTTCATTCGTGAAGAGTACCGACAATCAGGACAAGAGGTTGGAATCGGCAATCTCATCTTTCGATAGAGACTCAGTTCAAGCGCTTGTAGTCGATAATTCTTGGAACAAACAGTACACGCAAGTGCTTCATTAAGGATATCGTCCCCTACGTCTTCAATCCTGTCTGGAATACTGTATATTTGCGGATTTGTTTCTCTATCAATATCCTCTCCCCATCGCCAACCGCGAGCTTTCACTTCCGTCTGAGTCAATGGGAAATAATCCTGTGCCACAGTGTCATTGTATGGAAATGGAGAGATTGTAACGGGAAAGAATTTTCCCCACTCGCTTGTGCGTTGCATGGATTTAATAATTCGCGCGACCTCTTTCTCATATTCATCTTTCTTATATTCTTTATTAAAAATGCAGTACTGCTTATTTCGCAATCCCACACATCCGAAACAGTTTTTACAAGAGAAGCACTGCTCGCAATACCACATATCAGAACTGTAAAAAATGTAGAGACAAAAATGACAGTTAAATGTATCCATTGTCCCGAGCGTAAAGTAGGACAACTGCGACCCTGTATACATGTTGGAACTATCGAGAATGTCTTTCGCATCCACCGAGAGTTGAACATGCTTACAATCTTCCCCGTGCATCATGTCATAACATTCCTGGCAGTTTTTTGAATTGGTAATAAAATCCCCCGTACAATTTTCTACGTTTATCACGTTGGCATATTTGTAAGTTCGTTTTTTTCTTAGATTATCAAAGAGCTCTTTCGCTTTCTGAATATGCTTGTGGTCTAATAAAAAGTCATTCACCCGTTTTTCGTATTCTTCTCGTGACAATTTTTCATTCATGAAGTGATACTCTTTTTGTACTAAGTTCGTACAGAGAAAGCAGTGATGACATCCTCGACAATCATCACAAAACCAGCAGTCGTGACAACCCTGTGAGTAATACACCCATTTGCAGTCGTAACACTTCTCAACACTAAAACACTCGTACAAAAGCTCTGATTTATACGCAAAGGAAGTGTCCATCACACTCGTGCAATACTGCAACATTTTCCCATGCAAACAGTCCTCACAGTAATCCGAAGAGTTCACAAGAAAGCAATTTTTCGATTCTCCAATAGAAGTTGCATACGGACAATTCTCATTATTCGATCCCACGAGTCCTGCGTAGGGAACATCCTTTTGTAATTCATGAAATTGCTGGAAAAAAGGTTTCGTGTCATCGAAATTGCGTGAAAAATTAATCGCTTCCCAGCTATCAGAAAACCAGTCTTTTCGTTCGCAAACCTTAAGTCCTGAATCCATTCTATAAACAGACACCAATGGTTTTCCTGAAAATGAATTTTTATTGCGAAACAAAAATTGCTCGTTTCTGTGTGCTGTTCGTTGTCGTGCACGTTCGGTTGGAGAAATGTCGGGCAATGGAATTTCAAATTTCTCCCCTGCAAATGTCGGAGCAATATTTTTCAAAAAATCCTGCTCGAAATCCGTGATCTCGAACTCTTGATTTGATATCGCACAAACTTTTTTTATCGCCCCAAAAAATACTCATGAATGCGAGTTTCCGCAAGTATTTCCGGATGAAATGTACCAATAAGAAAATTCCGATCTTCAACCAACACGGGATCTTTTTCGCATGAAGCGAGTACCGTGACGTTCTTCCCGACCTTTTCGATCCGAGGCGCACGAATAAACACTCCCTTTAAATTCTTAAATTTAGGTGAAGTCAGATCCGTTGTGAAGGACTCCTGTTGTGCCCCGTACGCATTCCGATCGATAGTAATATCAGCGCCAAACTTTGCGCAGAGAATGGCTCCCGCACAAGTTCCAAACACTCGTAATTGATTATTCGTAATTGATAATTGAATCGTCTCCCACATACCGAATTCTCTCAACAATTTCTCCATCGTCCCACTCTCTCCCCCAGGAATGATCAAATGCGTGAGACCTTCAAGATCTGCAAGCGAACGCACCCAGACATATTCAACACCAAGAAGATCAAGCACTTCTCCGTGTTCTGCGAATGAACCTTGTAATGCCAATACGCCTATTTTCATAAATACATAATAAACCCGTCATTCTCGCTTGGCGAGAATCCTGTAAATAAATATCGTTTATATAGAACGAAGCGAACAACTGATGTAAATCTGGCGCTTAACGCTTTCACACATAAATATACCCAACAATAAGATCCTGAAACAAGTTCAGGATGACAAGAAAAAAATTGAAAATTGAAAATTGAAAATTTCCCTTCATCGTTCAGCATATTTGGTTTCGAGTGTTTCCATTTCATCGCCCTTCATCGCTGTTCCCAAACCCGATGAAACACGAGCCAAGATTTCTGGTTTGTCATAATTCATGGTCGCTTCCACAATGGCTTTGGCCATCTTTTCTGGATTCTCTGATTCAAATATCCCTGATCCCACAAACACACCTTCCGCTCCTAACTGCATCATCAATGCTGCATCGGCTGGTGTTGCGATTCCTCCTGCAACGAATGTCACCACTGGAAGTCTTCCTGTCTCAAACACACCTTGAACACATTTTTTGTTCACATTGTATTCTTTGGCTTTCGCTTCGATATTTTTTTCTGTGAGCAATCCGATTTCTTTTTGAATTTCCGTCCAGTGTTTGACCGCCTCAACAATATTGCCCGTTCCTGCTTCCCCTTTGGTACGAATCATGGCAGCCCCTTCTTCTAATCGTCGTAGTGCTTCTCCTAAATTTCTCGCTCCGCACACAAATGGCAATTTGAAAATTGTTTTCTCAATGTGGGCATCGTTGTCCGCCGGTGTCAGCACTTCTGATTCATCGATGAAGTCTATATCGAGTGACTCCAAGATTTGTGCTTCCACGAAGTGCCCAATCCGCACTTTCGCCATTACAGGAATTGAAACCGCTTTTTTAATTTCGGTAATCATGGTCGGATCTGACATCCGTGCCACCCCTCCATCTTTTCGAATTTGAGAAGGAATGCGCTCCAGTGCCATAACAGCAACCGCTCCTGCTTTCTCCGCGATCTTCGCCTGCTCGACATTCATAACGTCCATAATAACCCCGCCCTTGAGCATCTGGGCAAGTCCCGATTTGAGTTCAAATGTGTTCTTTTCCATTGATGCGATTGTACGAATTCAGTAAGAAATTGAAAACAAAACCTCGTCATTCTGGTTCTCGCCGTCGCGTAGCCACGCTATGGCGAAGCACGGTGCCCAGAATCGTTCCAATTATCCTCCTATATGAAGAGTGAAACGAAAAACTCACAAAAGGGCACCGCTAAACGCTTTTAAATAAGATATCTCCTCACCAGATCTCCGCCAAGCGAGGATGACGGGATAGCAAAGATTGTTCATTCGAAAATCGGCAATCGAAAATTGCCCCCTACTCGTCCACCTTCCTCTGTACTGGAATCGGTCCTATATCCGACAGATTTTCCACCACCAATTCTTTCCCAACACGTGGTGTTTTCTTTAAGAAAAATATAATGGCAATCATCGGAAGTACAAACGCAATCACTAACCGAACCGCCATCAGAATTCCAAGTTCCCCATAATTAGCCTCAACTAAAACATGTCCTGTTTGATCCAAAACTTCCCTCGTAACTTCAAATATTTGATTCAAATACTTTGTCAAAATCTGTCCTCCTGACAACGCCAAATTCATGAGAGATGCCCCAATCGCAAACCACGTCCCCCGATACCCAGCAGGCGCATAAAATGCCAGCAACGCCAAAAGTGGCACCATCGATATATTTATCAAAGGACTCCCCAACGCCGTATCAAAAAGCGCAACCGTCTGTGCACTCATCCCCAGCATATCGTGCACTCCGAGATACAGTCCAATCTCTGGCAAGGCCATAATCGTCTCCATGCACACAAGAAAAATCAACACCGAACGAATCGGTTTATTCGCAATGAAATCGGAAAAAAACCACAACACCAAGAGCGCTACCAGTGCTCCCAGTTGCGCGAGTATCCCAAAGAATGCCTGATTAAATCCAAGCTGATCGATCATCCACCACTGGAGTCCAGGACCCGTGTAGGGTGTGAGTCGATAGAGAAAAAGAACCAAGAGTGTCAGTGCCAATATGCGAAATTTTGCGCGCGGAAGTTCTTTGGTGATGATGACCATCATCGCCGACAACAGAACAAGTGAAACTCCAAAGATAATTTCCTGAGAAAAAGGAATGTTCGACATCGCCATAAAAACCGAGAACACCGCAAAGATGAGTCCCCAAAACAGAATATGTTTGTTCAGTGGTTTACGTTCGTGGTCTTCTATTTGTTCCAACCGAATAAAAAGCACCCCCGCACAAGAGAGAAATGGAATAACCAGCGTCATCCAAAAGATTGTTTCATACGGCACATTTTGAGCCAACCATCCTCCAAGTCCCGCTACTGAAAACGCCGCTAAACTGAGTGCCAATCGCCCCAACAACTGTACCATCGAAAGTTCTGATTGCACCACCTCGTCGGAACGCTTTACTTTCTTTCCTTTTTTCATTTCCGTACGTTCCACCACTTCCGTGGTCATGGTATCCGCCGTCACATCTTGAATCACAAATCCAAATGTCATAAAGATTGCTGACAGAAGATATACCGCGTATTCCCCGCCAATCCAGTCAATCCATTCATAGTCTCCCGCCAAGCAAGCTAAAAGGATCGATCCAATCACCATAAAAAATGCACCCACAAAAATGTAGGATTTTCGTCGATTTCCAAACAACGTCACCGAATCCACCATCTGCCCAAACACCATCTTCAGTGTCCACGGCACCATTATCCAGACGGAAATAGAAATGAGTTGTTCCGCAGACAACGACAAGCTTTCCTTTTCCCAAAAGCTCAGCGCAATCGCACTAAATCCCGCCAATCCATATGAAAAATAAATCAGAAGTAACGGAATATACCGTCGTTTCATTGAGCGAATAGGCGTCAGAAATATCTTCTCAAACTGTTTCTCGAGAAAATTTAATATCTGCATCAAGCAGAACTATATACTATTTTATTTTTCTCGTCATTGTCGCTTGGCGACAATCCTGTCAATAATGCAGGAAGAAAATCCGGAATCGAAAATTCTTCCTCATTTCCCCATTATTATAGCCAATTCAAAGTAAAAGGAGATAAAAAAAAGGCAGTGACATTGGAACCTTCTTTTTTGTTGAAGCGAAGCGAAAACAAAAGAGAAGGTAACCGAATATGGAATGGAAAAGCATGAAATACTCATAGAGGTGGATGAGTCTTTCCATGGCTCTGAAGCCGACCAAATATCCGAACATCCGAGTTCGAACTAGAAAATATTCTAACCCGGGTTAGGTATTCCAACAGGCTCCGGAGCCGTAAGTTTAGTACTAAATCAAAAGACTCATCCGGCTCTGCCCAGAAGATAAATTAATAAGTAATCGATTCACCACCTTCTCTTTCACTTCCATTCCATTTCAGTGAAAAAGAAGGTTTCAACAATGACACAACTTTTTTTCATTACTCATTATTCATTATTCATTATTCATTTCTCATCGCCACCTGTCCGTTTTGAACTTGTAAATATCGACGATTGCTCGTAATACTTTCCATTTCTTGAATCTGTTCCGAACTCTGCAACGCATACAAACTCATTGGAATCGCAAGTGCAATGTCCCATGCTTCTATTTCTTGTTGAATCGCCATTCGCTCGGCCTTGAGTTCCTCAAGCGCAAACCCTCTCGTCGCCAAAGAATTGAGGCACAAGAGATAAAAGAAGCCCAATACAATACAAATCAATACTCCAATATTTCGCACCCACGTAAAATAGTTCCGCTCCGCCACCGTCACATGCGTTGGTTTTTCCATATCGGTTGTTGAGTGGTGTGTTACGTTCATATGGCTTTTTCAAATAAACGAAGCTTTGCACTTCGTGCACGAGGATTGGATTCAATTTCTTCAGTTGTTGGAACAACTGGCTTTCGGCTGAGAAGGGTAATCTTTGCAGGCGCCACTTCTGTGTGAAGTGATAATTCTGTTTCGATGGTTTCCGGTTTCCCGTTGGCAACGACAAATTTTTTCACGATACGATCTTCCAAAGAGTGATAGGAAATCACGCCCATTCGGTCTCCTGATTGCATCACTTCAAGTGCGTCTTCCAGTGTTTGTTGAAGAACGTTCAGTTCATCATTCACCGCAATACGAAACCCCTGGAACACACGCATGAGCGTTTTCTTTCGTGTTTGAGGAATCGTATTTTCTTCGATAAGTTGTCGAAGATCGAAGGTCGTTTCAAATGGTTTCGTCTCCCGTGCTTCTACAATTTTTCGAGCGAGTTTTCGTGCCAACGGTTCTTCTCCGTATTCGTGAAGAATCTGTGAAAGTTCTTGTTCGGAGGCGTTATTTAAAATCTGCGCACAATCCTGATTTTCTTCTCCATCAAAGGCCATTTTAAGGGGTCCATCTTTTTCAAAGCTAAACCCCTTGTCCGCATTATCAACATGATGAGAGCAGAGCCCAAGGTCGAGAAAAATCGCAAGTGGACGCTCAATACTATTTTCTTGAACAATCTTTTTGATCTCAGAAAAGTTTGAATGACAAAACACCATCTTCTCCTTCCACTGAGAAAGCCGTTTCTCGGCAAAGACCAAGTGTTCTCTATCCAGATCGCAAGCAATGTATTTTGTAATATTTGGGAAATCTTCTAAAAGCGCTTCACCATGCCCACCAAGCCCAATTGTTCCATCAAAGACCGTCCTGATCTCATTCGAAAACAGGAGCGCAAGAATTTCTTTTTTCAATACTGGCTCGTGAAACAAGTTTTTCTCTGGCATTTTTTGATCTGTTTTTGTGTAATTGTGCAAAAGTTGTGTACAAAGAGTGGATAACTTTTACACGCACCTTTTCGCTTAGATATGCGAAAAAATAAAGACTGCAAAAACTATAGAACAAAAAATGTGTTTACACAATCTTTTTTCACTGATTGCGATTGACCTGCGGGATTTTGTGTTTTCTTTTTTTGTTCAACGATTCCTCCCCTTGCAAAAGGAGAGCCTGTCCTCCGTTTGACTGGGGATTGGATGGGATATAAAAAAGCACCCCCTCTAACTCCCCCTAACAAAGGGGGAGAATTTTACAGAATGTTTCTTTTCTTTTTTTTCTTTTCTTCTACCATACAGTCAATGTTTTGGGCATTTATAAAAACCGCCTTCCTCGCTTCCCTTCCACTGGTAGAGCAACGTCTCGCTATTCCAATGGGACATCTTTCTTTTGGTCTCCCTATTGTCTACGCAACTACGGCTGGAATTGTGGCAAATATTGTTTCTGTGGGCATCGTACTGTGGCTTCTTCCTCATATTACAAAATATTGCGCAAAACACAGTCCTCCATTTCATCGATTTCTCCAGAAAATTTATGCAAAAACACGAGAGAAACATTCAAAAAAAATGAAAATCTGGGGAGAGGTTTTCTTGATCTTCTTTGTAGCAGTTCCGATCCCAGGAAGTGGCGGATGGAGCGGGAGTCTTATCGCTTTTCTTTTTGGAATCCCCTACACACGAGCCATGAGACTCATCAGTATCGGGCTTCTTATCGGAGGAATTATCGTGGCAACACTAACTGTCGGTATCAACGAAGCCGTTCAATTCATAAAACACATTCCCGAAGAGATCACCGAATTTGTACCGCTGGAGTTACCGTAAAGTCCCATATCTCTGAGGGTTCTGCTTCTGGGATAGTCGTAAAATTGGGAACCACTTTTACGCGAGTGCGAAAGGTTCTTTTAAGTCGTTCTACATCAAAGATGGGTTTTCCTCCTCCAAGATTTGCTGAGGTCGCAGTAATCGGATATTTTATTTTTTCAGCGACCTCTTTAATTGTAGAAATTCGAAACGCCACCTTGTCTTCTGGCCAGTAGGGAGACTTGGGAAGTGTGTTTTTCGGTTTCAACAACGCTGTCTTTGGGCTATCGAAAAAAAAGGATTCGCTAAATCCTCTCGGCACTTCTGCAAATTCACACAACATTTCAAAGTCTTTCACCATGAGCGAAAAAAACTTTTTCACAGAACGCCCTTTGAGTTTTGCTAACTTTTCCAATCCCCTTTCGTCATCTGCCCGAACCCCAAGTCCAAAACTTGTGTCGGTTGGATACGCCCAGATTATTGTTTTTTCGAACATGTTTGGATTATAGAAAGATTCCCCCTTCTGTCATCTTGGAATTCAACTCCACCCCGTCATTCTGGCTTGGCCAGAATCGGATGAGGAGGGCTTCTGATTGAAATTGACAGACATCGTGAGGAAGTTTACGTTTGGAATAGTAAAAAATAATAAAATAAACATGTTAGATTTAAATGTTTGGACAATTTTTGGAGGAATATCAATTGTTTTATTAATATTGTTCTGGAAAAAAAAGAATGCTATTTGGGGTGGTTTAACAATAGGAATCATTGTTGGCTTTCTAATCGCTATTGTTTATCTTTTCAAAGAAACTGGGTTTAATTGGTCAATTATTGGGAAAAGCACCGTCTCAGGTGTAATGATAGGTTTTGTCGCAGAATTATTAGGAATGCTTTTCGATTTTATGAAAAAAAAATAACTATCCCATTCCGAGGAACATCACTTACGTGCAGGTTCAGGGCTATGTCCTGAACCTTATGTTTAAATGCACATCCCATTTGTAATAAAAACTGAAACATTTTCTGCCAGTCACCTGCCCACAGGTGACATCACACGAAGACGGACGACGAATCAGGAATATATTTATACACATCATGATTTCCCACAACCAGAAGCGATGCTCTCTGTTTCGTCTCATATTCAAACACAATCTTATATTCGTAATTCACTGAAAAACTATAAAATCCTCTCAATTTCCCATGCAATTTATGCACTTTGAGAAAAGAATGGCTTGGATCTTTCTGAAACAATCCTATCTTTTCTTTCACTTCCTGTTGAAGTGCTTTTTGAATTTTTTTATACTGCCGAACAAAGATGGGTTTATAAACAACTTCCATTGTTTAGAGTTTAGAGTTTAGAGTTTAGAAGCCAAATCATCCAAATTCCCCTGAAGAGACGGTTCCTTTTGTGCTTTTAACACCGCTTCAACCGCTTGATCTTCAAGATAGTATCGAATTGCTTTTCGTGCAACAGTTGCTTCGTTAGGAGCAATTCCTTGCTTTACAAGCATCTTAATACTCGAACGCAAATTCTCTGGAAGTGGAACTGAGAGTGTACTCATTGTATGATATTATCATATGATAATATCATATTACCCAAAGAATCAGGAAAAAGCAAATGTATTCATGGCGTCGTCGCTTCACTCCTCTATACTCGTCCCTCGTGACTTCCTCACTCGTAAATTGTGAGCAAGCTCTCATTTACTCCGTTCGTCGTATCGAACCCGGGTTAGATTCCTGCGAATTCGTCGCAAAAGAAAAAACAAAAAAGCCCACAAGGGGTGTTTTGGTTTTTAATGGAGCGCGTGGCGGGAATCGAACCCGCGTCACCAGCTTGGAAGGCTGGGGTAATAAGCCGTTATACGACACGCGCGCTTTTGAAGAGAACGAGAGGATTGTAGAAAAATATCATTGTTGGTCAAATTTTTCTCGCCTCCCCTTTTTTTGAAAAATAATTACAATCGCCATGTTATGAATTCAAACTTCATCACCGTTGACGGCATTAAGACTCATTACTTTCACGGAGGGTCTGGAAAGAAACTCGTTATTCTCCACGGCTGGGATCCTCGACTCACACTGGAGGAGAGTTATCGAAATCTTGTGGAGAAATTGGAGAAAAAGTGTGAAGTATACGTCCTCGCACTGCCAGGATTCGACCAGTCTGACTTCCCTCCGATGAATGAATGGACGACGCATGATTATGGAGTATGGCTGGAAAAGACGTTGAAAGCATTGAAACTAGAAAATCCTGCCCTCTACGGGCATTCGTTTGGATGCCGAATAATTATTCGATTTCTATTAAAACATCCTGAATTTAAAGGAAAAGTAATTTTAACCGGTGCAGCAGGAATTAAATGGGGACCACGAGGTATTCGTCAAAGAACACTCTTCTTGGTAAATAAAGTGTGCCCACAATTTAAAAAAGTATTTCGAAATTATTGCCCGAAGAAACTCCGTCCACTTATCATCGGTAAGCTCCTCGGAGCACATGACTGGGCACTCGTACCAACGAAGCTTGAAAAAACGCTTCAGCGCACGTTAGCTGAACCAGACTTCAGAGATCAATTGCCAAATATCAAACAAAAGACACTCCTCATCTGGGGACGGAATGACGCCATCACCCCGATGAGATCAGCACGCGTATTTGAGAAATCTATTCCACGATGTGAACTCAAAGTGATTTCCGACGCCCGACACGGACTTCACAAAACACACGCAAAAAAAATCACCGAATACGTTACTAAATTTTTAAGTTCGAACTCTTAGAGTTCGAACTCTACACAATGGACTTTCTTGAAATTGCACTCTCCTTCATCCTTCTCGTTCTAGGAATACGAACGACCAGTTGGCATCTGCTCAACTGGCAACTCCGCGAATACCGACTCGATCGGATGCGAGCGCATCTGAAAACGAAAGATGGAAAACGAGACTTTATAACCCTTTGGTATAATTTTTGGTTTTTCAAAGGTATTCTCCCGCGACCAAAAAAGTCTGGACGAATGCTGATGATTATCGGAACGTTCCTCCTTCTTAGTTCCGTTCTTCTCTACGGACTCATGTATGTGGAGGTAATAATGACGGTCCAATATCCCCTTTTATTCCTTGTCACGATCTGGGAAAGAACGACCACCATAACTGTTGGAATTGCTGTCATGCTCTCACAGGTTCCAGTAGGACTAGCACGGAAGGTTTTGTTTCTCAAAGCCAAACAGATTGTGAAAAATTCAAAAGTGAAACGTATTGGAATCACGGGAAGTTTTGGGAAATCGTCCACGAAACAGATTTTGATTCATTTATTGCAGTCCAAATTTGGAGCACAAAACGTCCTCTACAATCCAGGAAATGAAAACAATGAAGTCGCCATCGCACGACTTATCATTAAAAATAAAAACTTCTTTAATGCATCTTCAAATGGAAAATGGAAAATGGAAAATGGAAAATTTTTCATCGTGGAAATAGGAGCTTATCGTCGTGGAGAAATTCGAGGCGTGTGCAAATTTGCACAACCTCATATCGGACTTCTTACTGGAATTAATGCCCAACATATTGAGCTCTTCGGATCACAGAGGAATATTCAACAAGCGAAGTTTGAACTTGCAGAATCCGCAACTGAGAAAGTTTTCTTTAATGCCGATAGTCCCCTGTTGTGCCAAATCGCAGAAGATGTGAAGATTGAAGCTACGAAGATTCCCCTCTCTCTTTCCATAGCACACAATTTGAAGAGCGAACATCACCAGAGCACCTTTGAAATGTACGGAGAAAAGATGACCTTGCCATGGAGTGGTACGTTCTTTGTTTCCAATAGTTTATTGGCAATTGAATGTGCTCGCGAAGCTGGCATGAGCAGGACTGAAATTGCAAAATCCCTCCCGCTTCTTCCTCCCCTTGATAAAGCGTTAAATATGAAAACGTTAGCAAATGGTGCGACATTGCTCGAAGATTTATACTCTGCCAATCCCGATGGTGTGATAGGAGCGGTGAAACATCTGGGAACCTTTGGAGGAAAGAAAATTTTTGTCGGTATTCCTCTCAGAGAATTGGGGAAAAAAGCTGAAGAAGTGCATCGACAAATCTTTGTGGAACTGGAAAAAATGAGCGCCGAAGTCTTTTGGCTCAAACCTGATTTTTCAGAACTCGGACAAATCATCTGCGGATCACTCTTTCACGGAGATGATATTGAAGGGCTGAAGAAGATTCTCACAACACTAAAGAAAAACGATGCGATTCTGCTTGAATCTCGTCTCCCACAAACTATTCTGCAATTGTTTCAATGAAGCTCGTTTCAAATCAAATCTCTCCACACTTTCTTTTGCCAGATGCCTTGCATGCGGTGAAGCAAATTGTTGTCGGAAAAAAAGACATCACCATCCCCCTCAAGCAATACTTGCGAACAGAGAATGTGAAGTTTTTTAACTCCGCTCGGACGGCACTCGCTGAGATTGTACGCATTGTTGGACCAGCATTGAAGGATGAGAAGAAGATTGGAATTCCGGCGTTCTCATGCGCTGTGATGGCCACTCCCTTTCTGACAGCCGGACGGGAAATCTGTTGGCTCGACACGGACAAACACGGAAACATTTCCTTTGAAGACTTTAAAAAAAAATCCGATCAACTCGGGATGGTGCTGGTTTCCGATACGTTTGGGCAACATGCACCTCTTGAAGAAATCTTCGCCGTCGCAAAAGAAAAACGAATTTTTGTGATCGCCGATGATGCCCATTCATTCGACATGAGCACGAAGAATTGCCATGCAAAAATCCTGAGTTTCGGACGAGAAAAAGATGTCTCTTGTATTTCAGGAGGCGCGCTTCTCTGGCCCGACACATCCCCTTTCTCGGTGCAATTTGATGGCATTGATCTTCCGTTACCCAAGAAAGCGTGGACGATTCGTCATCTGATTCAACCGATGATTTTCTCACTCACATTGCCATGGTGGAATGTTGGAGGAAAATACATCGCGGCCGTTTTTAATAAAAGCAAAATCCTGCCTCGTGCCGTTACCCTCAGTGAACGCAGAGGAAAAGAAGATTTCCCGCGCACAAAAATGCCACCCGAAATCCAGCATGTTCTCCTCCGAAACTTGAGTAAAAGAACCGATGATCTGAGCCGGCGAAGTCTCATGGCACACGTGTGGAAAGTCGAATTGAAGAAATTATTCCCAGATGCCATCATCACCATTCCTGACAATTCTTTTCGGGTACTTCTGACCGGTGTTGATCGAGACGCAATAATTACGAAGGCTAAAAAAATCAGTTTTCGTCTCAATGAATGGGACGGAGAACCGATCGCCCCACGAGGTGTGAAGTTAGAAAATTTCGGTTACACGAAGGGACTTTGCTCCGGAGCAGAACTTTTCGCCCAGCACTATGTTACGTTTCCGACGAACAAGCGAACAACCGAAAAAGACGTGAAACGCTTTGCTCAATATTTTAAAAATGGATGAACCTCTCGCTTTTTTGGTTACATGGGTAACGTTTCATAGTCGAATTTCTAAACGAACTGCGGAATTGGGAATAAAGCAATCGGAAGGTGTTTTTCTCGATTCTGAAGAAGAAATAAAAATCACAAATACGATCAAAGATATTGTAACAAAAGAAGGTCTCAAAGTACTGGCGTACAATATTTGTGGAGATCACATTCACATGGTAATTATCTGTACACAGGATGAGTTATCGAAGGTTGTACAGAAATTAAAAGGAATATCATCCCGTATATATCATAAAGAAAACTTTTTGAACGAAGCCAACTTTTTGAACAAGGGGTTTAAACCCCTTGTTCAAAAAGAAGAGGGGTGCAATCACCTCTGGGCACAAAAATTCAACACCTCTTTTATTTATAATGAAAAACAGCTTTCCAACACTGTTGATTACGTCATCCACAATAGAGAAAAACACAATCTTTCGAATAACAAAACTCTTTCTGCTATCATTCAAAAGATAATTATTCCTTACGAAAAGGCTTTTAAAAATGACATTTAACATCAAAGAAATCTCAGCATCCCAGCTCCAAGAATTTTACGACAACTTCAAAGGCGCGAAGACTTTTTTGCAAACCGAAAATTTCGGAAAATTTCGAGAACAGTTGGGGGAAAAGAACCTGCGTCTTGGGATTTTTGAAGGGAATAAAATGGTCGGAATCGCACAGTGTCAGAAGATTCCTGCACGACGAGGAACTTTTCTTCATGTAGCGCATGGGCCGTTGCTTCAAGGTGAGGATAAGAAGACACTCGCTTTCTTTTTAGAAGAAATCAAAACCATCGGTCGAAAAGAGAACTGTGATTTTGTTCGTGTTTCTCCCCTTTTGACAGAAGATACACAATCAACATTTACCAAACAGAAGTACCGAACCGCGCCACTCCACATCAATCCAAACCGAACCTGGATTCTCGATCTCACACAGAGCGAGGAGGATTTGTTGAAGAATATGCGGAAGTCCACACGATACGAAGTACGAAGAATTGAGAAATATGGGATTAAGACAACGCAGGGACACAATCTGGAAACATTTTGGAAACTACACAGCAAGACCGCTGTTCGACAAAAATTTGTCCCCTTCTCTCACAAATCAACCGAGTTCGAACTCGATATTTTCAAAAACGATTGTCAGATTTTTTCTGCTTCATTGGAAGGTAAAGACTTTGCCAGCTCTGTAATCTTGTACGATAAACATGCAGGCTATTATCACCAAGGAGCGTCAATCGTTCACAAACTCCCCTTCGCTCATGCGACACTATGGGCTGCAATTCTCGAAGCGAAGAAACGAGGATGCACAGAGTTTAACTTCTGGGGAGTCAGTCCGGAAGAAAATAAAGATCACCCATGGACAGGATTATCGCGATTTAAACGCGGATTTGGAGGTGAAGAACAACTCTTCCTTCCCGCTCAAGATATTCCTTTGACCAAAAAATACTGGATCAATTTCACAGTAGAAAAATACCGAAAGTGGAAACGATGTTATTAAAGAACCTCTAATGAGCCTAAAATTTTTCTGTTCTCCATTTTATCTTTTACTCTCTGTTTTTCAAAAGCTAAATCAAACGGAACGATTTCCTTCCCAGAAATTTCAGAAGGAAGCGTTCCTTCTAAAAATTCAACTTTCATATTAATTCCAAGCCTTTTTTTGACTTCATCAGCTAATTTTTTTACAGAACAAGTTTTTAAACAATCTGGTTTTGTTTTTTCCATTGGACAAATTACTTGAATTATTTCATTTCCATTTTTTTCAATGACTTTCTGCATTTTTAAATTAACAGTAAAATAATCTCCTAGGTTTTCCCCTATTGTTACTGTACATGACTTATTTTTCTCCCATGAATCAAGTAATATACTTTCTCCTTTTTCTTGAAAGTGAAAAATTGGTGAAGTGCGTACTGATTTCTCAAATTTCTTCAAGCTGACCTCAAACTGTCCCATCGACACTTCTAATTCTTTAAATTTTTCTTGCGTTTCTGACTCCCAATCTTCAAATGCCATTTTAAATCAAAATATTATTTCTTTAACAAACACTCTTATAAAGATATAATTATTTCTGTCAACTTGATTTCTTCTCTTCAAAAAATAAAATCCCTCTCGTAATTCGTAATTAACAATTCGTAATTAATTTAAATGGCAAAAATAACCATAAACGATAACACTGGAAAAAAGGTCACAGACTTCAATGCAACTGCCGACGAATCGATCGGAACACAAGCACAAGAAAACGGCGCTCCAATTCCCTTTTCCTGTGGAGTAGGTGCATGCAGAGCGTGCGTTTGTAAGATAAAGAAAGGGAAAAAATTCATTGACCAAGAGGCTATCGGTCCAAAGCATATCCAAACAGAAGACGATGAAATTCTCACTTGTATCAGTGCCGTGAAAGCCGATGCTCCTGAAGATGCAGAAATCGAACTTGAAGCAGAAAACCTGTAGTTATTTTTCATTTGTCATTCCCTCGAAGGAGGGAACCTAGGACTCTCCTAGATTATAAAAAATATCTAACGTCACATTATTCTAAATTATGTTTTTTGTGAGACCTAGGTCCCCGTCTCCACGGGAATGACAAAAAAATCAAACGCTTCTTTTTTTTGACAAATTTCTTTTTCTTCATACACTCATCCCGCTTTTCAATTCGTAATTCGCAATTGAAAATTCTCTCATTGATTAAAAAATGGCACGAGCAACTAAAAAACGACTCTTCTTCGCTCTCTTCTGTACAGAGTGCAAAGAAAAACTTGGAAAAACGATGCAAAATTACAAAATTTTGTTAAACATTCAGAATCAAAATCCAAAGGAGGTAACCATGCGAAAATACTGTTCACGATGTAATAAACATCAAGTACACAAGACAAAACAAATCTCTCGTGCACAGAATAAATAGGGAGTAGTTTATAATTCACAGTTTATAGTTTATAGTTTATAGCTTTTTGACTTTTAGGCTTTCCGACTTTTAAACTTTTATATTCTTTTGCGTGTATTTTTCTTTTGTGTAAAAATTATACTTGATGAAACAGTTTTTTAATCGGCTTTCGGATAAGATAAATGATATAAATGAGCTTCGGAAAAAGAAAATAAAAGAAGAAAATATTAAGCACCACATTGCTCCTAAAAAAGAACATATCGATGTTCAAAAAATAGAACTAACAATTTCAAGTGCCACTATCGCGAAGGTGCTTATCGTTGTATTTTTGTTTCTCATCATCGGACAACTCGCAATTCAACTTCAAAACATACTGATTATTACACTGGTCTGCTTCTTCCTCGCAATGGGACTTTCTCCGATCGTCAGTTCTATGGAACAAAGAAAAATTCCCCGACCACTCGCCATATTAATTCTCTACATTGTTTTCTTGGGAGTGATTGGAATTTTGTTTTACCAAGTCGTTCCAATTCTTGGAAAACAACTCTTCGCAATTGCACAAGATCTCAAGGCGCTCTTTGCAAATGATCAGACAGCCTATCCTTGGCTTCAGGAGATTTTCGCACGATTCTCATTTGATCCAACCAATGCAGAAGCATTCATCTCCGAGAATCTCACCAGTATTTCAAAGAACCTCAACAGTGTTGCCGGTTCTACCTTCGATATTTTGAGCGGAATATTCCAAGGAGTCTTTAATTTCCTCTTCACACTCGTAGTCCTCTTTTTCCTGCTTATGGAACGAGAACAAATTGGAAAATTCTTCCTCGCGCTCTTTCCAACAAAAGAACGACATTACATCGAAGAAAAAACAATTCGCATTCAAACAAAGATGGCTTCTTGGTTCCGAGGACAACTAATCCTCATGGTGTCTATCGGACTTTCTATGTACATCGGGATGAAGATCCTCGAATACTTCTTTGGAATGCCGTACGCGGCCACTATCGGACTTCTTGCGGGAGTAATGGAACTCTTCCCATACGTAGGAGTTATGACAACATACGTCCTCGCGGGACTCATTGCGCTTAATATTTCTTGGATTCTTTTCTTCATCGTTATTGGATGGGTCGCCCTTATTCAGTTCTTGGAAGGAAACCTCCTGGTTCCACTGGTTATGGAAAAAGTAACCGGTCTACCTTCCGTTGTGATAATTCTCTCACTCGCTATCGGAGGTACTATTGGAAACGCATTCGGTGGTGTACCGCTCGCTATTATCGGAATGATTATGTCGATTCCAGTCGCCGCTTCCGTTGGCATCTTTGTCGGTGAATACGCACGACGAAAACACTAAGAGAATGTAAAATTTAAAAGGTTAAAGGTTAAAATAAATCACAAGCTTTAATTTTTAAAACTTAAGATTTAGAACTTCTTTTTACATTTTACATTTGACCTTTAACATTTCTTTCTGTTACACATGCAAACCTCACCTCTCCTCCCGCATCTTGAATAAACTTCACATTCCAGGATTTAAAGATATGTTCCACCGATTTCTCTTGTTGAGGGAGAAACTCAAGCCAGAGCTCTCGAAATTGAATATTCTTTTCTTTTAATTGTTCTGCGAACACTCGTAATAGATCGAGTCCATCAGCCCCTGAAAATATAGCCTTCCTTGGTTCTTTCGCAACTTCGGGGGTAATAGAAATATTTTCAGGAACATACGGCAAGTTTGCCACAATAATGTCGTACTGCTCATTTGCTTCGATTTTATCGAGAAGATTTGATCGCAGAAATTCAATAGCAGGCTGGTGTTTCTTTGCATTCTTTCGTGCAACATTGAGTGCACGCGAAGAAAAATCGAGGGCTTGCACCATCGCTTCAGGGAAATGGTGTTTTAGAAAAATTGCAATGATTCCTGATCCCGTTCCCACATCAAGGATTCTTTTTACCGATGAGGTTCTCTGTCTTTCGCAGATTTCTTTACACAGAATTTCTGTCTCATCACGAGGGATAAGCACGTGTTTATTTACAATTATTCGAAACCCTGCCCAGTCTTTACATTTCAGAATCTGCGCTACAGGAAAACCTTCTAGCCTCTTTCGAATACATTTTTTGTACAATCTTCTTTCTCCCCAAGACAAAGGAAAAGCTGGATTTGTTTTGAGAAAAACACGATCTTTCTTCAAGACTCCCACAAGCAGAACTTCTGCTTCCAGTTTTGGATTCTTCAAATATTGAAGATCTTCTTCTCCCCACAAAAGCGCTCTCCGGATATCCATAGTAATACAAAAAAGCATCCCTCTTCTAGCAGAAACATACGTGAATGCCTAGCTCAAAAATTGTTTTCGTTTTGCTTCTGTTCGGTGCATTTCTCTCATAACCGCTGCCTCTCTTTCACTAATCTTTCGTGGCTTCTGTGAAAAATATCGCAATCCTCGGAACTTTTGCATAAGTTTTCGAGATTTTACATGAGAAGAAAATCGTTTCAGCAATTTATCTCCTGACTCACCGTTTCGTTTAGTAACCTTTATCATCGGGCGGAATTGTAGGTTTCAAGAAATGTTTGTCAAAAGTTTTTTGAAAACAGTTTATAGTTTTTAGTTCATAGTTTAGAGAAAAAAATAAAGACTTCTTTTAATTTCTATATTTTTCTCATTCTAACAACTCTAGACTCTAAACTATTAACTCTCAACTGGTCTACGGTCTAAACAAAATCTTTGTAAATTCCCGATCTACAAACTTAATCGGAGCATTTCGATAGGTTCCATTTCTATCTGGATTTTCCTTCTGGAATGTACTAATCATTGATCCTGTTGCCTGAAATAAAGAAAGCTTCCCATATCCTTCTGTTGCGTAGAATTGCCTTGGATCATTTGGTTTTATATACGATCGGACAACAAGCTCTTCACCCGCTCCAATAAGCACTCCTCCTGACGTTCCAATTCCGGCAAGAAATATATTTCCTGTTCTTCCCACTGCAACTTCCCGATCAATCCCCATACCTCTCAATCGAAATAGAAAGTTTCCAGCTGGTCCAATATTCGTCTTTTCAAACAAAAGTTTTAGTTCCATTGAATGCAATTCAACTCGATCATCAAGCGTATTTGAAATACGAATCGTTCCCATATCAATCCAATCTGAATTGCTTCGCACTAACACTTCATCTTCTTTCGGAATCACATTCATGCTCACCTGTTTTGTTTCAATATCATATCCCTGCATATTGGAATTAAAATCACGAGGTTTGATAGCTACTCTTCGACTATCTATTCTTTGTGCATACGATCCAAAATCGTTAGAAGAAGATGTTCCCAACAATCTCGGTTTTCTGAGAATTTTTGCCGCAAGCCAGGCTGCATCCGCTCGATCTACTGGACTCGATGGATTAAACTTACTTGATTTTGTTCTTATTAAGTCATTCGCAGCAAGAGTAAAAATTGGTTTTGAGAACCATGCTTTTGAAGGAACATCCGTATATCCAGGATTTTCTTCTCTTTCAAGCGAAAACGCTCGCATAATAAGTGTTGCCCATTCTGCACGATTAAGGTTCTGTCCTGGACGAAACGTTCCATCAGGAAATCCTGTAATCCATTCTTGATTTACGGCTTCTTCAACTGCCTTTGCAAACCATGCATCCAAGGGTACGTCTTTGAATTTTGTGTCTCCCGTTGCTCCTACTTCTGCTAAATCAATTCGTTTTAATCGAAATAAAATAACCAATGCCTCCGCACGATTTAAAACACGATCCGGTCGGAACGTATTATCTCCAAATCCGGTCATGATTTTTTGCTCCTGAACCTCATCAACCGCGTCTACTGCCCACGTTGGGATGGTTGCATCATCTGAAAAACGAAGTGCCTGTACTGAAGGAATCAGCAAAATAAAAAGAAAGAGACTAAAGATTATTAATTTTTTTTGCATGTATTTTTGTATGAAAGCAAGCTAGATTAAGGGTACGAGATTTGATTTTTTTTGCAAATTACGCTAAAAGGACTCCTGTGAAGAAACAAAACATCGTTTTCATAGGTTTCCGTGGATGCGGAAAAACGACATTTGGACGTGCTTTCGCGGAAATAAACAATCTCCCGTTTGCCGATCTTGATGAAGAAATTGAATTTGTCATTGGAGAAACCATTGCTAAATTCGTAGGAAAATACGGATGGCAAGTCTTCCGAGAAGTGGAACAACGTGTTACACACGACTTTTGTCGTAATTTCTCAGGAATTCTCGCTACAGGTGGTAGTACGATTGAAAACTCAAAAAACTTTCAAAACCTGAAGAAAACAGGAGTGTTCGTCTTCCTCCACACAGACTTTAGCGATGTACGGAAATACTTGCTTACACAAGAAGCTTCGTACCGACCTCGACTCAATCCTGATATTTCTCTTTCACAAGAGATTGATCAGTTTTGGAATCAGCGAAAAGGGATCTATCAAGCCAGTGCTGAAATAGAAGTAACCCCAAGTCTCAAAGGAGACCCCAAAAAAGAAGCCGAAAAAATGATGCCAGTACTGGAGTCACTCTTGCCTGAAGTACCTGAAAAGAAACGTATCGCGATTCTTTCCTCAAGTAACGGAACAACCTTCCAAGGAATTCTTGATGCACAGAAAAAAGGACGAATTCCAAATGTTGAAATTTGCCTTTTCCTTACGGATCAACCAGATTCTGGGGCGCTTGCAAAGGCAAAGAAAGCAAAGATTAAAAACATCGAAGTGCTTCCTGAAGACAAAGGAATGACGCGCGAAGAATATGATCGAGAATTGATGAACTTCCTTCGGGAACACAATCCTGACTTCATCTTGCTTACAGGATGGATGCGAATTCTCTCATCACTCTATTGTGAACAATTTGGAAACATTACGATCAACGTCCACCCATCACTCTTACCGAAGTTTGCAGGACTTAAAGGTGACGAAGTACATCAAAAGGTATTAGACGAAGAAGAACGCTACACAGGAGCAACCTTGCATCGTGTGAGCAAGGACTTAGATGCCGGTGAAACAGTCCTTCAACGAAAGGTGCTCGTAAATGAAGAAACTGACACCGTTGAAACACTCCGAAAAAAAGTACAGAAACAAGAAGTCCTTGGGTTCTGTGAATTCTTGGAGAGACGGTAGGGGGAATTTTCGATTGCCGATTTTCAATTGCGGATTTTTTCTGGAGCACCTTGTGGGAGCTTATCAGGAACCAGTCTAATAAATAAATTCGCAAATTAATTCAAAAACTTATAGTTTTAAGTTCCTTCTATATTTATTATTAGTTTTATAGAATGAAAGATCATTTAAGACCAAATAAAGCGGAACAAGAATTTCTTAAATTAGCTTACAATAGATTTTATGATGTTTATGAAGAAGTGATGGCTGATTCCTTTTGGAGAAAAAACAAACGTTATAGATTTTCAATTATTAAAGATTGCTTTTTAATTTATACCGAATTATTAAATTATAAACCGCTTAAATGGGAAATAGAATATTTAAAGAAGGCTCGACCACCAATGGAAGCTGAGATTGGAAGTGAACTCTTTAAATTCGTTCGGAATATTATCACTCATTTTCCTTTTTTTAATACGTGGGAAAACGTTTGGATTAGCAAACAAATAATCAATTGGAACAAAGACGGACAATCGATAGATAAATTCCTAACTAAATATTCAGGTAAAAATCCAGTGAAATATAGAATTTGGGAAGAGAAGAAACGAAAAATGACCTATTTAAGTATTATTTTTCCAAAGAATTATGGAAGTAATACTATATATTTAAATAATATCCTTACTGAGAAAGAAGGGGTTAAATTTTCATTCATACTTATGCGAAAGATACTAGATTCCCAAGTTGAGAAAATTGATTAAAAACTTTTCGGCAGAAGGCTTCTTTGTGCTATAAAAACAAACCCCGTTTTCAGACTGGGGTGTCTTATAATCTAATTTTTACTGGAGCGCGTAACGGGAGTCGAACCCGTATCTCAGCCTTGGCAAGGCCGTATAATAAGCCACTATACGATACGCGCGTTTTGAAGGAACTGTATCTCGCCCCGCATTGCGGGGCGTATAATAGCCACTTAATGGACTATTTCTAACGTTGAGTTTTGAAGGAACTATATGGTGCTAATGAACTATTCTTTCTCTTTTGTTTTTTCAAAGGTCTCTAGTATCTCTTTCAGTTGAACTCCTCCTTTCATTTTCTTTAATTCTTGTTCTCTTCTCAGTGCATCTTCTTTCTTTTTAAATCCACCTTCTTTGTAAATCATTTTCCACGGAACGCCACTTTTTGTTGATATATTTTCTCCTCGATTATGTTGCAACAACCTTTTTCCCCAGTCTCCAGTATATCCTATATACCTCCTTCCTGTTTTTAAACTTTTGAGAATATATACTGTATAAAACATTTTTTAGTTAGAGAACACGTATCTCACCCCGCACTGCGGGGCGTATAATGAGCCACTATACGATACGCGCGTTTTGTGAAAAGTTTATAGTTAATAGTTTAGAGTCTATAGTTGATAGAACTTAGCATTTCTTTCTTACTTCACTGCTTCAATACTTCATTACTTCTTCGTCATTAGATCTTCTTTTAACCTTTAAAATTTTACATTTTACATTTTTTAACCCCAGTTCCGCTTAGCGGGACCAGGGTTAAAATTTACATTACTCTTTTACTTTCTCCTCTCCTTCTTCAATTCCTGTTTCATCACCATCCTTCGTCATATCTCCAGTTTCAGTTTCATCTACAACTTCTTTCACATCCTCGGAGTCTTCAATTAAATTCTTTTCTTTCGGCGCTTCTTCTTTGGCAAGTCGATCAGATGCAGTTTCAATTTTCGCTACTTCTCCATCTTGAAGAAGATCCACCTTCAAACCAAGTGCTTGAAGCTCTTTACACAACACATTGAATGATTCTGGAACAGACACCAATTCAATTGGTTCTCCCTTCACAATCGCATCATATGCCTCTGCGCGACCGTGCACGTCATCTGACTTAATCGTAAGCATTTCTTGCAATGTGTGTGCCACACCGTACGCCTCAAGTGCCCACACCTCCATTTCTCCGAAACGCTGTCCTCCGTTTTGCGCCTTTCCTCCGAATGGTTGTTGTGTAACAAGTGAGTATGGCCCAACAGAACGTGCATGCATCTTGTCTTCCACCAAGTGGATCAATTTCAACATGTACACCGTTCCCACAACAGTCGTGTGATCAAAGGCTTCTCCTGTTCGTCCATCGTACAATTGGAATTTTCCATCTCCTGGATAATCATTTTCTTCCAAGAAATCTTTAATCTTATCAACTTTAATTCCGTGAAGCACTGGCGTTGCTACTTTAATTCCCATCTTTGATGCTGCCATTCCCAAATGAGTTTCAAGCACCTGCCCGATATTCATACGAGATGACACTCCGAGTGGATTGAGGATGATGTCCACTGGTGTTCCATCTTCAAGATATGGCATGTCTTCTGACGCTACGATTCGAGAGATAACCCCCTTATTTCCATGCCGTCCAGCCATCTTATCTCCTGCTTCCAAGTGACGCATTTGCGCTACTTTCACTTGAACACGTTTGATAACACCTGTTGGCAAATCGTCTCCTTCGTTTCGATCGAGAATAGATACTGCGATAACTTTTCCTCCAGATCCTCGTGGAAGTCGAAGTGATGAGTCTTTCACGTCGTGTGCTTTTTCTCCAAAGATCGCTCGAAGCAATCTGTCTTCAGCCGTCAGTTCTGTTTCTCCTTTTGGTGTTACTTTTCCTGCCAAAATATCTCCTGCAAGTGCCGTAGCCCCTACTCGTACCAATCCGATTTCATCAAGATCTTTCAATTTTGTCGCCGCTACATTTGGGATATCAGCGGTTAATTCCTCTGCTCCCAATTTTGTATCTCGTACATCCAATTCGTATTTCTCAATATGAATTGAGTTAAAGAGTCCTTCTTTCACAACACGGTCAGACACGATCACCGCATCCTCATAGTTGTATCCGCTCCATGACATGTAGGCAACCGTGAGGTTTTGTCCAAGAGCCAATTCTCCGTTCTGCACCGCAGATCCGTCAATCAAGACATCTCCTTTCTTCACCTTCTCCCCCGCTTCTACACGAGCTCGTTGAGTGATACAAGTAGACTGATTTGTTCGGTAAAAATTCGTCACTGGGAATGTAATTTTCTTTCCTGATTTCCCAACAAAGACAACTTCATTCGCATCAGCGTATTTAATTTCTCCAGATTCTGGAGCTCTCACTGATTGATCGTGAGATGTGATTCGTTCCATTCCTGTTCCCACAACCGGAGATTGTGGTTTAATGAGCGGAACCGCTTGTCGTTGCATGTTTGATCCCATCAAGGCACGCGTATTATCGTCGTGCTCTAGGAAGGAAATAAGCGCTGTTGAAAGCGACACGAGTTGTTTCGGTGATACATCGATGTGCGTAATTTTTCTCTCTGCAAATGAACCTGGTTCGTAATTCTTTCGAGCTGAAATCGTTTCTTTCACGAATTCCCCTTTCTCGGTCAGGAATGTATTCGCTTGCGCAATACACATTTCTTTTTCAGCTTCCGCATCGTAGTACGCCACCTCTTTGGTTACGTATGCTCGTACAGGCACTTCTTTATAGTCTTTCAATTTCTTAATTTCTTTCGCTGTTTTACTGTCGATAACAGCCCCTTTCTTTACAACAATCTTTCGTCCGTCTTTGATATCTTCTCCTGCCATTCGGCCTGTTGCCGCTGCTCCATCATTCGCTGTTGTATGAATGACCGTTCGGTATGGTGTTTCAATAAATCCGTATTTACTCACTCGCGCATAAGACGCCAAGTGAAGCACCAAACCAATATTCGGTCCCTCTGGAGTCGTCACTGGACAAATACGTCCGTAATGAGACGGGTGCACATCACGAACCTCAAAGGATGCTCGTTCCCGAGAAAGCCCCCCTGGACCCATCGCTGAAATTCGACGTTTATGCTCGAGCTCCGCGAGAGGATTAGTTTGATCCATGAACTGTGACAATTGTGATGATGCGAAAAACTCATGCATCGCTGCTGTAATTGGCCGGCAATTCACGATTTGTGTCGGTGTTACTTCTTCAAGATCTACAATAGACATTCTGTCTCGAACAATTCGTTCTGTTCGCAAAAGTCCAACACGGAATTTGTTTTGTACCAATTCCCCAACCGCACGAATTCGACGATTCGCAAGGTGGTCTATATCATCAGCACCTTGTCCTTGTCCTTTGTTAAGAAGGATCAATTCACGTACCATTTCAATGAAATCTTCAATTCTGAACACTCGCCCTTTCTCATTATCTTTTGTAGTGAGTCCAAATTTCTTGTTGATTTTGTATCGCGCAATCGGTCCGAGATCATATTTTCGGTGATTGTGAAACATCTCTTCCAAGAACGCTCGTGCGTTCTCTGCCGTCGCCAAGTCTCCTGGACGAATTCGTTTATACACACCTTGCCATGCGTCTTTCTCGTTTTCTGATTCGTCTTTAAGAATCGTTTTCGCAATAGGATTTTCTTCTCCCATATCTCCCAATTCGTCTTTAAAAAGAGCAAGAATTTCTTCGTTTGTTTTGTATCCAAAGGCTCTCAGAAACATAGAGACAGCAATTTTTCGTTTTCGATCAACCTTTACCCAGACAAGTCCTTTCTTATCTGTTTCGAGTTCCAACCATGCCCCTCGTTTTGGGATCATCTTGGCACTGAATGTTCCTGGGATGGCGTTATTTTTGGCAAAGAAGATACCAGGACTTCTCACAATTTGAGAAACAATAATTCGTTCAATACCGTTTACAAGGAAGGTTCCTTGCTCGGTCACTTGTGGAATTTGTCCGAAGTACACATCTTGCTCTTTAATTTCTCCCGTCTCCAAATTCGTCAACGCAACATGTGCACGAATAATAGATTCGTAAGAAAGTCCCTTTTCTCGACACATAGGAATATCATATTTTGGAGGTTCGATTTCATAATCTTTAATCTCCAGTCGCAATTTTTTTCCAGTCGCGTCTTCAATCGGATTAATTTCTTCGAGAAGTTCACCGATTCCGTGGTCCAAGAACCATTTGTATGATTCTGTTTGGACTCCGATGAGGTCAGGAAATGGAAAATCTTCTTCCACGTCTGTAAAAAAATACCGACCGTCCTCTTCTTTAGTGGGGGTCAATTTTGCGGGAAACTGTATGGCTTTTTTTGCCATTTTTTATTAAGTAAGGAATAAAAATGAAGCAAGAAAATCACGAAATCACCCTTTTTAGGGGGCCTCTTTCCCGAGAGTTACTGCCGAAAACGAAAGATAGTAGCTATCACTTCGACGGGAGTGTAGTGACAGAGTATGGTATGTCAAAAGTTTTTAGGGATTTTTTTCCTTAATAGTAGGGGCAAGGCATGCCTTGCCCCTACAGGGTTAACAAGGGGTTTAAACCCTTTGTTAAAAAGGTGTTCTCTTTTTGTCATCCTGAACCATATGCTCAACTCGATTGGGTATTGTTTCAGGATCAAGAGAGCGGGATACTCTCCTGACGACTCCCCCGCAATGCGGGGTCGTCTACTCGAGGAATTTGCATCTTCGTTTCACTCAGTGCAAATTTTCGAACCCTGGGCTTGGGTTCAAATCCCTATTATTAAAAACCAACCACCCCTTTGGGGCGTTCGTTTTTTAATGGCGGAGAGAGCGGGATTCGAACCCGCGGTACAATTGCTTGCACACACGCTTTCCAAGCGTGCGCATTCGACCACTCTGCCATCTCTCCGTAATTTGAATAAAACCGATAAGAACGCGGCGATTGTACGAAAAACAAGGCGAAGGGCAAATCATCACCTCTTGATCCTGAAACAAGTTCAGGATGACAAAGGGGTCCGGATAGTTTTTAATTCTGTACTCGATCTTTCAACCGCTCTCCCCCATCCTCCACATCCACAATCACAAACACCTCATC
>Ga0075121_1000181_pt1 | contig 43476 bp, 33 predicted proteins | sample AntAceMetag02UKG_FD_69793 | JGI IMG/M metagenome (GOLD analysis project Ga0075121, IMG submission 69793) | Saline lake microbial communities from Ace Lake, Antarctica - Antarctic Ace Lake Metagenome 02UKG | ecosystem: Environmental > Aquatic > Non-marine Saline and Alkaline > Saline | place... | reverse complement strand
TTAATAAAAATGTCTACTCTTTTTTTGAGTGGTCTGTTTTGCTCAAAACTTATTTAACTTATTAATTCGAAAAACCCTTTCTTAAACACGCGGAATGTCCGCTATACGAAGCCAAAATCAAAAATATGGGCAATGCCGGGAGGAATGGCGGGGAGTATTACACACCCAGGCCGCTCATCCGTGCAATGATAAAGGTCATCAAACCCACCATCGGCAAAACCATCTATGATGGTGCCTGCGGTTCGGCAGGCTTCCTCTGCGAGGCACACGACTATTTGCGCTACGGCAAGAAGCTGACCACCAAGAAACTCAACACCCTGCAAACTGCCACATTCTATGGCAAAGAGAAAAAGAGCCTCGCCTATGTGATTGCGATTATGAACCTGATCCTTCACGGCATCGATGCGCCCAATATTATCCACACCAACACACTATCTGATAACCTTGCCGATGTTCAGGAGAAAGACCGGTATGATATCATACTTGCCAATCCCCCCTTTGGCGGCAAGGAACGCAAAGAAATTCAACAGAACTTCCCCATCAAGACAGGGGAAACCGCCTTTTTATTCCTTCAGCATTTCATCAAATATTTGAGGACTGGTGGCAGAGCTGCTGTGGTCATCAAAAACACCTTCCTTTCCAATTCGGACAATGCCTCAAAGGCACTACGAAAGGAACTCTTGGAGAACTGTAGCCTCCATACCATACTGGACTGTCCCGGCGGCACCTTCCTTGGTGCTGGTGTTAAAACAGTGGTGCTCTTCTTTGAGAAAGGTGCACCAACCAGAAAAATTTGGTATTACCAGCTTGACCCCGGCAGAAACCTTGGCAAAACCAATGCGCTGAATGATGATGACCTCAAAGAGTTTGTGGATCTGCAAGCCTCCCTTGCTGACAGTGACAAGTCGTGGACTGTAGATGCGAAGGATATTGCCCAGAACAGTTTTGACCTCTCAGTGAAGAACCCCAATGCCCCTGAGGAAGAGCCCTTGCGTGAACCACATGAAATCCTTGCAGAGATAGCCGCACTGGATGCAGAGAGCGCTAAGGTGTTGGATGGGATTAGGGGGATGGTATGACTCGTTTGTCAATGAACAGCAAACAGTTACCAGTAGATTGGCAGATTAAGCCCTTAGGCGATGTGTTAAAACTTGAGTATGGAAAGCCCCTCCCAAAGGACCAGCGCGACGATGATGGAAAATTTCTTGCTTATGGCGCTAATGGCATTAAGTGCCGAACAAATAATTTTTATTGGGATAAGCCAAGTATAATTGTTGGGAGAAAAGGATCTGCTGGTGAAGTAAATCTGACATTGGGAAAGTTTTGGCCACTTGATGTGACATATTTTGTGGTCTTTGATGAGCATCAGTATGATCTGATGTTTCTGTACTACTGCCTTATATGCCTTAATTTACAATCACTTGCTAAAGGTGTTAAACCCGGTATTAACCGGAATGACGTATACTCCATTGAATGTGGGTTTCCTCCCCGCCCCGAACAAAAGCGCATTGTCGCCATTCTGGATGAGGCATTTGCGGGCATCACCCAGGCGGTCACCAATGCCGAAAAGAACCTCGCCAATTCCCGTGAATTGTTTGAAAGCTATCTCAACAGCGGTTTCACTCAGAAGAGTGAGGGGTGGACAGAGAAGCGATTGGGGGAACTCGGTAAAATCACTTCAAGCAAACGAATATTTAAGCGGGAATATACGGATACTGGCATCCCCTTTTACAGAACAAAGGAGGTTAAGGAAAAAGCAAATGGCCGTGATATCACAACTGAATTATTCATAGCTGAAGAGCGTTACAATGAAATCAAGCAAAAATTTGGCATTCCTCAAAAAGGCGACATCCTTCTTACAGCGATTGGAACCATTGGAGAGGCTTTTGTAGTTGACGGACAAGAAGATTTCTATTTCAAGGATGGGAATGTGTTGTGGTTGAAAAAGTTCAATGCTGTGAATTCTTATTTTTTACGCTATGTATTGATGGCATTTGTGGAAAACCTAAAAAGAATGTCGCATGGGTCTGCCTATAATGCACTTCCGATAGAAAAATTGAAAAACCACACCATTCATTTACCGTCTTCTGATGAGCAACTTCAAATAGTATCAAGGCTGGATGCCATGCATAGTGTGACCCAACGCCTCGAAACCATCTACCAACAAAAGCTCACCGCCCTTGCTGAACTCAAACGGGCCATTCTACAAAAGGCATTTACAGGTGAGCTTACCGCCGATACGGTCTATCAACAAGTGGTGAACGGATGAGCCAAGCCCTCAACGAAGCCGAAACCAGAGCCGAATTAATTGACCCTGCCCTTGCTTCTGCAGGTTGGGGGAAAGTGGATGGCAGTCGGGTCAGGCGTGAATTCATTACCCTCGGTCGCTTGACGGGTGGCGGCAAACGGAGCAAGCCGGACATAGCCGACTATGTGCTGGTTTATCGTAGTCAAAAACTGGCGGTGATTGAAGCCAAAAAAATCAGCCTGCCGGATACCGAAGGGGTCGCACAGGCCAAACGCTACGCCTCCAAACTGCAAACTCGCTTTGCATACTCCACCAATGGCAAGGGAATTTACCGCATTGATATGGGCACAGGGCAAGAGATCTATGTCACGGGCTATCCCACTCCTGATGAACTATGGAATGAAACCTTTACAGAACCTGACCGCTGGCGTGACCATTTTTCTGCGGTCCCCTTTGAAGACAGGGGGGGAACCTGGGAATCCCGCTACTACCAGCACAATGCCATCAATCAGGCACTGAAAGCCATTGCCGAAGGTAAAGACCGGATTCTGCTGACTCTGGCAACCGGCACGGGCAAGACCTTTATCGCGTTTCAACTGGCGTGGAAGCTCTTTTACAGCCGCTGGAATTTGAAAGACTGGAAGAACGGAAGCAAACCCAGCCGCAGGCCCCGTGTCCTCTTTCTGGCAGACCGCAACTTCCTTGCCGACCAGGCCTATAATGCCTTTTCAGCTTTTCCCGAGGATGCACTGGTCAGGATTTCCCCTGATTCAATCCGCAAGAAAGGAATGGTGCCCAAGAACGGCAGCATATTTTTTACCATCTTCCAGACCTTTATGACGGGCAGTGACGTGGATGGCAATCCAGCGCCCAGTTTTGGCGACTATCCGCCTGATTTTTTTGATTTCATCGTGATTGATGAATGTCATCGAGGGGGTGCCAATGATGAGAGTACCTGGCGCGGCATACTGGAATATTTTTCACCAGCCGTTCAGTTGGGACTGACCGCAACTCCCAAGCGTGAAGGGAATGTCGACACCTACGCCTACTTTGGCGATCCGGTCTATATTTACTCACTCAAAGAGGGAATCAACGATGGTTTCCTGACCCCGTTCAAGGTGAAACAAATCGCCACGACCATAGATGATTATGTCTATACGCCTGATGATATTCTGGTTGAAGGTGTGGTGGAGGAAAAAAAGCGCTACGGTGAAAATGATTTCAACCGTGTGATTGAGATCCGTGAACGTGAAGCGTATCGGGTCAAACTCTTTATGGAAAAGATTGACCAGTGCCAGAAAACACTGGTCTTCTGTGCCACACAGGATCATGCACTGGCCGTTCGGGACTGCATCAATCAGAACAAGACCAGCACCGACCCCAACTACTGCATGCGGGTCACTGCCAATGATGGGAAAGAGGGGGAACACTGGCTGCGTGTTTTTCAGGATAACGAAAAGAGCATCCCCACCATTCTCACCACCTCACAAAAACTATCAACAGGTGTAAACGCACGTAATATCCGCAACATCATCCTGATGCGCCCTGTGAACTCAATGATCGAGTTCAAACAAATTGTCGGTCGCGGCACCCGCCTGTTTGACGGTAAGGATTATTTTACCATCTATGACTTTGTGAAGGCGTATGAGCATTTCAGTGATCCGGAGTGGGACGGCGAACCCGTAGAACCCGAGCCGTGCAAACGGTGTGGCAATAACCCCTGCACCTGTGAGGTAGAACCGCCCCAAGACTGCCCTGTATGCGGCAAGTACCCCTGCGAGTGTGAACGTGAGCCTCAACCGTGCCCGGTCTGTGGAGAAACGCCTTGTATCTGTAAGAAACGGATCAAAATAAAAATCACACTGGCAGACGGCAAGGAGCGCACCATCCAACACATGATGGCAACTACCTTTTGGAGCCCTGACGGCAAGCCGATGTCGGCAGCACAATTCATTGAGCGGCTCTATGGGGACCTGCCGGAATTGTTCAAGGATGAAGATGAACTGATTGCCTTGTGGAGCAAGCCTGATACCCGCAGGAAACTGCTGGAAGGACTGGCGGAGAAAGGTTATGGCCGGGAGCAGCTATTCGATGTCAGGCAGTTGATTAATGCGGAAAAGAGCGACCTCTTTGACGTGCTGGCATATATTGCTTTTGCGTTTGCACCGGTCACCCGCGAAGAGCGTGTCAGCAGCCGCAAAAAGCGGATATTTGAGCACTACACCGACAAGCAGCAACAGTTTTTATCCTTTGTACTGGGCCACTACGTCACACAAGGGGTCGGTGAACTGGATCAAGGGAAGCTGCCCGGCATGCTGACCCTCAAGTATCACTCCGTGGCGGATGCGGTGGCAGAACTGGGAAGTGTCGCCGAGATCCGGGATGCGTTCATTGGCTTTCAGGAGCACCTGTATGTGCCTCTGGCGGATGCATGATTAAAGAGGGGGTCTGCTCTTGACTCTTTCTTAATTGTTCTTCCAATTTTTTGATACGTTTCTCGATGAATTCTAAGAGGTGGGGTTTTGTTGTTTATTGGCAGGATGATCAGTGGACAATAAATAAGGGGCCGGCGGTGATATTGGCAAGGTATGCCACGTTCTTTGAGGGCTGGTTTTCGTGTGATACTCTCAATGTATCTGCATTGAAACACGAAGTCGTATATTTTTATTAACCACTTAATTTAATTTCTACTGGAGAACTAAATGAAATTGAAAACTTTTTTGATTATCGCATTAATAATCATTATGTTTTTTGCCTCAATTATTATAATCGGGAATATTACTAATTATTTTGATAGAAGCTCAAAAGTACGTGAAGGGCAGGAGAAGGCAAAAATTGAAGCACAGATGCAGATGATTAAAAATAGAATTGCAAAAAAGAAACAGGAGAAGGCAAAAATTGAAGCACAGATGATTAAAAATAGAATTGCAAAAGAAAAAATCGAAGAAGAAAAAAAGAAAGTTAATTTTGAGGCTTCAATTGAGAATCACTATAATAAATTAACGGCAGTTTTCAATTCTAAAAACTACGATGAGGCCACCGAATTATTAGATCCTTTCATAAAGTATAATCTATTAGATTACAAAGATATAGGTATCATTAGAAGAAAAGTAACTATTGGTAGCCTTGAGAAGAAAGTAAAAACGATTCCTGCGTCAAAAACTTTCGAAAATTTAATAATTTATAAAAAGCTTTCTGAGCTTGATCCTTCCAGCAGTTTGTATAAAAAAAATTTGCTTATTATGATGCTGTATATCTAAAGGCAAAAAAAAAGGAGGAACGCGAGCGGAGGAAGGCCAACTATGATTTAGAATTGAAGTGTACACAGAGTGAAATGTGGAGATTTGTAGTGAACAATGCATACCGATTAGCAGATGAATATGCCGTTTCAAGGAATCCGAGATCTACATTTATATCCATGAAGAAAATTTATAGATTTGTGAAGCAATTTGGAGGTGAATATAAAGGAAAGTACCTGCTGCTAATTACAAATAAACACGGTGGTAATACAAGTTTCGCGGTGTTGCTCCCGTTGTTTGATGTCAACAAACCGTCAGATGATTTGGATGACAATAAGCCTTTATGGAAGGTTGTGAGCGCCAAGTTAAATGGACGGCCATACTAATTTTTTATCATCTATTCTCGATACCTTTTGCGCTAACAAGGGCATACAGTGGAGCGCAAAAAGCAAGGCGCCCACTGATGCCCAGTGTTGCAAATAGCCAATCCTAATCACATAAACACTCCGCTTGCAGATACCTGCTATGTATCGGTGCTTGGATGATAGTTGATTTTCTGGTAGAATGTCCCCCGGTAGTTCAAGATAACTGCTCCCAACAAAAAAGGATTTTAATGTTTGAACAAACCTTCAAGAATATAGATGACGTCCTCTGGAAAGACAGTGATATGCAAACGGTCACGGTGTCACCCATATATCAAGTCCTCAGGTAAAAATCAGGTGTAAAGGAGAAACAGATGAATAACAATGGTGCCTTAGCGGGCATAAAAATTCTGGACCTGTCCCGTCTGCTGCCCGGCCCCTACTGCTCCATGGTCCTGGCCGATCACGGCGCAGAGGTCATTTCCGTGGAAGACCGGCGGTTTCTGGCCGATGGCCTTTTTTTGAACAACATTAACCGCAACAAGCAGCACATGACCCTGAATTTGAAAACCGGAGAGGGGCTGGAAATTTTTTTCCGTCTGGCCAAAGAGGCGGATGTCGTTCTGGAAGGATTCCGGCCGGGAGTCGTTGATAAACTGGGAGTCGGCTATGATGCAGTGCGCAAAGTCAACCCCGGAATTATCTACTGCTCTATTACCGGCTTTGGTCAAAACGGCCCCTTTCGGGAGCGTGTGGGCCATGATGCCAACTATCTGAGTTTTGCCGGCGTGCTTGACCTTATCGGTGAAGATAATCATCCCCCCTCGATTCCCGGAGTCCAGATCGCCGATATCGCCGGTGGTGGAATGAATGCCGCGATCGGTATCCTGCTTGCCCTTTTTGCCCGCCAGAGGACCGGCAAGGGCCAGTATATCGATATCTCCATGACCGACGGCATGGTGGGCCTTCTGCCGGCAGCACATTTTTTCCAGCAACTGACCGGAAAAGCACCGGCCCGCGGCAATACCCTTTTGTCCCATCGCTATGCCTGTTACAACACTTATGAAACCGCCGACGGCCGGTATCTTTCCATCGGTGCGGTGGAAAACCGTTTCTGGAAACAGCTTTGCGAGCACCTGGAAGCTCCGGAATATTCAGCCCTGCAGTATGATGAAACCCGCCGCAAGGAAATCATCAATTTTATGCGGGAAACATTTAAGAAAAAAACATTGGATGAATGGGATCATGAACTGGGCGACCGGGACATCTGCTGGGGGCGGATTCAAAATCTGGATGAGGTGCTGCACTCCCCGTTGTTTCGTGAAAGGGAAATGGTGCTTGAAGTCAAAGACAAGGCCGGCAACGATGCCCTGGCCCTGGGAGTTCCCGTCAAACTCAGTGATACCCCGGGATCTATACGCACCCCACCGGATGCCTTCGGCGAAAGCACATCCGACATTCTGCAGAATCTGGGATATTCCAAAGAAGAGATAGAAACTTTTTCAGACAAGGGAGTTATATAGTGTCTGAACGAAAGGTCCGTTCAGACACTATGTTGGCTGTTGAATTTTAAATGTTGAATCGAAAAAAACAGCACCCTCAATAGCCTAACAATTCCAGCCCTGAATGGAGAGAACAGTTTTCGGGGTTTTATCAACTTTGCTCCCGCAGGGCTCTTCTGAGAATTTTACCCACGGCACTTTTCGGCAAAGAATCCATAAATTGCACGGTTTTAGGTACCTTGAAGGTAGCAAGGTGTTCCCGGCAGTAATCAATGATTTCTCGTTGTGTAACCTTGTCCTTGAATTCTGCCTTTAAGGCTATTACTGCCTTGACCGTCTCTCCGCGATATTTATCCGACACGCCCACCACCGCGACTTCTTCCACGGACGGGTGTGTGTAGATCACATTTTCCACCTCCACCGGTGCAATGTTGTATCCTGACGCCACAATCAAATCCTTTATCCGGTCAACAAAATGAACAAAATCTTCATCGTCGAGCAATCCCCGGTCGCCGGTTCGAAACCATCCGTCAGTCAGAAACGCCTTACGAGTTGCATCCGGTTTGTTCAGATATCCTTTGGCCACCTGCAATCCCCGGTAGCAGATTTCACCCTCGACATTGCGGGTCACGATATTTCCAGATTCATCACATATTTTTACTTCCGAATAGACCGGAATTCCGATGGAATCAGGTTTTTCCTTGATCCCGGGGATCGAAATAATACCGCCGCTGTTGGTTTCGGTCATGCCCCAGCCATTGACCAGTCGTACACCTGAAAATTTGAACCAATTTTCCTGGACGGCCACCGGCACCGGTGCACCGCATCCGATGCTCACCTTAAGGCTGGTAAGGTCATATTCTTCGATGAGCTTTTCCTGGGACATCAGCGCGATAAACAGTGTCGGAGGGGCAAAAATAACATTCACTCCGTAGGTCTGAATCACCCGGAACGTATCTTTTATATCAAACATGGGAATCAGAACGACGGTTCCGCCCTGGTACATTACCGGCAGCAGATGCAGAAAATACCCGGCAGTATGAAACATGGGCATGATCGCAAAATTTACTTCCCGATCGCCCCAGGCCCGGAAGGCATGGGTATGGGTAAGAGAATTGAAAACCAGGTTGAAATGGGTCTCAATGACACCCTTTGATTTTCCGGTGGTGCCGGCGGTATACAGTAAAAGAGCAACATCTTCCATTGGATTGCATGGGGCACCGTCTGTCAGGGGTTGAAATTTTTCAAGGGATTCAAAAAAATCCAGGGTACCCGGGACGTCTGTCTTGGGGATATCCCATAAAAACTTTATAGTGTCCGACACAACCGGGTCCGGCGCGGCAAAATCTTTTATATTGGTGACAATTACATTCTTCAACCGACCGCTTTCCTGCAGGCCCTTTACCTTGTCATACAGCAGATCAAGGATCAGAATGTTGTCGGCCCCGGAGTCTTCGATCTGATAAGCAACCTCATCCGCCTGGTACATGACATTGATGGGGGTATGAATGGCCCCGATCTGGCTGACGCCGTAAAAGGCAACGATGTGCTGTAGCGAATTGGGCAGCATGGTGGCCACAACGTCACCTTTTTGAATCCCCAGATTCTTGAGCAGGGCAGCATATTTACCTACCAGAATATCCAGGTCCCGATAGGTAATGGACCGGTCGAAAAAAATGACGGCAACGTCATCGGGGCATCTTTTTACCGTTGCCTTAAAAAGCGCATAAATCGATATCCGGGGAATTTCCGGATGGTCCTCATAAAACCAGGTAGGATGACTGATTACATATGCGTCTTCAGCCTTGTACCGCCGGCCTTCCGAAAGCCAGTTTGCAGGATACCCAAGTCTATTGTAGCACTCATAAAGGGCATCATCAAAAAAACCGTCACCGACCTCTTTCCGCGGCTGCATAATATTCGCCATAATCAACATCCTCCCTTTTTGGTTTATTATATCGATTCGTTTTATAAACGAAATTTAACAATTATTGCAGTATATATTTTTTAATTTCAGCGTGTCAACAGAAACGTTTCTCGCCGGACATGCGGGATTACCTCCTGCCATTTTCCAAATACTCTTGCCCGGATAGAACCAAACGGGTAAAAGCGGTTGTCAAACCGAGTTGTATCGCGTATAATTTAATCAAGTGACGCCGGAAGGACAAAGGATATTCATCTTTACCGCTTCCGGCGATAACCGGCAAGGCTGAAGGGAGGTCCATGTGCTCGTTAAAATTTTTATCAAAAGACATTTTAAAGAAGGCAAGACCAAGGAAATCAATGCCCTGCTTACCGAATTCAGAGCCGGTGCCATGAATCGACCCGGTTATGTTTCAGGAGAAACCCTCCTGGATCCGGAAGATCCGAACAAAGTGCTGGTGATCGGCACCTGGCAGAACATGGAAAGCTGGCTAAACTGGAAGGAAGACAGCGCCCGGAAAAAATTTGAAGCCATGCTGGAAATTTATCAGCACGGCTCCACTGAATACGACGCCTACCTGCTTGGGAAGTCCCTTTAAGCCGGTATTAAACATACCATGAATATGTCTGGGCAGAATTTATTCAAACAGGCCGCCGCCATCAAGGCCGATGAACTCGTAAAAAATTCGATTTCAGAATGCCGACGCTGCGGCACCTGCTGCAAAAAAGGCGGCCCGTCCCTGCACATCAAAGATCAGCCCCTGGTGGAAAAAGGAGCGATTCACACCCGATACCTGTACACCCTTCGCAAGGGTGAACTAGCCCGTGACAATGTCAAGGGACAATTGGCACCAATTGCCGGTGAACTCATTAAAATCAAGGGGCGGGCAACTGCCTGGACCTGTATTTTTTATGACGGCATTAAAAATGCGTGTAAAATTTATGCGGACCGACCCGTCGAATGCCGGGTGCTCAAATGCTGGGATACAAGGGCCATTGAAAATATGTATGCTGAAAACCGGCTTACCCGCAGGCATCTGATGTCCGGCGTCAAGGGGCTTTGGGAATTGATTGAAGACCATGAGACGCGCTGTGATTATGCCCTTATCAAGCGCATGGTGCAGGAACTGGACACAGGATGTAAAAATGAGGCCGCCGAAAATCTGCTTGAAATGATTCAGTATGATACTCAAATCCGTGGTCTGGTAGTCAAAAAGTCCGGCGTGAGCGAAGATATGACCGATTTTCTGTTTGGCCGCCCCCTGCTGGAAACCATTACAACTTTAGGTTTACGTGTCAAACAGTCAGGCAAGATGCATCAACTGGTTCCCGTCGGCAGGTAAACACGGGGCTGCGAAAAAAAATTATCCGCTTTTGCTTGCCTTTTGGGATATTGATTATTTTCCACGATCCTATAAATCCGAAAGATCCGACCGCCTTTGGGGCAGAAAGTAACGCATCCGGTGCTCCCTGACTTTTTTCAGGGTTTCGGCTTTCAGATCCACGGTCAACAGCCCTTCCCTGCCGCTCAAGTCCTTTTTTATAATTTCGCCCGAGGGCCCGATGATCACCGTAATTCCGGGAAATTGCATCTGTTTTCGATTTTCACAGGCCTGATTGCATGCCACCACAAAAACACTGTTATCAAAAGCGCGGGCCGGCAGATGCCGCATCCAGGAGATGAATTTTTCCTTGCAGGTTCCCCTTGGTGAGGCATGCGGCATAAAAATAAGATCGGCGCCTTTTAAGGCCATCTGGGTGGCAAGTTCCGGAAAGTGCGAATCGTAGCAAAGCCCGATGCCGAACTTGATGCCACCTGCCTCAAACAGGGGAATGGATTTTCCGGGCGTATATACACCGGTTTCCGGCGGGGCGATATGCAACTTTCTGTATTTTAAAACTTTTTTGCCGGGTGCAGCCACCAGGTGAGTTGCAAATATACGCCCCATGGTGTCTTTTTCAGCAATCCCGGCCAGAATTGTGATCCGCTCTTTTTCAGCCAGATCAACAATTCGCTGTGTACTGGGCCCGGGCACCGGTTCGGCATATTCAAGAACATCCGAACTGGTGATATACCCTGTAATATTCAACTCCGGAAAGCAGACAATCGCGGCCCCTTCCGCCTTTGCCCGGGCCGTCCAATGAGCCATGCGATTAAAATTGTCTCTGATTTCTCCCACCGGCGCACATGTGATCACGGCGGCTATGCGGATATCTTTCATATCCTCCCCTGTGGTATTGACCTCACAACTCACCATGTGCCCTGAACCCGGTGCGGTGCTGAATTGCCGGTTATTTGTTTCTTGAATCCGTGTAAAACGATATTATATTATGCTGTTACGCATTGGAAGTCCACCTTTTTTAATAATGGCTTTTCATCAGGTTTCACACAATCCTGATGTATCGCGGAAACGGTCATTGCGGATGCGAGTTACAGTAAAACCATAAGAATGGTTGCAGTTGAAAAGCAAATATTTTATTGCTATGTACGCAATCCCAATATTGATGCTGCAAATTACGCCTTGCACAGGCAAACCGCATACTGAAAAAGATATGGCAATAATATCAAATTACTTGGTACCCGCACAACGTTGCCGTATTTCTCTTACGGTCAAGCGCAGCCGGTTTATTGCCACCATTGCCCGGGCAGCCAACCCACGGGCAGCCAAAGCATTTGTCCAGGAGATCCGGGATGAATTTCATGACGCCACCCATAACTGCTGGGCCTTTGCAACCGGCCCGCCGGGAGATACCGCAGCTGTCGGTGCGAGCGATGAGGGCGAACCTCATGGAACCGCGGGCCGACCCATGCTGAATGTACTCCTGCATTCAAAGGCCGGAGAGATCGTCGCGGTGGTGACCCGTTATTACGGGGGCATTAAGCTCGGCACCGGCGGATTGGTGCGGGCATACGGCAATGCCGTCAAAATGGCTCTTGAAACCGTTGTGCTTCGGGAAAAAATAGATAGGGTCTGCATGACCATTTGCGTAGAATACCGCAATCTTCAATTTGTTCAGAGGATTTGCCGTAATCTCAATGCCCGGATTATAAAGCAGGTGTATGGGGAAAAAGCGATTCTCACAGTGGAGGTCGCCGAGAAATTAAAAAAAGAGCTGGAAAGCGCGGCGGAAAGGTATGGCTGAGCAGGATAGTCTTTATCGGCGCCCCTGCCATATCCCGGATACGATCCAGCTATGCGGGTCGGTGCAGACGGTGCGCGTGACGCCGACTGCACCGATCCATTGCTATTATTGCACCTTATCGTGGCAGTTTTTTGCCAAAAGCGGCAAACAATTGGGCGTAAAACCCTCAACCATGGCCTTGATGTCTTCATAGTCGCTCTGAGGCATTGTCAAACCGGCGATATCGATGTCCGGGGCTTCTTGCCGCGCCGGTAGAAAAGGCGATGGTGTGTAGGTGCCGGCCACCATTGCCCGAATGGTGTTGGCCTCCGCCCGGGGAACCATTACCGTCCCAAAATTCTCCATCGGTTCAGGTAGTTGGGTGACAACCTCCCTTGGAGCGTATTTTCCGGCAACCATCGCTTTTAAGCTTTCGTATTCATTAAGGGGCATCTCGACGATCCCTAACTGGATATTTTTCTGTTTCATGATGCTTTTTGTTTCCGCCTGGGCAAACCCGGCAAGCAGAACCAGGCTCAGAATAACAGTGATTATGGTTTTTTTTCTCATTTTATAAATCCTCCTGTGTTGGGAATAGTGTAAATTAAAACTGAATGTGAACCATCGTTCATGTTGAACTTAAAATATGAACCTTTGTTCGGCTTGTCAAGTAAAAATATGAACTAAGGTTCGTTTTTCTTGACAGGCTGTGTGAATCGTAATAATAAACAGGGGAAAAAACGGACAATTCATACCGTGGGCTATGCCGTGGTCCGGGTTCAGCGTTTTTCGTTCTGCGCCGGGAACTATTTACGGCCCCTTTTTGATGCATGCTATATTGAATTTAAATTATCTGCGGCATAATTTTGGAAGAAGAGAAATATGACCGAAAAAGAATCTAATGTATGCGTCCCCCAGCAAAAAAGAAGCATCAAGACCCGAAACCGGATTCTGAAAGCAGCTAGAAAAATGTTTTCCGAACGGGGGTTTCATGGAACCAACTCCAAGCAGATCGCAGCCGAAGCCGGGGTTTCCATCGGTAGTTTCTATTGCTATTTTTCAAACAAAAAAAAACTTTTTATCGAAGTGCTCGGAGCATACGAAACCGAGCGGATCATGCAGATCGTCGCAAGCCGGATATCCCCCATTGACGTAGTGGATCTGACTCGCCGGCGCGACATTGTGCGCAACATTATCCAGTCGATTCTCGATGCTCACGCCATATCGCCCCGATTTCATCGCGAGGTCATGGCCATGCGGTATGCCGACCCGGAGATCGAGGCCCACTACAATGCGGCAGAGCGCAAGGCAATTGAACAACTTGCCGAGCATATGCGACAGGTCGAGCACAAACCAAGGGTCAAAGACATCGACGCGGCAGCCCTGGTCATATTCAATTCGGTTGAAGAAGTCGTAAATCTGATTAAATTATTCAAATGCGACCTGACTGAAGAGCGGGTGGTCAATGCCCTGACCGACATGATTTACCGCTTTTTATACGATGTCCCGGCCGGTGACGATAAGGTCACCGCACCCGTGATCACCTGATAAAGAGGATCTTCTGTATCCGAACAATTGCAATAATTTTAGATGGTCGGCATAAGGAATGCCCACTGCCTCAGCGGGAAGTCAATTTGATTTCAATGCGGCGGTTTTTGCGAAACGCTTCGGCGGTGTTCGCCGCATCCAGTGGATGGAATTCGGAAAAACCGGTGGCTGCCATGCGTTTTTGAGGAATATTATGGCCGGCCAGATAACGGACTACCGATACGGCACGAGCTGTGGAAAGCTCCCAATTGGAGGCAAATTCCCGGTTGTGAATGGGGATCCGGTCGGCATGACCGTCGATGCGAAGTATCCAGTTTATATCCCTGGGAATTTTCGCAGACAGCCCCTGCAATGTTGCGGCGAGTTTGGCCAGGTGAACCTTTCCGTCATCGCCTAAATCGGCCGATCCGGACGCAAAAAGCAGTTCCGCCTGGAGAACAAAGCGATCGCCTTCGATACGAATGTTGGGATTATCACCAAGCACCTCGCGCAGACGACCGAAAAATTCAGAACGATATCGTGCCAGTTTGTTTACCTGCCTGGCCAGTGCAATGTTCAGGCGTTTGCCTAAATCTTTTATCTGTGCGGCCTGATTTGTTTTTATCTTCTCCACTCCGGCCAGAGCCAGGCTGATTTCCGTTAGCTGTTTTTTCAAATTGGAGAGTTGCTGATTCAGCAGGGCCAATTCGGCGCGTGCCGAAGCCGAAAGAATACGTTCTTCCTCAATATTTTTTTTCTGCTGCCCCACAATCGCGTTCAAGGCCTGAATGCGAATTTCGTTGCTGTCGATCTCTTTTTGGGCCAGCATGGTAATTTCCCGCTCATCCGCCAGTCGTGCGACCAGGGCCTTGGAGCGGTCCCTCAAGGCGCCTGCTTCTGATTTTGATAATTGCAGATTCCGGGCCAGTACGCCGATCCGGTTTTCCAGGTCATCGCGAACCTGGCGAAGGGCACTGATATCCTCCTGCAGGCTGGCCATGGTCAACAACTGGGTCTGTATTTGTTCACGATCCATCGTGCTTTGCCGGGCCAAATCCGACATGCGGCGGCCAAGATCTTCATTCTCCCGGGTAAGTGCACCGACCAGACTGGACAGATTGGCAATTTCAGCGGTGAACTGCACGGATTTGCTCTGCTCTAAACCCAGCAATTCGCTCAACTCAGCCAGACGACGGTGAAGCGAGGCCAGCTCGCTCTCCTGGCTGGACAGAATTTCACTCAGTAAAAATTGAGCCAGGACAAAAATGAGCAATACAAAAATAACCACCATCAAAAGGGCTGAAAGGGCATCGACATACCCCGGCCAGACATTGACATTGTTTTTGAACCGGCCGGTACGGGTTAGCATGAGCTATCCTCTTTAAATTTTTGTGATAATTCCCGGTTGTTCGGCAGATTTTCGATCTCTTCCTCCGGGTTGTCGATCAATTGGGTGACGCCGGAAAGCCATTCTTCCAGTTCATCAAAAAAGCGGTTTTGGGCATGACCTGCCTGGAGATCCAGAAACCCCAGGACCAGGGATCCCCCCAACCCGAACAGGGATGAACTGAAGGCTGTTCCCATGCCTTGCATTGGTTCTAGAAGGCCGGCTTTCAGTTTGATAAAAACCGCGGCAAAATCACCATCGCCCACCTGCAGGCCCTCGATAACGTTGGCCACCGCACCGATGGTTCCCAACAGCCCCCAGAAAGTGCCCAGAAGCCCCAGAAAAATAAGCAGTCCGATCATATAACGGGAAATTTCCCGTGACTCGTCCAACCGCCCGCGGATACCCTCCAGCACGGTCTGCAACGAGAGAGCGGAAAGACTGAACCGTCGTTTTGTAGTCCCGGATAAATGCATTGCCAGAGATTTTAAAAAACGGGGGCCCTCGGCTACCGAAAGGCCGATATCGCCGGTACGGTAAATTTTCATCCAGTTGATTTCCGGTTCAAGGCGCAGGACCTGGTACATGTTGATGCCGATTCCCACAAAAAAAGCGAAAAGAATAACCAGGTTAAACCCCCAGTTGGTCATGAAAGCTGTTTTTAAAGGGACAAACAAAAACGCACACACCACTGCCACAATGGCAAGATAAATGATCATCAACATTAAATAATGCCGCATATTGCTCATAATTAACCTACCCATTTTTAAAGTTATGCCAATGTTTATTCCGTTGCCGGAAAAAGTGCGGGGCTATCCGGATTGTGCTGCCTGAGAAACCAGTATCTTTTCTTTAATACACTTGCGGGTATGATTCAAGGGGTAACTGGGGGGAATTATGAGAGGCCCCGTTTAAAGCCGCCCAAAAAACCATTTTTCCCTGTTCCATTGCCGTCAAAGATGAAAAAAATCAAACGCCCGGCATAACGCATCCCTGATAGTCATTAAAGCTTGACCTGCGCAGCTAATTTCATGTAATTTCATTTTTTTTCAACAATAACCAGGAGGAACCCTGCGTGGACATTCGTAAATTTTTAAAATTTGCAATAAAAAAAGGCAGCACCGCCCTTACGGAAAAAGAATCAAAGGAGCTGCTGCATGAATATGATGTTCCGGTCACTCGGGAAACCGTGGCCCAAAATGCCGGAGAAGCCATCGGACAGGCAGCAGATATGGGGTTCCCGGTGGTGCTCAAGGGACACGGGAGAAAACTTTTACACAAAACCGAGCAAGGCTTGGTTCACCTGAATATTGCAGATGCAGATGCCGTAAAAACCGCCGTCTCCTCCATTAAAAAACGAGCGGGCGATGACCTGGAAGGAATACTGGTTCAGCCCTATATACAGGGGAAAAGGGAGTTTATGGCAGGACTGTTTCGAGATCATCAGTTTGGACCGGTGGTCATGTTCGGCATCGGCGGCATATTGACGGAAGCGCTTTCCGATGTTTCTTTCCGCCTTGCCCCGTTAACGGAAAAAGACGCCAATGAAATGCTCAATGAAATCAGGGCGCAAAAGCTTTTGGGAAAATTTCGGGGTGAAGCGGCTGCGGACCGGGGCCGGCTGATCCGGACCCTGATGGGGCTGTCTAAAATCGGAATCGATTTTCCTGAAATTGCCGAAATTGATATCAACCCACTGCTGATAACACCGGATGGCGCCGTGTGTGCTGTTGATGCGCTGGTTGTACTCGGCAAAAACGACAAAAAAAACAACTTCCAGCCGCAGGTTGACCCGAGATGGATCGGTTCGCTGTTTTACCCTGAATCGATTGCATTTATCGGGGCCTCGGCCCAGATAGGCAAATGGGGTAACATGCTGCTGTCCAATACCATCAGCAACGGTTTTAAAGGCAGAATATTCCTGGTAAACCCCAGGGGCGGAACGATTGCCGGCAGAAAAGTTTACAAATCCGTTGCCGAAATTCCCGACAATGTGAATCTGGGTGTGGTGACTGTTCCGGCATCAAAGGTGATGGATCTTATCCCTGAATTCAGGGATAAAAAAATCCGTAATATGCTTTTGATTACATCCGGTTTCGGCGAAACCGGAAAAGCGGGAAAACAAAAAGAAGAAGAGCTTGTGGCGCGGGCCGGAGAGAGCGGCATCCTGGTCCTGGGACCCAATACAATGGGTATTGCCAACCCGCATAATAATCTTTGCTGCATCGGCACTTCCGTGTCGCCCAGACCCGGTTCAACAGCCATCGTGTCACAATCCGGCAATATGGGGGTTCAACTGCTGGCATTTGCCGAAGCACAGGGCATCGGAATTCGGGCCTTCTGCGGCTCGGGAAACGAAGCCATGATTACCATCGAAGATTATCTGGACGGATTTGAAGTGGATAGCCTGACACAGACGGTTATACTCTACATTGAAAGCGTCAAAAATGGACGCCGTTTTTTTGACGGGGCCTGCAGGGTGGGGAAAAAAAAGCCCATCGTCCTTTTAAAAGGCGGGCAGAGCAAAGCCGGGAATCGTGCAGCTTCCAGCCATACAGGTGCCTTGACATCCGATACAAAAATTTTCAATGCCGCCTGCAAACAGGCAGGAATCGTAAAAGTAGAACACCCCATGGATCTTCTGGACCTTGCAGCGGCATTTTCATCTCTTCCGCTTCCAAAGGACAATCGTACCGCCATCATGACCCTCGGCGGCGGATGGGGGGTGATCACAGCGGACCTGTGTTCAAAATACAATCTTGGAGTGCCGGATCTGTCGACGAATCTCATCAAGGGGATCGATAAAAGACTTCCGCCATACTGGAGCCGGGCAAATCCGATTGATCTTGTGGGGGAAAACGATTATACTCTGCCGCTTTTTGTCATAGAGGAACTGTTAAAATGGGACGGTTGCGATGCGGTGATCAACCTGGGAATATTGGGGAGGAAAATTTTCGCTCGAAAAATGGCGGATTCGATTGCCAAAGCAGATCCTGCTGCTTCTTCCGAATTTCTCGATGAGGTGAGCCGGCAGATGGCGGCGTATGAAGAGCACTATATCGAACAACTGGCGCGACTGATGGAAAAATATCAAAAACCGATCCTGGGGGTAAGTCTTCTTACCGGCGCAGAGGACCGCACGGTATACACGATCGAAAATAGTATTTATAAGAGTGTATTTTATCCATCTCCGGAGCGTGCCGTCAAAGCGCTTTCCAAAATGGTTGAATATGTACGTTTTTTGAATCGCTGACCTTATGCACTTAATTTTTACAACTAAAAAATTAAGTGCGATAACTTGTATAAGTCAATAATAATGAGCACCGATGATCATCGTTCCATTGTACAATTGAAAAGATAAAAAAATAGCCGCAAAGCTTAAGAAGATATGCGGCTACTGTTTTTTTGAGCTGTCTTTTGATCTTAGACCACGGTTACGTTGGTCGCGGCAGGGCCTTTTTGCCCCTGCTCAACTTCAAAAGAAACCCGGTCGCCTTCGTTCAGCGATTTGAATCCGGATGCATTGATTCCGGAATGGTGGACAAATACATCCTGTCCGTCTTCTCTTTCGATAAAGCCGAAACCCTTGCTGTCATTAAACCATTTTACAATTCCTGTTTCCATCGTAGCAATCTCCTTTCGTTCGTATTTCTCAAAAATTTCACTCGAAGCCGCCACTTTGTAAAATGGATCTTACTTGCTAAATGAAACCGGCCCGTATACAGACGTGCCTAAATTGATTGCATACATAATAATTAGTTTTAAACGCAAAGCAAGCTTTTTTTTCAAAATGCAAAAATAAAATGCCGCCTTTCAAAAGCAATACACTCCAGGACCGGTCACTTTTTTGCCTACACCGCTGATGTGGGCTGCTTCTTTGAATCCGATTTTCCGGGCATGATGGACAATTGTCAATTTCTGTTGATGATCAAATTATTTTTACTCATCTCACTTTCTCCTTTCTTAATGACAGAAAAAGATGTTATTCTTGTTTAAACTAATTTCTATGAATTTATATTAACACAACTATTTAATATTTATGTAAAAAATATATTTTAACTGATTGCGGATTTAAAATGAACAAATATCAAAAAATTACCGAGGCAAGGACATTGCTGGGCCTCCCGAAACGGGCCACCATCGAAGAGATCAAGTCAAACTACAGACGGCTCATGCGTAAATGGCACCCGGATCATTGTACCGGGGATGCCGAGCAATGCAGGGAAATGGCCCAAAAGCTATCCGGTGCGTATGCCACTATTATGGAGTACTGCAATCATTATCAATACTCTTTTGCCGGGGACGAGGTGAAAAATTATTTATCACCGGACGAATGGTGGCACGACCGTTTTGAAAACGATTTCATCTGGAGCAATGCAAAAAAAATATAAAACTCCTCGCTGTTTTATGTAGATCGCCCATGGAGGTACACAAAGACAATGGATATCCAACAATGTTTTGAAATTCTCGAACTCGACCCCGATGCCGACGCAGATGACGCAAAACAGGCCTATAAAGATCTGGTCAATATCTGGCATCCGGATCGTTTCGCCAACAATCCCAGACTCCATAAAAAGTCCGAAGAGAAGCTAAAGGACATCAATATCGCCTACGAAACGATCCGCCCCGTTTTATCATCACAAAAGACCGGTGGCCCAACAGCCGCACAGCAGGTAAACCCCGATAAAAAAGCCGCAATAAAGGCAAGCCCGGGCCAGGCCGGCGCAACGAAAAATTATGGACCGGAAGGGAAAACCGGCACATCCGGTAACACAGGGGCTTTTGTTGAAGCCGGCACGGGCTTGCTGCTGAACATGTTTTCCGCTCTTTATTCTGCCGTTCGACGCATCGTGAAGGATGCCACGGCCGAGATGGACATGAAAAATTCCGACCAGCGGCAGCAAAATAACGCCATTGGAAATAAATACAGACAAAAAGGCATGGACGGGAGAGGAGGAAGAGGCATGGGCAAAAGAGGCGGCGGCAGAGGACGGGGCCGAAAGTAAAACAACAGACATCTACCCCTTTGCATATACGGTTGAAAAATTAAAAATCAAGCAGTCTATGGGGGTATCAAAAAAAATTAGACAAAAAAACCGACATTTGAGGGATCGTATCATCCGGAATGCTTATAAACCCTCTGTGAGGAATAACAAACTATGCCGACAGGAAAAAAGACCGGAATCACGCACTGCGGTCGAGATATCACTCCTCAAGAAATCGAGGAAATCAAGGAAACGGTTGAATTGTGCAGCGGGTTAAGCCTGCAGGAGTTAGCGCAGACCATAGCCGAGAATCTGCAATGGTACAGAGCCTCGGGAACAAACAAGGTTGATGCCAGTCTTAAACTGCTCAAAAAACTGGAACAGCAGAGGATTTTACAGCTACCTGCCCGGCGGTCAATGCTCAAACGTTACGCTAAAAAAAAGATTCTCATAACCGAGGAAACCGCGCCGCAAACGGAAATAAATTGCAAGCTGGCAGATCTTGGTCCGGTAAGGCTGGAAATTGTAACCGGCAAAAAGCCTGCCACGTTATGGAAAGAATATATGTTCCGGTATCATTATCTGAAATACCAGAAGCCTTTTGGCTATACGCTTCGATATTTTATTGAAAGCAAGCAGGGCCCATTGGGCTGCATATTATTTGCCGGCGCCGCAAAATCTATGGGGGCAAGAGACAGTTGGATCGGCTGGACTCCAAAGCAGCGTTTGCGGAATCTTGCCTGGGTGATTAATAATTCGCGGTTTTTAATTTTTCCATGGGTGGCCGTCAAGAATCTTGCCAGCCATGCACTGGGGCAAGTCAGCCGGCAGATTTCAAATCACTGGCAAGAGCGCTGGGGCTATCGTCCGGTGTTAATGGAGACATTTGTGGACCCGGCCCGCTATCAGGGAACCTGCTATAAAGCGGCCAACTGGCAATATGTGGGTATGACAACCGGCCAGGGGCTTGTTCGAAAAAATAAAACCTATACCACCCGCCCAAAAAAAATTTTCATAGCGCCTCTGGTAAAAAATTACAGGGAGGTGCTCTGTTCTGAAGAACTGGTTGGGAATACATTTTGAGCGGAATTGTAAATACAGGATCATCCCATATCAATACAGGCTGCGGACTTCGCGTCGAAAAAAAATGGCCACTATGATCACTGCCAGAATCGGTAATGAAATAATCATGGTCGCGGCGGCATTCACGGCCGGTGTAAATGTAAATCGCATAAGCCCGTACAGATAGACGGGCAGGGTCAACTCATTGCCGATCAGAAAAAAAGCCAGCAAGAATTCCCCAAAGGAAATGGTAAAACAAAAAAGTGCGGCAGCCAGCAGGGCAGGCATGATCAAGGGCAGGGTAACATCCCGGAACGTGTGCAGAGGGTTGGCACCCAGGTCCATGGCGGCCTCTTCGAGTGCCATATCGAAATTCAACAACCGGTCACGGATGACCATGACCGCAAACGGCATGATAAAAGTGGTATGCCCGATGATGGTGGGCCAGATGCCTCCGGAAATCCCCAATGCATGAAACCACAGCAATACAGACACCGCCGATACCACACCATAGGTGATAATGGCCAGGATATTCAGCGTCTCCAGCAGGCGCTTTCCCCGGAATCGAAAACGGACCAGCCCGTAGGCCAGCAACATACCAAAAAAGGTGGAAAAAAAAGTGGTGACCAGGCCGATAAATATTGAATTACCCGTGGCCTTCAGCAGCCTGGAATCGGAAAAAGCTTCGGCAAACCAGCGCAGGGTAAAACCTTTGATCGGCCAGATCAGATATTCCGATGAATTAAAGGCATACAGCACCAGGATGACAAGGGGCAGCAACAGGTATCCCAGGTAGGCCGCAACATACAGCCCGAAGATCTTCCGTCCCCACCCGGTTTGCCGCCAGACCCTCTTTCCAGCATCAGGCATGCTCCACCTCCCGGCCCAGCCAGGTCAGCACGGCCGCCAGAAGCAGCAGAGTGCCAAAGACAATCACCGAAAGGGCGCTGCCGACGTTCCAGTTGGCTCCCCCCATGAAGGTTTCAAAAATGACCGAGGAGATCATCAGGGTGTTGGCTCCGCCCAGCATCTGGGCAGACAGTACATCTCCGAAACAGGCCAGCAGCACCAGGATTACGGCCGACATGGTGCCCGAGCGGGTTAACGGCAGGGTAACCCGCCACAGGGTTTGAATTTTGTTGCGACCCAGGTCCTCGGAAGCTTCGAGCAGTTCCCGGGGCACTTTGCCCAGGGTGGCATACAGCGGCAGAATCATGAACGGGGTATAGGTGTAGACCAGGCCAAAGATAATCCCCGTTCGGTTGTACAGCAACTGAACAGGCAGATCGATCAGCCCCGCGGTCTTGAGCAAAAAATTGATGATGCCGCTGGAACCTAAAATAATCTTCCATGAAAAAACCCTGAGGATGATACTGGTCCAGAAGGGAATCAGCATCACCAGCAATATCAACGCTCCCCTGCGGGCTCTGCGGGCCAGATAGTAGGCAACCGGATAGGATATAACCAGTGATATGATGCTGGCCGTGACCGCATACCCGGCGGTACGCATAAACGAACGCAGATAGATGGGTTCGGTCAACACACGAATATAATTGGCAAAAGTATAGGAAGGATCGGGATCAAAAAACGGCATGGTGGACAGTACGCTGTAGCGCAGGGCCACAAACATGGGGATCAGAAAAAAAACGACCAGCAAAAAAGCGGCGGGAAATACCACCAGCCACACCATGCCGCCACTTCCTGCGGGGCCTGGTCCGCGTCTATCCGATGCGGGTGTTTTAGATGAATCCATCATGCCGTCCGGCATCCTACTCTCCCCTGACATCCTGGTAGGCCTTGACCATTTTTTCACTGGTTTTGGGATCCAGCGTGGGATACGGCACCAAACGCCTGGTTTCAGCGTCTGTGTAGGTCATGATTTCGGCCAGATCGGCGGGCAGGGCCTCGGAGGCATCCTTGTTCACTACCATATAACCGATCTTCTGAATCATCCGGGAGGCCATCTCCGGTGAAAGCAGGTGGTTGATCCACAGGTAGGCGGCCTCCTTGTGGGGGGCATCGGCCAGGATGGCAAACTGATCGATCCAGGCGGCACAGCCTTCCGAGGGCACTACAAACTCGACGGGCTGACCATCAAGCTGCATTTTGTGAATCATGCCGTCGTCTGCGGAAGTAATCCAGATATCGCCCGTGGCGAGCAGGTTTTTCATCTCTTCCAGGCTCTCGAAACGTTTCAGCAAGAGCGGATTAAGCAGCCGCATTTTTGCCTTGATGGTCTTCAATTTGGCATCGATGTCCGTATCCAGTTTGGCAATATCCATACCCAGATACTTGGCTGTGGCAAAACCGGCATCTACGGGATTGCGTGAGAAACCCACATGTCCCTTGTAGCGTTCGTCCCACAGGGCTCCCCAGGAAGTGGGCGGTTCTTTGATTATATCCGTGCGATAGGCCAGCCCCATGATCCCGAATGTGTAGGGAACACTGTACTGCCGGTTGTTGACTATGTTGTAATCGGCTTTTTTAAACCCTTCGGAAAGTCCGGCATAATTAGGAATTTTATGGGTATCGATGGGTTCCAGCAGACCTGCTTTCGCAAAACGGTGTATCATGTGGTTGCTGGGCTGAATAATGTCCACGCCTTCATGACCGGCATGCAGCTTGGCCCACAACTCTTCGTTGCCGTGGTAAAAGGTGCAATTGACTTTTATGCCGTATTTTGCCTCAAATGATGTCGTGGCAAAATCAGGACAGTATATTCCCCAGGTCCAGATGTTCAGCTCTCTGGTTTCGGAGGCAAACACCATCCCGGCGGAAAAAAACGCCATGCCGATCACGATGGCCGGCATTATTTTGTGCCATAAATATCCAATATTTTTTTTCATCATTATTTCCTCCTTTGGTACAATCGAGCAGCCTTGCTTGAATGTTGTATGTCGTACACATCGTAGGGTGGGATCTGTTTCATATGCATCAAGTTAAAAACAGCGTTGGAACACTGATATTCAACGCGTGATAATATAGGCATCCCCCGGGGACCAGCCCACGGTCACCCGACGGTCGACGGTTAAACTCGATGCCATGCGGGCATCCACATCCGCCTTGATGCGAATATTACCGGGCAGTTCCAGAATACAGCGACGGGAGGCACCGGCATAAATATTGTCCGCCACCCGGGCCTTATAAACATTGGGGCCGGCTTTTTTACCGGGAGCTATCAGTATCCGTTCCGGGCGGATGGACAGTGCAACCATTTCACCCGGCTGCAAATCTGCGCCGGCCTCAACAACACATGTCACTCCATTGCAGTCCACCGTTGCACGGGGCGGGGTCGAATTGAGTACACGCCCTTCCAGAAAATTGGTGTCACCGATAAAATCGGCCACAAACCGGCTGCCCGGCTGTTCGTAAATCTGCACGGTGGTGCCGATCTGTTCGATCACCCGGTCGTTCATCACGGCGATCCGGTCACACATATTCAGGGATTCCTGCTGATCATGCGTTACGTAAATAAATGTGATGCCAAGGCGACGCTGGATTTGTTTCAGCTCGATCTGCATTTCCCGCCGCAGTTTCAGGTCCAGGGCACCCAGCGGTTCGTCAAACAATACCACGGCCGGTTCAAGAATCAGGGCTCGCGCCAGGGCTACCCGCTGCTGCTGCCCCCCGCTGAGTTTTTTGGGATAACGATTTCCCAGTCCTTTCAATCGAACCATATCCAGGGCCTGAAAAACTTTCTCCTGAATAACATTTTTTGAAAATTTATGACGTGTCAACCCATAGGCCAGATTGCCGTACACCGTCATGTGGGGAAACAGGGCGAGGTTCTGAAAAACAGTGGTTACATTACGTCGATACGGAGGACGCTGGCCCATGAGTTCATTCTGCAGATAGACCTGCCCGCTGCTTGGGATCGTAAAACCACCGATGATACGCAAGACAGTGGTTTTGCCCGAACCGCTGGGACCCAGGATTCCAAAAAATTCTCCCCGGATGATGGCCAGTGACACATCTTTTAAAACCTGCAGCGATCCAAAATAATGAGATACTTTTTTTAAAACAACATCATATTTCGATTCAGCGCTTTTCCCCTCCGGATGTGAGGACCCGATTTCAGCACCCTTTGATTCGATCACTGTTCCCGTCACGTTTTTGTGCCTTCCTATACTCAATTGGATTACATCACCGCCCCGCAGGACCTAATATCCGGTATTCGGCATATCTATCCGGCCGTGACGTCAAGGTCAAGATTTATCTGACGTCATAAAACATTCTGTAGAAGCATGTAATCCGCAATTTGCAGAATATACAACAACTTTTCCCTTGACACATCTCCTGTCATCATCTCCTAGGGCAGGCAAGGTGCCTTTTACGGCTTAATAGGGAATTTCGTTAGAATCGGAAACGGTCCCGCCGCTGTAATCGGGGACGAAATCTGCAAAAACCACTTTCGGGTTATAGCCCGGCGGGAAGGTGCAGGGAGTAGGATGATCCGAGAGTCAGAAGACCTGCCTTGCTACAGTGCCATATTTCTGCGATTTGACGGAAATAGTGCCACCATCTTTCAAGGGTCAAGAAACTGGGTGCAGCCCTTCAAGCTTTTTCAAGTTTGAAGGGCTTTTTTATTTTGTCTCCTCTGTTACCGGCAGAGGAAAGGGACAGGAGGGGCAACATGACAAATTTTTTTCTGCAAGGCTGCCGTCTCCCGGCTGAAAAGAAAAAAATCACCCCTCCTGACCCTGCCCCTCCTACATATAACTGAATGGCCCCGCCCTATATGTATATCAAAATGAACTTGCCTGTAATTATTTCCTGCGGCCCCCCTGCGGTGTTTGATAATATTCTTGCAAATGATTTTATATCACAGTAGTATTAGTACTTTTATAAAAATCAAGTAGAAATAGGGAAACAATTGTTATTTTGATAAAATCCATATTTAAAAACATTTTCGGCAAACTTGGCCTATTAAAGCAGCCAGGGCAGGATATTGCCTCTTCAGCGCAGGGGCAAGCAGCAAAAATTGAGCTAAAAAAAGAAACACCTTCCGGCATGCGAAAAGAGTCCCACTCCAGCGCCGTCAAAAAGCCTGCGGGCCGGCCGAACAAACCGGCCGGGCAATCAGGGGCTAAAAAAAAATATAATAAAAAACCGTGGGATATCTCCAAGTTTGAAGTACCGGTAATTGAGGGCAGGCCCCGGTTCCATGATTTGAAACTGCCCAACCCGGTTATGCATGCCATTTTTGATCTTAACTTTCAATATTGCACACCGATTCAATCTGAAATTCTTCCCAGCACCCTGTCCGGCAAGGATGCCACCGGCCGGGCCCAGACCGGTACCGGGAAAACCGCGGCTTTCCTGATCACCGTCATTACAAGAATCATCCGGCAGCCCCTCGACACCAGGCCTGAAAAAGGAACACCCCGGGTGTTGATTCTGGGCCCCACCCGGGAACTGGTGATGCAGATAGCGGCCGAGGCCCGGGACCTGGCCAAATATTGTTCACTGAACATTGTTTCGGTATTCGGCGGCATGGACTATGAAAAACAACGCCGCCAATTGACCGACGGAAGAGTTGATATCGTAGTGGCCACACCGGGGCGTCTGCTTGATTTTAACCGGCGGCATGATCTTCATCTTCGCAAAGTTGAAGTCCTGATTATTGATGAGGCGGACAGAATGCTGGATATGGGATTTATTCCGGATGTACGCCGGATTGTTTACAAAACACCGCCCAAGGTGAAACGCCAGACCATGCTTTTCAGTGCAACTCTGACCCCCGAAGTTATCCGCCTGACCGAGCAATGGACACGAACGCCGGTTATGGTGGAGATCGAGCCCGAACAGGTAGCCGTTGAAAGCGTAGAACAGATCGTCTATACCGTGACAACCCACGAAAAATTTACGCTGCTTTACAATATCATTGTCAAACAGAAACTGGAGAGAGTTCTGATCTTTTGCAATCGGCGTGATGAAACCCGAAGACTTGGCGAACTGCTGTCCAGACACGGAATTAACTGTGCACTTCTCTCCGGCGAAATCAACCAGAAGACGCGCGTCAGCACTCTGGCAAAATTCAAGGCCGGTAAAATAAGGGTGCTGGTGGCCACGGATGTGGCAGGCCGTGGTATTCATATCGAAAGTATGCCCCATGTCATCAACTATACCCTGCCGCGTGACCCCGAGGATTATGTACACCGCATCGGGCGTACCGGCCGGGCCGGAGAAACCGGGACTTCCATCAGTTTCGCCTGTGAAGAGGATTCCTTCTATATCCCGCCCATCGAGGAATTTATCGGCAATGAACTGCACTGTGTCCAACCGGATGAAAAATGGCTTACCCCACCGCCCCCGCCGCTCCCAAAACCCAAGCCGGCCCGAAGAAAACCGCAGGGAAAGCGGTATCCCCGGCGTGACGGATCTTCAAAAACCGGCCCCGGGCGATCCTCCGGCCTGGGGAGGAGAAAGCCCCGGCCGACGGGAAAGGGCCGGCAGTCAAATACCAAACAGAAAACCAGAGACAACTGAAAAATCACAATGATTAGAATTCCAAAACAGAAAAAAATTAAACCCTACACCAATTCAAGGCTATTGTAATTTGATGTTTACGATTTGGAATTTCCGGCTTGCCGGAGATGGCCTTTGATCTTATTTGGAATTTGTTTGTCATTTGGTGCTTGTAATTCATTATTTGCGGCGTACGCCTTTTAAGCGGCGCCCTGTTTAGAGCATAGCTCATTATCCGGCCCGACGCCATCAACATAGAACAAGATTTCCCGGAAACCGACAATGGCACTGATTTCAGTAAAAAATGTTCGCCTGGGATTTGGCAGCCCAATGCTTCTGGACGGCATCAACCTGCAGATCGAGCCGGGTGAAACAATCGGCCTGGTCGGGCGTAATGGAAGCGGCAAATCCACTCTTGTAAAGCTTATCCAGGGCGATCTGCTCCCCGACCGGGGTAATATCTGGCACCAGCAGGGCCTGAAAACCGCCGGCATTCCCCAGGATGTTCCCCTTACCATTTCCGGAACGATCTTTACGGTGGTGGCCCGGGGCCTGGGTGAAAAAAGCCGGGTACTGGCTGAATATCAGGACATCAGCCAGATGCTGTCGGACCACACAAACCAGGACCTGTTAAAACGCCAGACCCAACTGCAGCAGGTGCTGGATGCCACCAATGGCTGGCAACTGCAGCAGGACGTTGAAGATATTCTCTCGCGAATGGAACTATCCGGAGCTGAAAAATTCGAAAGCCTCTCGGCCGGATTAAAACGACGGGTACTGCTGGCCCGGGCACTGGTTACCGGCCCGGACGTGTTACTGCTGGACGAACCTACCAATCATCTGGACCTGGACGCCATTGCCTGGCTGGAGGCTTTACTGCTCAGCTGGGACAAAACCCTTTTATTTATCACCCATGACCGGATGTTTTTGAGTAAACTGGCCACCCGTATCATTGAACTTGATCGCGGTCACCTGTCTTCATGGTCCTGCAACTATCCGACCTATATAAAACGCCGGCAGGGAGTCCTGGAAGCGGAAGACAAACAAAACGCCCGCTTTGACAAAAAACGGTCAAAAGAGGAGGTATGGATCCGCCAGGGCATCAAGGCCCGCAGAACCCGCAACGAAGGCCGTGTAAGGGTCTTGGAGAAAATGCGGGCCGAGGTTCAAAAACGGCGACAACGGGTGGGCACCGTTCGCATGCGCGCCCAGGAGGCCCAGCGCACCGGACGCCTGGTGATGGAAGCCGAAAAAATTGAATTCTCCTATAAAGACCAGGCGGTGATCCGTGATTTTGCCACCGTTGTCATGCGAGGGGACAAGGTCGGCATTATCGGCCCCAACGGCGCCGGAAAAACGACCCTGCTACGGATTCTCACCGGTGAACTGGCCCCTTCAAGCGGTAAGGTCCGGCACGGCGTAAAGCTGGAAGTCGCCTATTTTGACCAGTTGCGGAGCAAACTCGACGAGAATAAAACCGTTCAGGAAAACATCGGTGACGGCAATGACATGCTGACCATCAACGGCACCAAACGGCATATCATCAGTTATTTAAAAGATTTTCTTTTTTCCCCGGAGCGCTCCCGAACCCCGGTACATATCCTGTCAGGAGGAGAAAAAAATCGTCTGTTACTGGCCCGACTCTTTCTCAAACCATCCAATGTACTGGTCCTGGATGAACCCACCAATGATCTGGATACGGAAACCCTCGAAATGCTCGAAGAACTGCTGCTTGATTATAAAGGCACCTTGCTGCTGGTGAGCCATGACCGTATGTTTTTAAATCATGTGGTCACCAGCACTCTCGTGTTTGAAGGCCACGGCCGAATCAATGAATATGTGGGCGGCTATGACGACTGGCTCGCCCAACGCAGCCTGGCTACCGATGCAAAGATAAAACCGAAAAAAGACAAGCCAAGAAAAAATGAACCCACCGCCGGGCTTAAACAGCCTAAAAAAATCGGGTACATGGAAAAACGTGAACTCGATGCCCTGCCGCTGCGGATCGAAAAACTGGAAGCGGAACAGAAAAATCTGTATGAACAAATGGCCAATCCGGAATTGTACAAACAAAAGGGCGAGGGCATCAATCGGATCAGGGAAAGGTCAGGGGAACTGGAGAAGATACTTGAGTTGGCCTATGAGCGCTGGGAGGCGCTGGAGGCCATCAATACATCCGATTAAATCACCACTGACGGTTTGCACAAAAAATCAAGCGATTAATTGCCTTTTGACCCAGCAAAGGAATCGCCTTACCGTTCCAGCGCAACCAGGTCTTCGTAGACCTGGCGCCTGCGGATAAGGGTGTATTGGTCGCCATCAACCAGGACTTCCGGGAGCAGACATCTTGAATTGTAATTGCTGCTCATACTGGCACCGTAAGCGCCGGTCGTAAAAATGGTGATCAGGTCACCGCGTTTAACCGGTGGAAGGTCTCTGTCTTTGGCAAAAAAATCCGTTCCCTCGCAGATCGGTCCCACAATATCAACTGTTTCCAAACCTTCACCGGCAGCCTGTTTTACTTTTTTCAATGGAATAAACCTCGCATCCACCGACGCCGGCCAGATAAAATGAAATGCATTATACAACGGCGGCCGGATCAGGTCGTTCATGCCGGCATCGACAATAACAAACTGCTTGCCGCCGCCTTTTTTAAGGAACAGTACCCGGGTCAGCAGGACTGATGAATTGGCCGCGATGCTTGCCCCGGGTTCCAGAATCAATTTCAATTTTTTCCCTTTAAGCAGCGGCACGATACCTTCCGCATAACCCGCCGCCGACGGAGCGGTGTTGCTTTCATAGTCCGCTCCGTATCCGCCGCCGATATCCAGAGCTTCAATTGTAAACCCGTCCCGTCTGAGCTTCTCAATCAGTAACAGTATCTTTTCAGTTGCCTCCACATAAGGCCCAACGGTTTTTCCGGCGGAACCGATGTGGATATGAATGGCGCAAAGATCCACCCTGTCGTTTTTACCGTATCTGGCAAAAATCTTTTCGGCCCGATCAATATCCACGCCGAATTTACTCTCTTTTTTGCCGGTAGTCGTGTATGTGTGGGTTTGAGGGTCAACGTCTGGATTTACGCGCAAAGCGGCTTTTATCCTCTTCCTGTGCTTTCTGGCAAGCACGATCAGGTTTTCCAGCTCTGCTTCGGATTCAATATTGAAATATCCGACACCAGCATTCATGGCCTCGATGATTTCAACATCCGTTTTGCCCACACCGGCATAAACGATTTTGCCTGTATCCGCACCTGCCTGTCGGGCCCTGAAGAGCTCGCCACCGCTCACAATATCAAATCCACTGCCCGCCTCGGCCAGAAATTTTAAAATATGAATATTGCTACAGGCTTTTATTGAATAACAAACGGTTGTCTCCAATTCGGCATAGGCCTTCCGGATTTTCCGCAAATGCGTTAAAAACGTTGCCCGGCTGTAAATATAAACCGGAGTCCCGACTTCTGACGCGATCTGTTCAACGGAGACATCCTCGGCATACAGTTTACCGTTTCTGTAGTTAAAATAATCCATAGCTTGTTCTGTTACATCCGGCTTGGAGTTGATAGCGGTTCGCTTCCATCAAATAAATGTTCAGATTTTAATAACCAAGGCGGCAGGGGATGTCAACTCACAAAATGTGCATCCGTTTATGAAATCTGTTTTTTGTTGATAACATCGATCCATAATTTCTCGGCCTATTCGGGAGTCTTGGGGGGATAGGCGGAAATAGCGCATGCCAGTCCAACTGTACACAAACCGGTTATGATTACAAAGGCCGGGATATACGTCCCTGCGACATCATTGATCGCCCCGGCAATTACAGGACCTGATGCTTCAGCCATAAGAACCAGGGGGAATATAAATCCCAATATCCGGCTATAATGCATACGACCGTAGTATGCCCCGATGAATTCAGGCAGGGCTACGATCAGTGCCCCGGAACTGATACCAAAAATTACAGAGTAGGTATAGATTAAAGGCAGGCTTTTAGTGGTTAATAGAATCACCAGTGCCGTCACCTGGGCAAAAGAGCTGAAAATAGCCAGATATCTCACTCCAAACCGGATGCCCAGAAGACCGAACCCCAATCGTCCAAATATACTCATTCCCGAAACGAGGGCCAAAGTCATGGCTGCGACAATTGGTGAAAAACCGATGTCCGTTAGATACGCAACCTGATGCGCGGCCACTGTGCCTAGGGCCAGGGAACTGGTAGAACACAAGATTGCGATCAGCCAAATGGTAGGATTTCGTATGGCCTGCCCTACCTGCCAGTTTACGGGACTCTGGTAAACCGGTAAAGTATCATCGACCGGATCTTCCAACACACCGGTGTGCACCTCGGGTATACTGTCGGGAGTCCGGCCCATTTCCTCCGGCCCGTTTCTAATCAAAAAAATTCCGCCGATCAGTACGGAGCAGACGCATACTATCATGGCCATGACCAACCAGGCCATTTGTAATCCGAAACCGGAGATCAGCCATGTTACCAGGGGCGGGAAAGCAAAACCACCCAATCCTCCCGCGGAGATCAGAATCCCCATCGACATGGACCGTTTTCTGATAAACCAGTTGTTGACCACCGCAGTTGAAGCCATGTACAGTCCGAAGCCGGCCCCCAATCCCCCCATAACCCCATAAAAGAGATAGAGCTGCCATACTTTTGTAGCGATGGCCATGCCGGCCATGCCGAGGGCCATGAGTAAATTTCCGAAAACGATATTAGCCCTTGGCCCAAACCTGGCAATAGAGGCGCCTATCAATGGACTGGGCAATCCGAAAGCCAGCAAAGCTACGGAGAGCGCTCCTCCGACAAGGGTTCGGCTCCAGCCGTACTCGCTGCAAATTGTCGGAAGGAACACCCCATATGAGTAATAAAAGGCGCCACTGGTGGTAAAATATACAAGCGCCGCTCCTGTCAGCGCAATCCAGCCGTAAAAGCCCCTCTCACCGGGCATCATGACTGAAACGACCAGCGCTCCGCTGCCCTGTGACCGTCCATCTCCCAGTTCCCCGCCGGATTATTGATATTCAGCCGCTTGGAGGCAACCTCAACGATGTTGGCGAATAGGGGGATAATGACACCACCTTCAAGGTTTAGAATTCTCTGACATTCAACGTACAATTCACGTCGTTTCGCGTCATCCAGCTCGACACGGGCCTCTTTTAGCAAAATATTGAATCGCTCGTGTTTCCAGAAAGTGTCGTTCCAGGGAGAACCGGCAGCATAGGCGGTGGACAACATCCAATCTGCCGTCGCACGGCCGCTCCAGTAGCACATGACCCATGATTTTTTCATCCATATTTTATCCCAGTAACCGTCATCAGGCTCTATGATGACCTTTATTTTGATGCCGGCTTTGGCGGCGTGTTCTCTGTAAAGCATGGCTGCGGCAGCCGCATCGGCTCCCGGCCAGGCGGCATCAGCGGCATGAAGCGTAAAGGTGTAATCCAACATTCCGGCCTTTTTCATGTGAAATCCGGCCCGGTCCGGGTCATACATTCGTTGAGGTAGTTCCGAATCATAGCTTTTTTGACACTGAGCAATGGGATTATCATTTGCCACAGTACCGTAACCACGTAATATTTTTTTCAACAGGTCTTCGCGATTAATGGCATATTTCAAGGCCAGTCTGACATCGTTGTTATTAAACGGTTCTCTATCGGTAAGCATCGGCATTGAATAATGTTTTGTCCCGGTAACATTTATCATTTGAATATCATGCGCTCTTGGCAGTAAATGCGTGAGATTCAACTGAAATCGATTCATGGCATCAATCTGACCGGTGTGCAACGCCACGACTCTATCCGTGGCATTGGCAATGCCAACGGTTTCCACCTCGTCAAAATGGGCACGATCCTCTTTCCAGTAATTGCGGTTGCGTTTGGCAAATGCTCTGTATCCCGGTTCCCATTCCTGCAGAATAAAGCCACCGGTTCCGATACCTTTTTCCCAGCCCATTGCCCTGGTTCCGGCGGGTACGATGGTGAGGTGAGGATCGGTCATAAGAAAAGGGAAGTCGGCGTTTGATTCTTTCAAATTGAAAATGACGGTGTATTTATCGTCGATCTTTATCGCTTTGATGGGATCAACAATACTTTTCGCGGCTGATTTTGAATTTTCGCCACGATGATGATTGATGGAGAATACGACATCGTCGGCCTCCAGGGTTTTGCCGTTGTGAAATTCCACACCCCGGCGAAGTTTAAATGTCCATTTTTTTACATCCGGTGAGGAATCCCAGCTTTCGGCCAATTCGGGTACAATGTTGCCCTCGTAGTCCACCTCTGTAAGACAATTCCTGACTTGCCAGTTGATATTATATGCCATGGCGTCTTTCATCGTTGCGGGATCCAGCGAATCGGTTGTCGAGCCACCGCCCAGGCCGAGCCTGAGTCGTCCACCCTTCCGGGTTTTTTTTGCCTGCGCCGGAGACGTGAAAAATACGGGGGATACAGCGGCCGTCATTCCTATAGCAGAAAGGCGGGCTAAAAAGTCACGACGGGAAATTTTACCTTGCTCCAGCAAATGTTCAAGCGCTGCCAGTTCGGCCATGATTACACCTCCTGTTTTTACACGATTCGCAATTCTTTAGTTCATTGTAACAGCAATAATAATGCCAACGCTGCAAAAAATACTAAAAATGATGCTAAAACAAATAGTTGTCTGTCTATTAGCTCCCCAACAGGTCATATAAAGTGATGCAAAAAAGACTCGAAGAAATATATCGAAGAACTATAATAGATGGTGTGTAGCGATGGATAAGAAGGGATTAAAGGTTTTTGATGGCAATGGCGCTTATTTGAGCGTAATGCCATGATGTTTCAATTTGCGAACAACACTCGACTGGCTCAAGTTTAAATGTCCGGCAATTTCCCTTGTCGATTGATATCGTGACACGGCGTCGGCCAAAATGGTTTTTTCAAGGCTTAATAGTTGATTTTTAAGGCTTTTTGTGCCCTCTCCATGGCCGACAGGAAGGATGGTTTTTTCTAGTTTCAGATCAAGAATCGCATTTACTATGGATTTTTCGAGCATATCTTTTTCACTCATCAAAACCGCACTGTTGATGATGTTTTTCAGTTCGCGAATGTTCCCGGGGAATTGATATGAAAGGAGCACTTGCAATGCCTGCGGTGAAAAACATTTTTTTAATCCATAAGTCTGATTGTACATATCCAGAAAATGATGGGCCAATTTTATAATATCTTCCCGGCGTTCCCGGAGAGGTGGTATGCGAAGGTTGACCGAATTGAGCCTGTAAAACAGATCCTCCCGAAATTTGCCTTGATTCACCAATTTTTTCAGATCTTTGTTAGTAGCTGCAATGATGATACAGTCCACTTTTATCGGTTTGATTCCACCTATATGGTAAATTTCCTGGTTGTCCCAATATTTCAAAAGTTTAACTTGAACGGAAAGGGGCAGGTCTCCAATCTCATCTAAAAAAAGCGTTCCTCTATGGGCAAGTTCGAAGAGCCCGACTTTTCCTCTCGGATCCGCTCCGGTGAAAGCGCCTTTTTCATAGCCGAACAATTCCGCCTCAAGTAGATTCTCCGGTATAGCCGCGCAACTGATTTCGATAAAAGGCTTTTTTTTACGAATACCATTGTTGTGAATAAATTTGGTCAGCAAATTCTTTCCCGTTCCGGATTCTCCTAAAATCAGTATATTGGATACACCCAATCTGGCAAATTTATGGCCGATTTTAAATACTTGGCGAATTTTCTCACTTCCGGCAACAATCAATTTCTTATTCAAATTCGCCATACTCAGTTCTGCCAGAGTGTCTTTGTATTTTTCGGTTACAAGCCGTGTTTCATCCAGTTTTATTTTTAAATTATTCAGTTGCGTCATGTCGCGGTCATTTACGATAATCATATCAATATTGCCGTTTTTATCAAACACCGGCGTACCGGTTGATAGAATATTTTTCCCCGTAGGCTTGACAAATATCATCATGCTCACCTGCCGCTTTGCAGCAAGCACTTCCTGTGTCACCGATTTGTCAAGAATTCCGTTTTTAACAAGATCCTGGACATTTTTTCCTACGAATTCAGATATATTAATGCCGGAACTTTTTGATGTGGCTTCATTGCAGGCAATAATATCCCCTTTCCTGTCACAAATAGTCAGGCTATCGGTCGAAACACGAAAGATAGCATTTAATATTTTATTTAGCTGATCAGGTGTTATCTTACTGTCACGATAGATTTCAAATCGATGCGTTTCATCGGTTTTTCGTATGGATTTATCCACAAAATCATGGCCTGCACCGGATTTCTTTTGATCACGATTTAAGGACAACTTCCCGGCGATTTTTTGATCTCGAATTCGTTTGGCATGGGAAGGCGTCATCTTATCCCGGAATTGACGTCCGGCTTTTTCCTCGACCAGCTTTCCGTCATTTCTGAAAAGAATATAATAAACTTTTTCTTTTGTACCTTTTTCTGAATCACGGCCGTTAATGTAATAAACGCCCGGATATTTTGTTTTGTGTCTTTTCTGCTTCGGCATTTTATACTCCTGTTCCGGACAAGCCGGAACCATACAGAAAAAAATGCGCGACCGTTTAAATTCATGCAAAATGTTGATAATCAATACTTTACAGAGGTCGCTAAGTTTATTTTATAACAACGGAAAGGCCGGACCTGATGAATTTATATTGGGGGCAATTGTATCATTTGCCTTATCCGTAATTGAAAGGCCATATCCCCAACATTTTCCCCAACTATTTTTAATGAATATGAAAATATAAAGCAAGAGATAACCAGATACAAACAAAAATAAATTGACAAGCAAACATATTGCCTTAATATATGAGTCGTTACATTCTATAAAATGAAGGTGACGTCATATTCTATAAAATGACATCACCTAAGCATAAGGAGGTTAAATAATGCCGGACAAGAAGCTCTCACGTCGCGAAAGAGAAAAACTCAGGCAACGCCAAGATATGCTATCCGCCGCCTTGAAACTTTTCTCGGAGAAAGGGTACCACAACGTCTCCATGCACGAAATTGCGGAAAGAGCCGAATTTGCCATCGGAACGATCTACAAATTCTTCAAAAACAAGGAGGACCTCTATAAAGCCCTTCTTCTGGAGATGTCTGCGAAGTTTCACAATACACTGATGCAGGCCATTGAAGCGCCGGATGACGAAATCGAAAAACTGCGGAATTATATCCGGGCCAAGGGAGAAATTTTTCGTGCCAACGTTTCCATGATACGCCTCTATTTTGCGGAAACCCGGGGCGCAAGCTTCAATATTATGGCGGGACTGGATTCCGAAATCCGTGAACAATATAATGTTTTTTTGCAACAGTTTGCCACGGTATTTGAAAGCGGCATTAAAAATAAACGATTCAAAAAAATTTCCGACCCGTATTATTTGGTGATTGCCCTGGAAAGCATCACCAATGCGTTTCTTTTTCTCTGGCTCGAAATGCCTGAGAAGCACCCCTATCCGGAGGACCCGGATGTCATCCTGGATATTCTTTTTAAAGGATTAATCGATTCGTGATCATTCATGAATTTTGGAAATTTAATTTATATCAGGAGAAGTTTAATGCAACTCAATAAAACTGTTCATAAATGCCTTATGTGGAGTATGGTTTCAGCCGTCGTCCTGGGCGGCTTTCTGTTGACGGGGTGCGACCGCCGGCAACAATCCCCGCCGCCCCCCTCTGTTCCGGAAGTAGCCGTGGTGACGATTCAACCCCGAAAGATTGTGCTGACCACTGAACTGCCGGGCCGGACCGCGCCGTTTCGCATCGCGGAAATCAGGCCCCAGGTCAGCGGTATTATACAAAAACGCCTGTTTACGGAAGGTTCCGATGTCAAGGCCGGCCAGGTGCTTTACCAGATCGATCCGGCCCCCTTTCAGGCGGCCCTCGACAGTGCCGTAGCAAACCTTGCCGTCATGCAAAAGTCAGCCGACCGGGCCAGGGCAGGACTGCAGGCGGGCATCGCCCGTGTCACACAGCAGCAGGCCATTTTGGAACTTGCACGGGTAAACCGCAAACGATTCGTGGATGCATTCAAGAGCAGAGCGGTCTCCGCCAGTCAGCGGGACCAGGCCGTAACCAATGCCGATGTGGCCGAGGCCACGCTGCGGGCCATTGAGGCCCAACTGGCCAGTGACCGGGGGGCCGTGGCGGTTGCCATAGCAGCCATCCATCAGGCACAGGCGGCAGTAAAAACGGTTCGTATCAATCTGGGATATACCAAGGTCACGGCCCCCATCTCGGGCCGCATCGGTAAATCCAGCATCACCGCCGGCGCCATTGTCACGGCCTATCAGCCGGTCCCCCTGGCCACCATTCAGCAGCTTGACCCCATCTACGTGGATGTGTCCCAATCCACCACGGAACTGCTGCGTTTGAGACGGCATATGACGGAAGGCCTCCTCAGCCGGAACGGAACGGATCAGAACAAGGTCAAGCTCATCCTGGAAGACGGCACGCGTTATCCGCTTGAGGGAACCCTGCAGTTCAGCGATGTCACGGTGGATCCAACCACCGGATCGGTTACCCTGAGGGCGGTCGTTCCCAATCCGGATGATGTTCTGCTGCCGGGTATGTTCATCATGACGATGATCAGGGAAGGCGTCGATGAACAGGCCATTCTTATTCCGCAGCAGGGGGTGTCCCGCGATCCCAGGGGGAATCCCTTTGCGCTGGTCGTCGATGCCGAAAGTAAAGCCGGCTTCCGGCCACTCACCCTTGACCGTGCTATGGGCGATAAATGGCTGGTTTCAGCCGGCCTTGCCCCCGGCGACCGGTTGATCGTCGAAGGGCTGCTGATGCTGCGGCCGGGAACGGTGGTGAAAGCGACTCCTTTTGACCCGACGCAAGCCGGGAAGGGCCCTGCGGCCGACCCGGGCGAACCGTCTAAGAAGCCTAAAAAAGGAGGCGTGTGATGTTCTCAAAATTCTTTCTGGCCCGCCCGGTCTTTGCCTGGGTCATCGCCATTATCCTGATGACGGCCGGTGGATTGGCCATCTACAACCTGCCGATAGCGCAGTATCCGCCCATCGCTCCGCCGGCCATCGCCATCGATTCCTTTTTCCCCGGTGCCTCGGGCGAGACCGTTGAAAATACCGTGACCCAGATCATCGAGCAGAAAATGACCGGGCTGGACGATATGCTCTACCTTTCCGGGACCAGTTCATCGTCCGGCGCCTCTCGGGTCGAGCTGACTTTTGCACCGGGCACTGATCCGGATGTCGCCTGGTCCAAGGTGCAGAACAAGCTGCAGCTCGCCATGGCCAGCCTCCCTGATGTGGTGCAGCGCTCCGGTGTCAAAGTCAGCAAATCTACCCGGAACTACCTGATTATCGTTGGCCTGATCTCCGAAGATGGCAGCATGGACGGCAACGATCTGCAGGATTATGCCCAGTCCAATCTGGAAAAGATTCTCTCACGGGTGCCCGGTGTCGGTGAAGTTGAGAATTTCGGCTCTCAGTATGCCATGCGGATCTGGGTCAATCCCGACAGACTGACGAGTTATAACCTGACCATGGAAGATGTTATAATGGCGCTAAGGGCCTACAACGTCGAGGTCTCCGCCGGCCAATTAGGCGGCGCGCCGGCCGTGAAGGGCCAGCGACTGAACGCGGCCATCATTGTTCAGCATCTGCTCCAGACCCCGGAGGAATTTGCCGCTATCCCCATCCGCACCAATCCCGATGGTTCGGTGGTCCGTGTCAAGGACATCGGCCGCGCGGAGCTGGGGACCGTGCGTTACGATATCGTGGGCAACTACAACGGCAAACCCTCCGCCGGCATGGCCATCCGCCAGGCTGCCGGCGCCAATGCCCTGGATACGGCCGATGCCGTCAAGCATAAACTGGAGGAGATGAGCAAGTATTTCCCCCCCGGCATGAAGGTGGTTTACCCCTACGACACCACCCCTTTTACTAAAGTGGCCATCGAAGAGGTGGTTAAAACCCTGATCGAGGCGGTCCTGCTGGTTTTTGTGGTGATGTATCTTTTCATGGGGACCTTCCGGGCCACCCTGATTCCCACCATCGCGGTGCCGGTGGTGCTGCTCGGGACCTTCGGGATTCTGGGGCTGTTCGGTTTTTCCATCAATATGCTGACTATGTTTGCCATGATCCTTGCCATCGGGCTTTTGGTGGATGACGCCATCGTCGTGGTGGAAAACGTCGAGCGGATCATGGCCGAGGAGGGACTTTCGCCCCGGGAAGCCACCGCCAAATCCATGGACCAGATCACCAGCGCCCTCATCGGCATCGGCCTGGTGCTGTCGGCGGTCTTCGGCCCCATGGCCTTTTTCCCCGGTTCCACCGGGGTTATTTATCGCCAGTTTTCCGTGACCGTTATTTCGTCCATGCTTTTATCGGTAGTCGTTGCCCTGGTTCTGACCCCGGTGCTGTGCGCCACGATGCTCAAACCGATCCCCAAGGGGCATGAGCCCTCGGATGGCGCCATCTGGTTTCTGCGCCCCTTTTTCCGCTGGTTCGACCGGAGTTTTTTTCGCGCCAGGGATCTGTATGTCCGATTGGTCGGTCGCATGCTGGCCAAGAAACTGCGCTACCTGTTCCTGTTTGTGCTGATTGTCGGGGCCATGGGTTATCTGTTCCAGCGCATGCCCACATCCTATATTCCGGATGAAGACCAGGGGATGCTGATGGTTATGGCCATGCTGCCGTCCGGTTCCTCCTTGGAACAGACGGAAAAGGTCATAAACAAAGTCAAAGACCATTTCCTCGAGCATGAGAAAGAGGGGGTGGATTCCATCATGACGGTCGCCGGCATGAGTTTCGGCGGCCAAGGACAGAACATGGCCCTGGGATTTGTCAAACTCAAAGACTGGAAGCTGCGCCGGCGGCCGGACCTGAAGGTCGGGGCCATTGCCGGCCGGGCCATGGGGGCCTTTTCCCGGATAAAGGAGGCCAGTGTCTTCGCCTTCCCGCCACCGCCGGTCATCGAACTGGGGATGGCTACCGGGTTTGATCTGCAGCTGTTGGACCGGGGCGGTCTGGGCCACGGAAAATTGATGGCGGCACGCAACCAGCTTCTCGGCATGGCGGCCCGGGATCCGCGCCTGGTCGGGGTCCGACCCAACGGTATGAATGATGTGGCCGAATACCACATCGATATAAACTGGGACAAAGCCGGTGCCCTGGGGGTTCCCATCAGCTCAATTCACAATACCATTGCCGCAGCCTTCGGCAGCGCCTACGTCAACGACTTTATCCAGGCCGGCCGGGTCAAAAAAGTTTATGCCCAGGTGGATACCCCTTACCGCATGCTGCCCCAGGATCTGAAAAAACTCTATATGCGCAACAGCATGGGCAAAATGGTTCCCTTCTCTTCCTTTGCGGCAGGCCGCTGGGCCATGGGTTCGCCCAAGCTGGAGCGCTTTAACGGCTTCCCGTCGATTAACATCTGGGGCGCACCGGCACCGGGAAAGAGTTCCGGCGAGGCCATGGCCGCCATGGAAGAAATCATCGCCAAACTGCCCCAGGGGATCGGTTATGACTGGACCGGACTTTCCTATCAGGAACGACAGGGAGGCTCACAGGCACCACTGCTCTATACATTTTCCATTTTCGTTATCTTCCTCTGTCTGGCGGCCCTGTATGAGAGTTGGCCCATCCCCATCGCGATCCTGCTGACCCTGCCCCTTGGAGTCATCGGCGGGGTGATTGCTTCGAGCTGGCGCGGTATGCCCAACGACGTCTATTTCCAGATCGGCCTGCTGATCACCCTGGGCCTGACCACCAAGAATGCCATCCTGATCGTCCAATTCGCCAGGGCCAGGGTCGATGAAGGGGCCGGGTTGGTTGCCGCGACCCTGGAAGCGGCCAAACTGCGGCTGCGGCCGATTATCATGACTTCGCTGGCCTTTGGATTCGGTGTCCTGCCGCTCGCTCTTGCGAGTGGCGCCGGAGCCGGGGCGCAAAGGGCCATCGGCACCGGTGTGCTGGGCGGGATGATTACCTCCACCCTGCTGGTGATCCTGTTTGCGCCGCTTTTTTATGTAATGATCTATAAGGCGCTTGGCAAACAAAGAAAGCGCGTAACGATGAAACATGTTGCTAACAATCCATCAGGGGATCAATGATATGAATAAACAGGTGTTTTTTTTACTGGTTGGTATTTTCTTCCTGGGCGGTTGCTCCATGGCTCCGAAATACACGCAGCCCAAAGCGCCGATCCCGGTACAGTGGCCACAGGGAACGGCTTATAAGGGTGCTCAGGAAGTACCCGGTTTAGTGACAGCCCCGGAGCTGAGCCGGCAGGAATTTTTCGCCGACCCGAAGCTGCAAAAAATTATTGAGATGGCTCTGGACAACAACCGTGATCTGCGGCTCGCGGCCTTGAACGTGGAAAGGATGCGCGCGCTTTACGATATTCAACGGGCGGAACTGCTCCCCTCGGTCAATGCAATAGGCAGCGGAAACAAACAACGTGTGCCGGCCGACCTCTCGACCACCGGGGAATCGATGACAGTAGAACAATATGGTGTCAATCTGGGCATTGCTTCCTGGGAGATCGATTTCTTCGGCCGCATCCGCAGCCTTAAAGAACAGGCGTTGCAGGAGTACCTGGCCACGGAGCAGGCCCGCCGCAGCGCACAGATTATGCTGGTATCCGGGGTTGCCGGGGTTTATCTGACCCTTGCCGCGGATCGGGGTAATCTCAAACTGGCCCAGTCTACCTTTGAAACCCAGCAGACCGCCTACGATTTAATTCAACGGCAATACGAGCTTGGGCTTACCGCCGAACTGGATCTGCGCCGAGCGCAAATTCCGGTGGATACGGCCCGGGGAGATGTTGCCCGCTTTATGCAGAAGGTGGCTCAGGATCAAAACGCCCTGAACCTTCTGGCCGGCTCTCCGGTGCCCGAAAATCTTCTGCTCACGGACTTGAGCAGCGTTGCCCCGCTCAAAGAGATTTCTCCGGGCCTGTCTTCCGAAGCACTTTTGAACCGGCCCGACATTGTGGCGGCGGAACATCGGCTAAAGGAAGCATATGCCTTTATCGGCGTGGCCCGGGCCGCCCTTTTTCCGCGTATTTCTCTAACCACCTCCATCGGGACGGCCAGCGGCGAGCTCTCCGGTCTGTTCGGCTCCGGGTCCGGCACGTGGAGTTACGCCCCCCAAATCGCCATGCCGATTTTCGATGCTCGAACCTGGGCCGCTTTGCGGGTCAGCAAAACAGATCGAAAAATTCTTCTGACCCAATATGAGAAAATCATCCAGACGGCCTTCAGAGAAGTGGCCGATGCCCTTGCCGTGCAGGGTACGATTGACCGGCAGGTAGCAGCGCAGCAATCTCTGGTTCATGCGGTTAAGGAAACCTATCGCCTCTCCAGGGAACGGTATACACAAGGAATTGACAGCTATCTGAGTGTCCTTGATGCGCAACGGTCTCTTTATGCGGCGCAGCAGGGACTCATCGGCATCCGCCTGGCCAGGCTCGCCGGCCAGGTAAGACTTTACGCGGTACTGGGCGGAGGCGGCGAATAGTTTGAGCCATAAACAACAATTCCGCATGCCCGACCGTTTTACGGGCAGACCCTTTGAATAATCTGACTGATATCAGCAAAATGGGTTTCTATCCAGTGCATTAAAAGAATATTGTGCTCGATATAGGTGTAATATTCGTCATCATCCA
>Ga0075121_1000180_pt1 | contig 43631 bp, 36 predicted proteins | sample AntAceMetag02UKG_FD_69793 | JGI IMG/M metagenome (GOLD analysis project Ga0075121, IMG submission 69793) | Saline lake microbial communities from Ace Lake, Antarctica - Antarctic Ace Lake Metagenome 02UKG | ecosystem: Environmental > Aquatic > Non-marine Saline and Alkaline > Saline | place... | reverse complement strand
CCCGCAGAAAAATTATCATGTGCTCCGACGAGCTTATTGGTGGCCCATTCTCGCACATGATAATTTTCTGCTGATTTTTTAAAATAAAACTTGACTACAATAAACCAGGATAGGAAGAAGAAAAAAACATTGAATTGTCCGATGTTACCCTTCAAGTCCTTCAGTAACTTCATGGTAAAAGAACAGGTGTTGTTTTCATTAAGTTAATGGCATTGAAACTCACCTTAATGAGAAAAGGAGGAAAAAGAACATGGACAAAATTTTAAGAATTGATGTGGGTGCTGAAGGCGGACCCAAGGCAACGGAAATGCCCCTGGGAGAATATGACGGAATGGGGGGCCGCGGTATGACTTCCATGGTTATTTACACCGAAGTGCCGCCGGACTGTCATCCGCTGGGGCCGGAAAACAAGCTGGTCATCGCACCGGGCTTGATGGCCGGAACTGCGGCATCCACCTCCGGACGTATCTCCATCGGTTGCAAGAGTCCGCTCACCGGAGGTATCAAAGAGTCCAATTCCGGGGGGCAGGCGGGTCAGGTCATGGCCCGGCTCGGATATGCGGCCATTATTCTTGAAGGTGAAGCCCCAAAGGACAGCCTTTACAAGATATTCATCGACAAGGACGGGGTTACCATTGCACCGGCAGACGAATTGAAGGGCATGCTCAATTATGACCTGGCCGACAAGATGAAGGCGGAATATGGTGACAAAGTCGCCATGATATCCATTGGCCCGGCCGGCGAGATGAAGATGTCTGCCAGTTCCATTGCCATTACCGACCCGGAGTTTCACCCGTCTCGTCATGCCGGACGCGGTGGTCCCGGAGCGGTCATGGGCTCCAAAGGCATCAAGGCTATTATTCTCGATGACAAGGGTATGAAGATGCGCAAACCCGTTGATCCTGAAAAATTCAAGGCGGCCAATAAATTGTTTGTCGAAGGTTTGAAGAAACATCCGGTTACCGGCGAAGGCCTGCCGGCATTTGGAACCAATGTTTTGACCAACGTGGTCAATGAGGCCGGTGGTTTTCCCACCTACAATTTCAGGCAGGGTCGATTTGAGGATGCCGGCAAGATCAGCGGCGAGACCTTTGCCGAACTGGAAACCCAACGCGGCGGCAAACCCACCCACGCCTGTCACCGGGGCTGTGCGATTCAATGCTCGGGTATCTATGTGGATAAAGAGGGCAATTATGTAACCAAACAGCCTGAATATGAAACGGTCTGGGCCCATGGTGCAAACTGTGGTATCTCTGATCCCGATGTCATTGCCAGGCTTGATTTTATGGATGATAATATCGGCCTTGATACCATTGATATGGGTGCAGCCATTGGTGTTGCCATGGAGGCAGGCGTAATTGAATTCGGCGATGCCGAGGGTGCCGTCAACCTGGTGGCGGAAGTGGGCAAGGGCACCCCGCTGGGCAGAATCCTGGGCAACGGTACCGCCACTACGGCCAGGGCATTCGGCATTGAAAGAGCTCCGGTAGTAAAGGGACAGGCCATGCCTGCCTATGATCCGCGGGCCGTCAAGGGAATCGGCGTCACCTATGCCACCTCACCCATGGGGGCAGACCATACGGCCGGTTATGCTGTGGCGACCAATCTTTTAAAGGTTGGCGGCGATGTTGACCCGCTCAAACCGGAAGGGCAGATCGAACTGTCACGTAACCTCCAGATCGCCACTGCTACGATTGATACATGCGGTTTCTGTCTGTTTATAGCCTTTGCCATCCTGGATCAGGAGGAAACCTTTAATGCCATGCTGGATCTTGTCAACGGCATGTACGGATTGAGCATGACCGGTGACGATGTCGTGGAACTGGGCAAGAAAGTGCTGACCATGGAAAGGGAATTCAACAAAAAGGCCGGTTTTACCGCCGCCCACGACAGGCTGCCGCGTTATTTCAAACGCGAGGAGCTGGCCCCGCATAATGTTACCTTTGATGTTTCGGACGAAGAACTGGACCAGGTCTTCAACTGGTAGTTTTTGTGATAGGGCTTCAAAGAGGGGAATTTGAAAAAAACAGGGGGATCGCACTATGGTGCGACTCCCCCTTTTTTATGATAGATTCATGGAGCCATAATTCGTTTTAAGCTGATTTATGCTCTCGTTTACTTACAAAGTTGTACCATATCGGTTATACCGCTGGCAATGACCTGTCCGTCTTTAACCTGAAAATAACGAAAGCCAAATGACGCTGGATAAGCATTCTGGATCTTATAGGTTCTCTGCTCAACTCCATTTCCAATGGATCTTACATCAATCGCCTTTCCCCATACATGATTTAACGTCTGTTCCGGCATGGGATTATGGGCATAGTATGCGTGGCTCAGTTCGCTGACAGACAAAGGTTTGCAGACATGGCTGAGTTTGACGCCGGTAGTCCCATCCGATTCCGCCAAACCACTGGCAATAACCCTGCCATTTTTTACCCGGAAATACCTGTACCCAAAAGCGGAAGGATATGGATCGTCGATTTTGTAAACGCGCTGTTCAATATCGTTTTCAAGCTGCATAACATTGACCGGTGTGCCCCATGATTCAAGCACCTTGGAGGCTATTCCGGGATGTTTTGAATAGAAGCTCTTGCTGAGATCCCCGACATTGAAGATTATATCTTTTTCGACGGCCAGGGATTTTGGACTCCCGTCGATATCTGTAATACCGCTGTAAACGACCTTGTCGTCTTTCACAACAAAATATCGATAGCCAAGGGCTGCAGGATAGGGGTTGCTGATTTTGTAGAACCGCTTCTCCATTCCGGAACCCAGTGGTTGAACATTAATCGGTTCCCCCCATGATTTAAGGATATTTTCCGCAGTGGAAGGATGTTTCGTATAAAATGCCCGGCTTGCCTTGTTCGTGCAGCCGATTGTCATCGTTAATAGTGCAAAAATAGATGAAAGTATAAAGATCAGGTAAAATCTTTTAAACAATTTTGTCATTTCAGCCTCCTTTTAGAATGCAGTTCAATGTATTTTGTCGTATTATAAATTTTTCAAGTAGTGTTTTATACTAAAAAAAATGAGCATAGACCAATTAGACTAATATTCTATGCAGTTTAATTATTTTATTGCGATCTGTCAATAAAATGAATAATAAAGTAAATTTTTAAAAAGAGAAAAATGATAATTCAGCAAAAGCGGGTTTTAATTCAAAATATATAAAGAGATGATCGAGGTTGATTGATCTGGCAATAATTCTCAGAAATAATACAATAAAAAAGGCCCGCGATATTCTCTGCGAACCCTTGATTTTACTGGTGGTCGGGAAGACTGGATTTGAACCAGCGACCCCAGCGTCCCGAACGCTGTGCTCTACCAGGCTGAGCCACTTCCCGACTTGGTTGGTGCTTTTAAACCACCGGCGTTAAATTGTCAAACAAAAATAATTCAAAAGGCCGATCTTTTCTTTCTGGTAATAAGTTTATTTTTTATCTAGCGGCAGGGCATTGAAAAAGTGTTGTCGGTAGTGATCTTACAAGCCATGGAATTTCTCATTTTAGCCAAATGGATTATTCAAAACAATGGTCTGCTCACGCCCCGGACCCACCGAGATAATGTCGATGGGTGTTTCGGTGATCTCCTGGATACGGTTCAGGTATTTGATTGCATTTTTGGGTAGATCGTCCTTTTCGCGAACACCGGAAATATCTTCTGTCCATCCCGGTAGTGTTTCATATACGGGTTTACATTGCGCCAAGGTTTTAAGGTTTGCCGGAAAATCATCTCTAACCGCGCCATTTGATTCGTAGGCAGTGCATATTTTGATTGCATCCATACCGCCCAGCACGTCCAGTTTTGTGATGGTCAGGCCGGTGAGGCTGTTCAATCGTACGGCATTTTTCACAATTACCGTGTCCAGCCACCCGCAGCGCCTTTTGCGGCCGGTGGTGGCCCCGAATTCAGCCCCCTGTTTTTGCATATAGTCTCCGGCATCATCGAACAGTTCGGAAGGGAAAGGGCCTTCACCAACCCTTGTGGTGTAGGCTTTTACAATACCGTTAACACCGCTGATTGCTTTTGGGCCGATACCTGAACCGCTGCATGCATTGCCGGCAACCGTATTGGAAGATGTGACATAAGGATAGGTGCCGTGGTCAATATCCAGGTGGGTTCCCTGGGCTCCTTCGAAAAGAACATTGCCTCCTGATTGAATGGCCTGATGAAGTAAAATGGAGATGTTGGAAACATAGGGGGCCAGTTGTTTCGCATAGTCACTGTATTGCTCGATGATATTATCCGGATCAAGGCTGTTTGAGTTGAGATAATTTTCCAGGTAAAAGTTTTTTTCCTTCATGATATTTTTTACCCGGCTGCCAAAGAGATCGGAATCGATAAGTTCGGCAAACCGGATTCCCCTCCTCGTGGCCTTGTCTTCATAGCACGGCCCTATGCCTCGCCCGGTTGTGCCGATTTTTTGATCGCCTTTCATTACTTCCCGGCCATGATCGATACTTTTGTGATAGGGCATTATAAGATGCGCTTTTTCGCTGATTTTGAACCGGTCGGGTGTAATTTCGATTCCCAGACTTTTCAGATAGTCCATCTCTTCGATGAGCACCGCCGGGTCCACTACCACCCCGTTTCCGATAATACAGGTTTTCCCCTGCAAAATACCCGACGGCACCAGGTGACTGATGACCTGCTTTCCGTTTACCACCATTGTATGACCGGCATTGTTGCCGCCCTGAAAACGGACTACGATATCGGCATTCTCCGCCAGAAGGTCAACGATTTTGCCCTTGCCCTCATCGCCCCATTGGGTTCCGACAACTACAATATTAGACACGTGATGCTCCTTTATGTATAAATGTTACGAGTTGTGATTGGGTGTCATCTGAAAATACTTTTTTTAAAAAAAGTATCAATTGTTTAATCCCATATAGTCCGGGATTGTTTGCCTTTTTGGTCATTGCTATTTGTAATTAATTTGTCGTTTGTTTTTTGTGATTTATTGGTTTGCCAAGGGGCTCAATCCAAAATCCTTAATTATAGTATAGATGAGCACACGCTGCTGATTGTCAGTCTACCTGCGTTTTTCCCTGAAAAATGTTTGAATTATTTTTCTGCAGTCATCTTCGCATATTCCGCCGATGACTTCCGGACGATGATTAAGGCGGTTATCGGTTGCAAAATTATACAGTGAACCAGCCCCCCCCCATCTGGGATCCGGTGCGCCGTAAACGACTGTCCCGACCCGTGCATGGATGATAGCCCCCATGCACATAATACACGGCTCAATGGTAACATACAGCGTTGTGTTTAACAACCGGTAGTTTTTAATCTTCCGGCAGGCCATGCGCAATGCAAGTATCTCCGCATGTGCACTGGGATCGGCCAGGCTTATGGTCCGGTTGAAAGATGCGGCAAGTATCCGACCTGATTCGGAAACCAGAACGGCACCTATCGGGACCTCACCTATCAATGCCCCTTTTTCAGCTTCCGTCAGGGCGATTTTCATCAGTGCTGTATGCGGCATATGAGCAGTATTTCCTTTTTGGAAAAATAGTACAAGTTCCTATTGACAACTTTAGTATCATAGCTTAAATAGCAATCAAAATTCAATTAAGTTTTCATGCGCCCGTAGCTCAGCTGGATAGAGTGCCGGACTACGAATCCGTAGGCCGCCTGTTCGAATCAGGCCGGGCGCACCATAATTTCAAGGGGTTAGCCATTTGCGGCTAAGCCCTTTTTTAGTTCAGGGTGCATATAGGGTGCATTTGGGTGCATTAAAGCAGGATCGTCCAAAGCATCCACTTCGGCCTTTTGCTTGCCCGGTATCCAGTGGTAATAAATATCCAGTGTCAACTTTACCGAATGGTGCCCTAACTGGTTTGAAACATCCCCTATATTATCACCCTTTGCAATTCTCAAGGTTGCGTATGTATGCCGCAAAGAATGGGGTCCCCGTTTGGATATTTCAGCCTTTTCAACCGCCTTATGAAAAACCCGCCGCCGCCAACTGTTTTTATCAATGGGATTTCCGGCTCCGGATGTAAAAATATACTGATTCTTGTTTTCCCCCGGTTTGATTTCCCTGAGTCCGGTCTTTTGCATTTCCCCTTTTAATGCTTCGGCAAGTTGTGGACTTATATCCACCCGTCTTGATTTGCCGCTTTTCGGGGTCGATACCTTGTTTCGAACAATAGACCTTTGCACATGGATATACCGCTCCTTGAAGTTGATATCCGGCCATTGAAGCGCTATTCCCTCCGAGCACTACTTATTGTATTCCCCGTACCGCCAAAAATCAATCGCTGTTCGCAGGGTGGGTAGGATAATGGGTTGTTTGCATTCATTTTTGAAACAGAGTTAAAAGCCTTGACTTTTTCATTGCTATAGCGATAAGTGCCTGTTATTAGAGTGGGAACACAGGGTCGACTCCCGAGTTAAAAAAACAAGATTTCGATAGCGCTGGCTGTGATAACCTATGATTTTTTGCAAGGGATTTTGCAAGGGACTTTTCGTGTAAGCTGTTCTAAAATCTGCCTAAATTTGCCACTATGTGGAAATTGATTGTACTTGTAATCCACAAAATTGTAATAATTTAAGGGAGTTGGAAGCTGCCGGGACCCGTTCGAATCGGGCCGGGCGCACCATATTTAATAAAAAAAGGGGATGGCTTTTAATGCTACGCCCCTTTTTTTTGTTTTCTGGCATAAGTAGAAAAATGTTTTCGGATGGAATGGACGCTGCCCCAAATATTTTGTATTTGCAGGTTTTGCCGGTTAAACGCATTTGCCGGATTAAAGTTATCATGGGATTTGATATCATATTGATTTGATGGTATGTCCATTAACCGGTGATGGATGGATTTATCCGGCCTTTAAAATTTATGCCGGTTCAGGACAAAATAAACAGGGCCACCCATTCGCTCATGCCGTTGACGCTGACTTTAAAAAACAAGTGATAGATTTTTTTTAATTCGGGAAAAATTATAAATGAAAAAAATATTTGTAATCGGTGGATGCCGGAGCGGCAAGAGCGGTCACGCGCTTGAACTGGCGGAGCAAATGCCCGGTGCCCGAAAAGTTTTTGTCGCCACCTGCGTACCCCATGATGAGGAGATGAACCAGCGGGTGGCCCGCCACAAGCAGGACCGCAGTTCAAGCTGGATTACACTGGAAGTGCCGGTCCGTCTGGCGGATACCATTTCGCAGAAAAGTGCCCAGTGTGATCTGATACTCGTTGATTGTCTGACCCTCTGGATGAGTAATTTGCTTTTGGAAACCGAGGATTTTGAAACCATCGACCGGCATGTGATGGATTTGATCCGGGCACTTGAGGTTGCCCGGTGTCCGGTTATACTGGTTTCCAATGAGGTCGGCACGGGTATTGTTCCGGAAAATCGTCTCGCCCGTCTGTTCAGGGACGCCACCGGGTTTTCCAACCAGAAAGTGGCCGCCTGTGCGGATGAGGTGATCTGGATGGTGGCCGGAATACCGGTGAAAATTAAATGATAAAACAATAGAGTGTTTAATGAAAAAATTAATTGCTGCAATTCAGTTTATTACCGTTATTCCAGTTGGGAAACCCGGCACGTATAACCCAATAGGGATGATTGCATTTTTCCCGCTTGTGGGCCTTTTGCTGGGTGGAATTGTATCTGTTTTTGATATGATTTTTCTTAATTTCTGGTCACCCCTGGTGGCTTCCCTGCTGGACGTGATTCTTCTTATTATGGTAACCGGTTCTCTTCATATCGACGGTCTGGCAGATACGGCGGATGGTCTTTATGGAAACCGGCCAAAGGAAAAAGCCCTTGCCATCATGAAAGACAGCCGGGTGGGTGCCATGGGGCTTGTAGCTGTTTTTTGCGGACTTTCCGCCAAATGGGCCGGACTGGCTGAAATTTCCGTTCACCGCAGCCTGTTGCTCCTGATCATTCCCGTTTATGCCAGAAGTTCCATGCTTTTCGGCATTCGTTTTCTGGAGTATGGGCGGGCCGAGAGTGGAACCGGTCATGGGGTTTTTGCAGAAAAACTGGCCATCAGTTCTTTCTGGGGCCTTATTATTCCGGTGGCCTTATCCCTTTTTCTGGGATGGCGCGCAGTCGTACTGAATCTTGGATTCGCCGTTATTGTCACATGCACACTCGGATTTTACCGGCGCCGCATCGGGTGTATTACCGGTGATATGCTGGGTGCCCTGACCGAAGTCACCGAGGCCGGCCTTTTTCTGCTGGCTGCAGCCTGGTGGGGTATGGCAGGTTATTAGAAATTAGAGACTGAAAATTAGGAATTAGATAACGCATTTGCATGCTTCTGTTTTTTTCGATAGTTCTATATAAATATACTCTTTATTCATTTATTAATTTTCTGACAGAGGTAAACATAGAAAGACTCTGGAAAGATGAAGGCAAATGCACGCACCGGTTTGCTTGCTATTGCCCGGAAAACAAATTTAGGTACATGTCGCCATGGCGATTGATGACCAATGCTTCGTAGTCTTAAACGCCTAAGCAGTAGGATTAAAAACAGTTCATAATTTTTTTGGTATCTTACTCTTATACCTTCTCTGGTGGAGAATTTGAATGTATCTGTTTTTTCTCGATATGGTTCAATGAACCCATCTTCTATAGCTTTTTCATAAAGCGGAGTACCCGGGAAAAATGCTAAATAAAAAATATTGACAATTGTCTTTGGATGCAGATCAACAAGGTAGTTATATGTTTGAATTACATCATCACGAGATTCATAAGGATTGTCTATAATAAAATCCAGTAGAAGATCTATGTCGTGGGTTTTTTTGTACGGTTCGATCTGGCTTACGACTTCCTTGGTTCTTTTTACACTAATTTTTCGTTTGAATACATCATCTAATACTCTTTGACTACCCGACTGCACGCCCATCTGAATGCATTTTAATCCTGCATCTAATAGAATTTCCATTTTTTCTTTTTGGTATGTATTTGGGCTTGTTGCTATTATAAATGGAAGATCTATTTTCTTTTTATATTTTTCAGCAAATTCTTCCAGTTGGTTTTGAGGACGCATGAAAAAGTCATCATCACCGAAAAACAATAGTTCAAAGAAATTAAGATGGTTCAGAGTATGTTCAATCTCATGGATAACGCGATCAACACCTATAAAGCGCAGCGGATTATGTCCCCCAAAAATTTTTATATATCGGCTATTATTACAGTATGTACATTTGTTAGGGCACCCCCGGGATGTAAGGTAAAAAAAGGTGGGAATGTTATATGGATAATATGCATGACGCTTTTGAACTATTTCCTTGGTCATTGGAAAAAGTCCATTGTCAAGCAGAAAGTGATCATCTAAGTCATAGTCATAGAATGGAAGGCTGTCCAGATCGGCGAAAGGTGGCAGGGGGTTGTTTTTTATATAAAAACCATTTTTTTTAAAAGCCATATTCGGAGTAGTGGAATAGTCAATATTTGCCTCCATTTTATTGACAAATTCAATGATAGCCTGGTCTCCCTCTGAAAAGCAAATACCGTCGGCATGACGTATGCTAAGTTCCGGTACCGAAATACAATGCGGCCCTCCCCATATTACCTGCATCCCCGGATATTCAGTATGGATGAAGTCAGTAACCTGTATTGCCCGATTGACATAGCTGCTATAGACCGCTATCATGGCCAGATCTGTATCACAAAGAATATCATTTAGTTGTCTGAGTTCATCAGGCTCATACATCAAAGAAGCCGATCTTGAGAGAAAAATAATTTTTACCGAATGACCGGCCCTTTTCAGTAAGGCTGATATTAAACGAGATCCATCTGAGGAGAGTGTTCTAGAAGGATTAAAAAGTGTTATTTTCATTATACCACCATAAAATTTTTACAGTAATATGTATGTATTTTGTCAAGTAGTCAAGGTAAAAAAATAGATGACAATCAAATAATGACTGATAGTATAAACTTTTGTGAATCATTTTGTATCTTAACAAATAACACTGTTCGTGTTAACGAGAATTCGTAAAAATTGGTTCGAACAAGGGGGGACACTTTTCCTGTCACCAAGAAAGGAGAAGGTGAGACGAATACAAAACAATTTGAAGAGTTACAGAAACTGATTATTGCTCGTCATGCCCAGGAAATCGGATTCAAAGAGGCAAGCAAGAGTAGCTGCGCTTACTATACGACTGTGTACTATTGACAGAATCAACTTGAAGATCCCTGGTGAACAGGTCTTTTGGACCCGCATCACCCAGAGACATAGGCGCGGCATTAAGCTGATCAGAGAGGAAAAAGAAAAATTGGTGACCGAATGCTATTGAGCAAATTTTAATCCGCTTGAGCGGTTTTTATTTCAAGCCACCGGTTTTTCCGGTGATCTATGGCTTGGAACCAGTCGAGGATCGTCATCCATTTCCGCGGCAGCCCTGAAGCGGTGGGCAAGGATTGTGTCCATAATCATCTGGGTGAGATGGTAAATAATGGGCGGTATCATGGCGATAGGGAAAGAGGTACTGAAAAATCCGGCCCAGACGATATAGGCGATCGTCAGTGTTTTCTGAGAGGTGTGGATCGTAAAAGCAGTGGTGGAAGGCCGGTCCAGCCGTATCAGGCGGCTGATGGCAAAATTCATCAAAAGGATGATGCCGTGCAGCAGAATCATAAACATGAAGATGAAAATAATCTTAAATCCCAGTTGAGATATTTTATCCGTTGAACTTGCAACGGCATTAAATATGATAAGCAGTACAACCAACTGAGAGAAAATTGAAAAATAGCTTTTAAAAGGGGCTATGGCTCGGCTGATTTTTATCCTGAGCATCTGGCCCAGCAGTGTGGGAAGCATCATGATTATAAAAAGGCTTTTGACCATTTTCAGTATTGGCAGATCAATAGTTTGGCCGAATTGAAGGAGAATGTTCAGTGCTACCGGAATAGTGAATACGGAAAGAAAATTGGTGGACACACAGATAAACAGGCTCAACGGGATGTTGCCGCGGCCGATGGCGGTCAGTACGGTGCCCGAGGCTATCGTTGCCGGAACAACGGCCGTAATGTAGGTTCCCACCAGAAATCCCGGATTGTTTTTAAAGAAAATGGCCCCCAGAATATAGGCTATGGCCGGGATCAGCACCAGTGAGGAAAGAATTGCCGAACTTAAGGCCTTGAAATTTCGGATCTCATCGATGATCGTGCTGGTTTTCATCTGCAGGCCGGTGATTAGAAAGGCGATAAAAATACCTGCCTTAAGCAATTGCCACTGCTTTATTTTGATACCGATGACCGGAAAATTAAATGCAATTACGGATACTATGGCAATGCCGATGAAAAACCAGTATTTTGACAAAAAAATTTTCATAAGATAATTGTTGCGACTTATAAAAGGAATGGCGCTGCATTGTAAAGGAAAAAATTTATGCGGTCAGGGATATCCGTCGATTCGGCATCCCCGACCGGTTGTAAGGAGGTTGAAATCGGAGCTGTTTTAAACACTCTGGCTATATGACGGCCGCCTTGCCGATAGCATCCGCCGTCAGCATGGCGTCAACAACGGCATCGGGTGTAACCGGAAACGGCATGTTTGCCATAAAGGTGCCTTTGGCGCAGGCCTTTTCGCCCACGGGCATGAGTTTTTGGCGGTCGCAGTCGGCAAGCCCCAGATGGGCGAGGGTAGTCGGCAGGCCTATGGACATGCAAAAATCAATGACTTCATCGAGCATGTCCGCTCCGGCATCCTGAAGAATCACTTGTGTAATCGTGCCGAAAGCGACTTTTTCTCCATGATAATAGCTGTGAGTTTCTTCAAGGGCGGTCAGGCCGTCGTGAATGGAATGGGCCGCGGCCAGGCCCCCGCTTTCAAATCCCAGGCCCGAAAGAAGGATATTGGCTTCGATAATTTTTTCCAGAGCCGGCGTTACCGCATCCACCTTACAGGCGGCCACTGCGTCCAGACCATATTCCAGGAGATTCTCATAGCAGGTTTGAGCGATCATTAAGGCTGCTTCGGTGCAGGTTCCGCCGACACAGTTCGGAGCCCTGGTCAGGCTGCACGCTTCGGCTTCAAACCAGGTGGCCAGAGCATCTCCCATGCCCGATACCAGCAGACGCTCAGGGGCTTTTGCTATAATCGTGCTGTCCACAAGGACCAGCTCGGGGTTTTTGGATGAGGATTCAATTTTTTCGACCACACCGTCGGGCGTGTACACAATGGCGCAGGCACTGCATGGGGCGTCGGTGGCAGCGATCGTCGGGATGATTACCACCGGCAGGTTCCGGCGCCAGGCCGTCACTTTGGCGGTATCCAGCGCTTTGCCGCCGCCGGCGCCAATGATCACATCGGCATTGTGATGCAAAGCAGCCTGGGTCAACCGGTTGATTTCGCTGTCACAGCATTCGCCGTTAAACAGTTGTTCAAAGATTTCTACACCGGCTTTCCGGCAGCCGGCGGTAAGGGGTTTATGGACCGCCTGCAATCCGTGTCGGCCGCCGATGACCATGGCCTTTGCGCCAAGAGAGCGGATATGGTTTCCAGCCTCCTTCAGTGCTTCTTTGCCCTGCATGTACTTTCCCGGTGAAACAAAAATATTTGTCATGCTGCACCTCCTTTTGTAGCCGGCCGCCTGCTGTTGTGCGGCCGGGTCTGTAGCGGGTAATGTCTGAATCCGGATCAAAACCATTTACGAGGGCCTTGATTCGCTTTAAAGCTTATCAGAAAAAGAAACAATGATGCAAGCGTTTCCGGTCCGGTTGCATCGGGGAAAACAGTTATGGGCCTTCTATTTTGGGAGCCAACATTTGCTTGACACCTTCAACCTTTGCGTTTAATATTACAGGCTTTATTTATGCAGAGCCGGCATACGCCGGATAAACCGGAACCGTTTCAATATGTTGCTATGGTTACGCTACATTTTTTGTCACAAAATGGAATAAATTCAGGCCCGAGCAACCAACCGGAGGAAATATGGATTATAAGAAAACCTTGAACCTTCCAAAGACCAAATTCCCCATGAAAGCCAGCCTTATCATGCGTGAGCCCGAACAGCTCAAAGCCTGGGAGGAAAAAGACCTATATAATATGATCAGAAAGGCGTCTGCAGATCGCGAAAAATGGATTCTGCATGACGGCCCTCCCTATGCCAACGGCAATATACATATCGGTACCGCATTAAACAAAATATTGAAAGATATTATCATCCGTTCCCGGCAGATGGCCGGTTTTGATGCAGTATATGTTCCAGGATGGGATTGTCACGGCCTTCCCATCGAGCACAATGTGGATAAGGAACTGGGATCCAGGAAAAAGGAACTTTCCCAGGTGGAAGTGCGGCGCTACTGCCGCAGGTATGCTGAAAAATTTATCGATATCCAGCGCGACGAATTCAAGCGGCTGGGCGTCATGGGCGAATGGGACAACCCCTATTTGACCATGAACTACATTTATGAAGCGACCATTGCCGGGGAATGCTGCAAATTCGCCCTTGACGGAAGTCTTTTCAGGAGCAAAAAGCCCATATACTGGTGCTGCAGCTGCCATACGGCCTTGGCTGAAGCGGAAATTGAATATGCGGATGATGCATCGCCGTCGATTTATGTGAAATTTGCCATGGCAGAGGATCTTGGTGAAACGTTTTCGGCCCTTGAAGGCAAAGATGTATCCATTATAATCTGGACCACGACTCCCTGGACCCTTCCGGCCAATATGGGGATAGCCCTGCATCCGGATTTTGTTTATTCAGCCGTTGATGTCGGAAACAATCAGGTGTTGATCCTGGCGCGTGACCTGGTCGATGGTTGCATGAAAACCTTTGGTATTGATGAATACACCGTGTTGACCGATATCAAGGCCTCTGATCTTGAAAAAAAGCATTGCCGGCATCCGTTATATGATCGGGCGTCACTGATTATCTTAGGTGACCATGTGACCCTGGAAGCAGGTACCGGTTGTGTGCATACGGCGCCGGGCCATGGCCGGGAGGACTATGAGGTCGGCCTGGAGTACGGCCTGGAGGTTTACAGCCCGGTAAACGACAAAGGCTGCTTTACCGAAGATGTTGATTTTTTTCAGGGAGAGTTTGTGTTCAAGGCCAACCGGGGTATTATCGACAAACTCGAGGAAACCGGTGCGTTACTTGCCCGGGAAGATATTCAGCATTCCTACCCGCATTGCTGGCGCTGTAAAAAGCCCGTTATTTTCCGGGCTACTCCCCAGTGGTTTATTTCCATGGAAAAGACCGGACTGCGTAAAAAAGCCTTGGAGGAGATCGACCGTGTAAAGTGGGTGCCGCACTGGGGCCGGGAAAGAATTTACGGCATGATTGAAAACCGGCCGGACTGGTGCGTATCCCGGCAGCGCTCCTGGGGGGTTCCCATTACGGTTTTCTACTGTGAAAAGTGTGAAACCCTGCATATCAATAAAACCATTATTGATCATATCTATGATCTGTTTGCCGAGTTTGGTGCAGATGTCTGGTTTGAAAAGAGCGCAGAAGAACTGCTGCCCGAGGGCAGTGTATGTGAAAAATGCGGCCATACGACCTTTGTCAAGGAAACCGATATTCTGGATGTGTGGTTTGATTCCGGCGTCAGTCATGCCGCGGTTCTGGAGCAGCGTGAAAATTTGAAATGGCCTGCGGACATGTACCTGGAAGGCAGTGACCAGCACCGCGGATGGTTTCACAGTTCTTTGCTCACCGCCGTGGGGACCAGGGGCCAGGCACCCTATGATGCCGTGCTGACCCACGGATTTGTGGTGGATGCCAAAGGCCGCAAGATGTCCAAGTCCATCGGCAACGTGATCGCACCCAAAAAGGTGATCAATAAATTCGGGGCCGAGATTCTCCGCCTCTGGGTTTCCGCAGCAGACTACCGGGATGATATCCGGATATCCGATAATATCTTAAAACAGCTCAGTGATGCCTACCGCCGCATCCGCAACACCAGCCGGTTTATTTTAGGGAACCTGTATGACTTTGACCCTGAAATCGATGCAGTGGCCTATGACAGCCTGCCGGACATTGACCGGTTTGCGCTTCACCGGTTGCAGAAATTGATCCAGCGGACGCGAAGGGCATATGAGACATTCGAATTTCATGTTATTTATCACTCCCTGTTTAATTACTGCACCCTGGACCTGTCGGCCTTTTACCTGGATATCCTGAAAGACCGGCTGTATACCGCACCGCCCGAGTCCCGGGAAAGGCGCAGCGCCCAGACCGTAATATATATGGTGCTGGATACCATTACCCGGCTGATGGCCCCCATACTCTCCTTTACCAGTGAGGAGCTTTGGAAATACATACCAGGGAAGGATAAGGAAGAGAGCATTCACCTGGCCCTGCTGCCGGCTGTTGAAAATAAATATCTTGATGAAGAACTGGCCGTAAGGTGGGAAACGCTGCTGGATGTTCGGGGAGAAGTCACACGTGCCCTTGAGGAAGCACGGGTTCAAAAACTCATCGGTCATCCCCTTGATGCCCGGATAACTATCTCTTGTGACGGTGATATCCATGAACACCTTGCTATCATCACTGAAAAATTGAGTTCCCTGTTTATCGTTTCCCAGGCCACCCTGATCAAAGGGGCTGAGCTGGAAGGGGCGTACGTCAGTGAAGATATAAAAGGGCTCAGCGTCAAAGTCGAATCGGCTGAGGGGGCAAAGTGCGAGCGCTGCTGGATCTATGACGCCACCGTTGGTGAAGATGATATGCATCCGACTATCTGCCGGCGCTGTAAAGATGCCCTTGAAAAAATAGAAATGGATATTTGAAAATAGAAAATGGAAAATAGAAATTGGGAAAACCGAACCGGTATAGCGTTGCCATATAGCAGTGCCTGAACGGAAATTATCTAAAAGCTTAAATGATAAGGCTTTATTATAGATTTAAATAAATGAAGCTTTTAGCTATTGGCTTTCAGCTTGAAATGATGAAGGCTTCCTTTGGCTAATAGCTGACGGCTAACGGCTAACGGCTGATTTCTAAAGGTATATAAGTTTTCGGACAGACACTATATAGTTTTCAAATTCAGGGATAATGGGAATCGGATTTTGACGGAAAATTTTAAGCAAAGCAAATATATCCGACTTATGCTCATTGCCGGCTGCGTAGTGGCTCTCGACCAGATGACCAAGGCTCTGGTGCTGAAGACCATGGCATTGTACCATTCCATCCCCGTGATTCCCGGATTTTTCAGCCTTACCCATATTCGCAATCCGGGTGGGGCGTTCGGGTTTATGGCTCGGCAGGGCCCCGGTGTTCGAGCCTTTTTATTTCTGGCTGTCTCATTACTGGCCATATTACTGCTCTTTTATCTTTACAGAAAAATACCCCGCAGCTATCAGTGGCTTTCCGCAGGACTGGCCCTGATCATGGGCGGAGCGATCGGAAATCTGATCGATAGAATTCGTTTTGGAGAAGTCGTTGACTTTCTTGATTTTTACGCTGGTGCGTACCACTGGCCCGCTTTTAACGTGGCGGATAGCGCCGTGACGGTGGGTATCCTGGTTTTGTTAATTCATATGGTTCTGGGAAAGTTGCCGGAATGATACAGTTGTAATCCGATGATTAAAGGTGATTGAATCAAATGCATCCTGTTCTTCTTAATCTGGGAAAGTTTTCAATCTATACCTATGGGTTTTTTGTGGCCATGGGGTTTTTGGCGGCGATCTGGTTTGCAACTTGGGAGGCAAAAAGGTGCGGCGTGGATCATGAAAAAATCATGGACCTTGCTTTTTATATTCTGATTGCTGCGATTGTGGGATCCCGGCTGGCCTATGTTGCCACAGTTCCCGGCGAATTTGCAGCCAATCCTCTGGACATGTTTAAGATATGGAAAGGCGGCCTGGTCTTTTACGGCGGGTTTATCGGAGCCATTCTGACCGCGATAATCTATTTAAGGGCCAGGCATCTGCCCATATGGAAGACCGGTGATATTATAGCTCCTGCACTGGCTTTGGGACATTTTCTGGGTCGTATCGGATGTTTTTTTGCCGGATGCTGCTATGGCAAGACATGTGAACTGCCTTGGTCAATTACGTTTCATGACCCCGCCTCACTGGCGCCCATCAATATCCCGCTGCATCCCACCCAGTTATACTCATCTGCCGGCAACCTCATGATATTCCTGGTTCTTCTTTTTGTTCGCAGGCATCGAAAATTTGAAGGACAGATATTCTGGCTTTATGTATTGTTATATGGCGTCACCCGGTCCGTCATCGAAATATTCCGGGGTGATTACAGAGGGGGCGAGATAATGGGCGTTTTATCTGTTTCTCAAACCATTGGCTGCAGCCTGGCACTCGTCGCTGTTGTCATGCTGGTGGTCCTTGCCGGAAAAACCGGAACAAAAAAGATCTCACGCTGAGGCGCCCAGTCAAAAAATAAAAACACGATTTAGTGGAAACGATGACCGAAGTTCATTACAAAAAAATAAAGCAATATATTGCCGATTCAAAAAAGAGAGATAACGCCGGAAAGCCTGAACAGATATACCTGATTCACGGCGAAGAGTTACTCTGCAAATCGGCACTCAATGAGCTTTTGGATTTTTTGCTGCCGCCCGGGGATAGAAGTGTGGGGCAGCATGTTTTTGACGGCGGCAATGAAAATATTCCGGATGCAATCGAGCAGTGCAGTACGTATTCGCTTCTGGGCGGGGCCAAGGTCGTCTGTATATATGATTCAAGAATATTTTATTCCCGGCAGGACAGTCTCAAAATATTTGAAAACGCTAAAAAAGCCTATGATAAAAATGAATTGAAAAAAGCGGCCCGGTATTTTGTAACCATGCTGGGACTTGCCAATATCGCCTATGAAGATCTTGCCGGCCTTGATTACAAATTCCTGAAAATTGATTCAAAACAGGCAGGCGATCTAAAATGGCTGGATCAACTTAAAGCGTACTGTATCGACAACAGGCTCACCATTCCCGCTGCGAGTGAAAACAGTGCAATTCTTCAAAAAGCCGTTGAAAAAGGATTTCCTGCCGGCAACTATCTGATTATCACCACCGATTTTGTGGATAAACGGCGCATTTTGTACAAAACCATTAAAACCGCCGGTGTTATTATTGATTGCTCGGTTCCGCAGGGAGATCGAAAGGCCGATAAAACAGCCCAGGAGGCAGTGGTGCGGGAGAGAATGAACGCGCTTTTAGGCCGGCACCATAAAAAAATAGATCCGGACGCCTTTCATGCTGCTTATGAGATGACCGGGTTTGAATTGCGCACTTTTTTGCATAATCTGGAAAGATTGATCGATTATGTCGGGAAAAGAGAAAGAATAACCATCCAAGATGTTAATGCCGTTGTCAACCGCACCCGGAAAGACCCCATCTATGAATTAACCGGAGCCCTGTCGGAAAAAAATCTGCCACAGGCCCTGTTTTTTATGGGATCCCTGCTTTCTGAAAATTTTCATCCGCTGCAAGTTCTGGCGGCCCTGGCAAATCAGGTAAGAAGGCTGATAATTGTAAAAGATTTTACGGCAAGCGCTCAGGGCGGAACCTGGAGCAAGGGGATGTCCTACAACCAGTTTCAGTCGCAGGTTATGCCTTTGATTCAGGCCTATGATAAAACACTTTTGGAATGCATAGCCCAGTGGAATACGGATCGATCCGGTCCGGGTGAAGGCAAAAAGACCAAAAAAACTGCCAAACCGACTTCTGACCTGATCATCGCCAAAAATCCGCGCAGCCCCTATCCCTTATATCTGCTGCTGAAAAATTCGGAAAAATTCATACTCAGGGAGCTGCTTGATGCCATGGGATATTTGAGTGCAGCCGATGTAAAACTCAAGTCCACGGGACAGAATCCCAAACTTGTTTTAGAAGATGTTTTATTTAAAATTTGCCGGTGATTTGTATAATTGAGAATTGAATACTGACGATTGAATATTTGTGGAGGTCGCTTCGCTATGCCCTTTGGGGGCATTTTTTAGTACATGGCAGCCGTTGCACCAACGGGAAAGAGGATGACCATGGGCTTTTTAAGAAAACAGGAAGAAAAAATGGCGCTGCGGTTATTGATCTGGCAATACGGTAAAAAGGATACAGCCATGCCGGCGCTCTCCGATCTGCAAAATCAGGCCGCACTGGTGGTGGATCAGGCCCATGGGATTGCAAAAAAAAGAGGGCGCAATGTAATTTCAATTATAAAAGAACTTGCAGGTGATATAAGCAGCGATTTGAAAAACAGGAAAAGCGACAAATGACGGTCTCGTAAAAAATTCAAATTAGCGCTACGCTTCACTGCGTGTCTGCGTTGCGCTGCATTTTGCAATCATTCAACGTACAATAAGTACGCCTCATGATTACAAAATTTGCACGCCTTGAATTTGAACTTTTTACAAGACCGTCTCAATCTGGCTTTTTACGAATGCATCACAAATAATAATCATCCAGGAGGACCGGTGTGGAAATTCAGGAAATAAAACAAAGAGTTGAAGAAAAATATCTTCTTGTGAACAGCATAAAGACTGAAATCGGAAAAGTTATTGTAGGCCAGGAAAAATTGATCGAAGGTCTGCTCATAGGGTTGTTTACCAAGGGACATATCCTCATCGAAGGTGTTCCGGGACTGGCCAAAACCAGCGCTGTCATGGCTCTGGCCAATACGGTCAAAGCAGATTTCAAGCGCATCCAGTTTACCCCGGATCTCCTTCCGGCCGACCTGATCGGAACCGAGATCTACCGGCCCAAGGTCGGTGATTTTGTCGTTAAAAAAGGACCTGTTTTTCATAACATCATTCTGGCCGACGAGATCAACCGTGCTCCCTCCAAGGTTCAGTCGGCCCTGCTGGAAGCCATGCAGGAGCGCCAGGTGACCATAGGCGCATTTACCTTTAAACTGGATGATCCCTTTCTGGTTATGGCGACCCAGAATCCCATTGAACAGGAGGGTACATATCCTCTTCCCGAGGCCCAGATAGATCGCTTTATGCTCAAACTGGTGATTGACTATCCGAACAGGAACGAAGAAAAAGAGATCATGAAGCGGGTGGGCTTTGAAAAGCCATTGGATATAAAGCATGTGGTAAACCCGGCGGGGATAAATGAAATCGTTTCGATCATTAAAGAAATTTTTATGGATGAAAAACTCAAGGACTATATTGTCGATATTGTTTTTGCATCCCGCAGGCCGGCTGATTATAAACTGGATATGGAAAATTATATTCAGTTCGGGGCATCGCCCCGGGCAACCATCTTCCTGAGCCTGGCCGCCCGCGCCTATGCATTTTTACATGGGCGGGCCTATGTAACACCCCAGGATATCAAGACGGTAGCCCCGAACGTACTTCGGCATCGAATTATTTTAAGCTATGAAGCAGAGGCCGAAGACATTACCACCGAGCAGGTTATTGCCGCCATTTTTGATACTGTCGAAGTGCCTTAGAAGTGAGAAGTTAAAAGTGAATAATGAAAAGTGAGAAGTGAAAAGTTAAGGAATTCTGCCGATTTTAATTCATTAGAAATTTACAAACCGAGTAACTATTTGATATTATTGATAAATAAAATAGACCGTTATTTTAAATATATTTTTTATGAAATTAAATATCATTTCAAGTAGTTACGGTCATAAACCGCATCTCGATTGCTTAAAAAATTAAAACGATTGATAAATACGGCTTTTTGTCAATTGATTTTTGATGCAATATCAATAAGTTGAAAAAATGTAAAATGAGTTTGTAAATTTCTGTTCATAGATTACGCAAATTATAATGCATCCTACCAAATGTTATTCAATGTCATTAGCTTTAGAAACATCTGTATGGAACACCAGGACATGAAGTTTTTTCTTCAGTTTCTTCAGTTCCTTCATGGTAAAAATTGTTGTTTTTTTCATTAAGTTAATGGCATTGAAATGTTATTTATAAAAAGGCAGAGCGGAGCGATACCACAACTATTTATTATTCAATTTAAGCGGTTTTCAATTTTCAATTATAGAGTCATAAATGCTTTCATCTGAAATCATAAAAAAGATCCGTAAAATTCATATCAAGAGCGGCCGGCTGGTCAATACCATGATGGCGGGACAGTACCGCTCGGTATTTCGGGGTTCGGGAATAGAGTTTGAAGAAGTACGGGAATACACGCCTGGGGACGAGGTCAAGAGTATCGACTGGAAAGTATCGGCCCGGCTGGGTCGCCCTTTTATCAAACGCTACTGCGAAGAGCGTGAGCTTATTGTTATCCTGCTGGTGGATATGAGCGGTTCGGGTGATTTTGGAACTGGAGAGAGCCGGAAAAGAGAAACCGCCGCGGAGGTGGCCTGCATAATGGCCTTTAACGCCATCCGCAATAATGACAAGGTCGGGGCCATTTTATTTACCGACCGGGTGGAAAAGTATATTCCGCCCAAAAAAGGATCTGCGCATGTATGGCGCGTGATACGTGAAATATTAACATTTGAACCGGCATTCAAAGGCACCGGCATTTCCGATGCGCTGGGATATCTTGGCAGGGTATGCCGCAAAAAAACCGTTTCATTTTTGATTTCCGATTTTTTGGTCAAAGATTATTTGCAGCCGTTGAAACTTGCCGGCCGCAGGCATGAACTGATCGGGATTATGGTTTCCGATCCGGGTGAATTTCAATTGCCGACCGGCGGAATTGTCCATGTGCAGGATTTTGAAACCGGAGAGATTCTCTGTTTTGACGCGTTTGACATAAATACCCGATTACAATTTGAAAAATCAAGAAAACTGGAATATCGCAAAAATATGGACACGCTGAGATCAAGTGGTATCGACTGTATCGAAGTCAGCACGGCAGGGTCTGCCGCAGATGCATTGACCCGGTATTTTCGCTATCGGGAAACAAGGAAGCGGTAATGCGAAAAAAGGTCATTTCTATTATTTTTGTTCTGCTGCTTTTTTGGGGCGGGGCAGGCAGTCCAATAAGGGCGGAGAACAATGCTCCGGTTAAAACCGATCCGGCCAGTGCCGAAGTCACCCGGACAGACCATACGCCGGAACCCATGACGGATATTCATGACATCAAACCGGTCGAAGATGCCGGGTTTGATCCGGCCTTGTTGCTATATATCATTGCCGGGCTGGTGATCGCAATGCTGATTGGCGGCCTGATCTATTATCTGCTCAGACCCGGCAAAAACAAAATAACAACCGTTGAACCAACGCTGTTACCTGAAGAAATCGCCCGCAGGCTGCTTGACGGATTATCTGTTTTTGAAACCATGCCCGCGCGGGAATTTTATTTTCAGCTTTCCACAACTTTAAGGGGATATATTAAAGACCGGTTCAATATTAATGCCCCCGAGATGACCACAGAGGAAGTCCTGCCCCGGATCGAAAACATCGACATTGACCGGAAACTTCGGAAGGATGTTAAAAAGCTGCTTTCCACGGCTGATCCGATCAAGTTTGCCGGGCTGCATGCCGCTTGCGAACAGATGGGAAAAGACCTTTTGTTTGCAAAAAATTTTGTAAAGAGTACGACACCGGAGACAACTGTCCACCAAGTAATGCAAAATAACTAAGATATGTTTCGATTCGCATCACCTTATTTTCTGTTTTTACTGGCCCTGATCCCAGTGGCTGTTTTTTATAAACAGCGCAGACGCACCATTCCGGTCATGGGGATATCCGCCGTTGCCGCGGTTTCCAACATCAGAGCTTCACTCTGGCTTCGTCTGCGAAGGGTCATGCCGGTCCTGAAATATATGGGACTTGTCCTGCTCATTATTGCCATGGCAAGGCCCCAGTGGGGTATCCGCAAACAAAATATCCAGACAGAGGGTATCAATATCATCCTGGCGGTCGATCTCTCCGAAAGCATGGCAGCCCTTGATTTCAAGCAAAAGGGAAAAATCGTGAACCGCCTTGAAGCGGTCAAGGAGGTCGTCCGGACGTTTGTGGATCGGCGCAGCGGTGACCGGATCGGCATGGTGGTTTTCGGATCCCATGCCTATACCCAGGTGCCCCTTACCCGGGATTACAGCACCATCGTATCTGTTCTCCATCGATTGAAAATTGGTGCGGCCGGCAAAAGTACAGCCATAGGCGATGCCATCGGAATTTCTCTGAAACGGCTTGAGGACATTAAAAGCAAATCCAATATCATTATTCTGCTTACCGACGGCCGCAGTAATTCAGGCGAATTTGAACCGGCAACCACCGCCGCTATTGCCGTGCAAAAGCATGTAAAGATATATACCGTCGGGGTGGGTACTCGGGGCAGGGTTCCGTTTTTGATCAAGGATACAATCTTTGGCGATCGCTATGTCTACCAGCAGGTGGATATTGATGAAGATACGCTGAAAGATATTGCCGGTAAAACCGGCGGACTTTATTTCAGGGCTAAAAATATAGAAGGCCTTGAAAAAATTTACAATACCATCGACAGGCTGGAAAAAACAGAGGTAAAAATTATTACGTTCGAGCAGTATAATGAATTTTATGTTTATTTTCTTGTCATGGCCTTTATTCTCCAGGGGCTGTGGATTATTTTTTCAAACACCCGATTTCTGGAGATACCATGAGATTCGCCAGAATTGAAATGCTGTCTCTGATATGGACGATCCCTTTTTTTATCCTTATCATCGGGTATGGCATGAAAAAGCGCAAAAAAATTCTGCGCACATTTGCATCCCCCGTCACCCTTGCATCCATTTCACCGGAGCCAAATGCAAAACAACGCATCCTGAAAGCCGTGTTGATGGTCATTGTATTACTCTTTGTTGTGCTGGCTTTAAGCGGACCCCGGTACGGCTATAAATGGCAGAAGATCCAGCGAAAAGGGATCGATATTATCATTGCACTGGACTGCTCCCGCAGTATGCTGGCCAAAGATATCAAACCAGACCGTCTGGCCCGGGCCAAACGAGAGATTGTTGATTTGCTGACCATGCTGCAAGGCGACCGTGTCGGCCTGGTTGCATTTGCCGGAACCGCCTTTATGCAGTGTCCTTTGACACTGGACTATGAAGCGTTTCATATTTTTTTAAAGGCCCTTACACCGGATTTTTTGCCCGTGGGCGGATCAGATATCGGCAATGCCGTATCCATCTCTATTCAAGGATTTGATGAAAAAACAAATGCCCAAAAGGCGATTATTCTGATAACAGATGGTGAAAATACGGGCACTGATATTGTCAAAGCGGCGGAAAAAGCACGGGATGCCGAAATAAAGTTGTTCTGCATCGGCGTGGGAAGCGAGCAGGGTGTGCCGTTGCCGGATAAATCAGGTGGTCTTACAAAAGATTCTTCCGGCAAGATTGTCCTGACCAGAATAGATGAGAAAACGCTGCGTCAGGCAGCGATTTTAACGGATGCAACTTATGTTCGATCCGTTGCCGGAGACATGGATCTGGATATCATTTACAAACAGGAAATCAGGGGAAAAATGGAAGCGGCGACACTTGAAGGTGGAAGAAAACAGGTATGGGAAGACCGCTATCAGTGGATTCTGGCCCTGGCAATCCTGGCTCTCGTCATAGAGATATTCCTGTCCGACAGGAAAAAATCAAGTGCTCTGTTTCTTTTTATACTGGCGCTTACGATTGCCGTGCCGGCCCGTGCCGGTAATATGCAGGAAGGGCTCGATGCCTATCAAAACGGAGAATACGATAAAGCCCTTAAGCATTTTATTGACGTCCAACTGGAAAATCCTGAAAAGCCGGAAATTTCATACAATCTCGGTAATACCTTTTATAAACTCAAGGATTATGATTCAGCCCTGGATCATTTTCGCCAGGTGCTGAAAACAAAAGATAAAACTCTGCGGGCAAAAGCACTCTACAATATAGGCAACACCCAGTATCGCATACAACAGTTTGAAGAGGCCATAAAAAGTTATCAAAAGAGCCTTGAAAGCGATCCTGACGACCGGCAGGCCAAAGAAAATATTGCGTTTGTCAAAAAGGTTATGCAGCAGAAACAACAGCAGAATCAGAAGCAGAACAATCAGGAGCAAAAAGGAAAAGATAAGAAAAAGAAAGCGAACGGCAGATCGGACAGCCCAAAAGGCTCAAAGGGTTCTCCTGATGATCCGTCCGGTGATAAGGCAAAAGACGGAGATGAAGGCCGCCGGAGCCAGGCGGACAAAGAGTATGGTGACCGGATCGATTCCCCTGAGAAAAAAGCGGACGGACCGGCGGACAACGGTGCAAAGGTGCCTGAAAAGCAATATGGCGTGGGTAGAGGGCAAAAATCAACAGATTCGAATCAGGCCGAAAAAATGCTGAACCGCCTGAAGGATCAGCCCGGTCGCGCAATGATTCCGGCTTACCGCGGGCAGCAGGTGGAAAAGGACTGGTGATTTGTATAACGGAGATATATCCTAACGTGCAACAGACCATGCACACCATAAGCAGGAAGGGCCAAATGGCTGGTATGGGCCTTTTTCTGGTCGTTTTTATTATACTGTTTCCCTGTCTTGCAGGGGCTGCGGAAGTCAGCGCATTCGTGGACCAAGGCCGGATCACTCCGGATGAATCGATCCGTCTGACGGTGACCATTGAAGGCGGCAAGGGAGAGATCGACACGTCGGCAATCAAAGATTTCACCGTTGTTTCCCGTGGCTCAGGCAGCAGTGTCCGGATCATTAACGGACAAACCACCCGAAAGACGACCTATAATTTCATACTCATCCCTTTGAAGAGCGGAACCCTTACCATTCCGCAGCTGAGTGTGCAAACAGGCGGCCGGACGTTGAAAACCCGGGCAATATCGATACTCGTATCCCGGTCGTCTGCCATTGATACCACCGAAAAAGACCTCTTTGTTCGTGCAGAAGTGTCTGATAATGCCCCGTATGCAGGTGAACAGATCATATATACCTTTCAACTGTTTTCAGCGCTGCGGATTGTGAATTTGCGGTTTCAAAAACCGGAATTTTCAGGGTTTACGGCCCGGCAGATCGGAGACAGCCGCACGAAGCAAATGGTTGTAAACGGCCGCAATTTTACTGTTACCGAACTTGATTATCTCCTGGTTTCCGTAACTTCCGGGAGCAAGACAATCGATCCGGCCCTGCTTGGCTGTGATGTTATTCAGCGTAATAAAAAGGGCAATTCCGGTTTTGACGGCTTTTTCAGTGATCCGTTTTTCGGCAGCGTGAACACCAAACCGGCCGTGCTGAGGACCGAATCGATCACGGTCAACGTAAAGCCGCTGCCTGAAAATTCCTCTGGTGATGCGTTTTGCGGGCTGGTGGGCCGGTTCCGGATGAAGGCTGAAATTAACGAGCGTATGCTGAAAACAGGCGATTCAACAACTCTGGCCGTCACGATTACCGGCAGTGGTAATATCATGGACGCGGGGGCTCCCGACATCAAGGTGCCGGATGGATTCAAGGAATACAGGGATACTCCCGAAGAGGAAATTTTGCTGGATCAAAGCGGGTATTCAGGCAGCAAAACTTTTCGCAGTGCCCTGGTGGCCCTCACGCCCGGAGAGTATAAACTGGGGCCCATCCGTATGGTGTTTTTTGATCCGCAGAAAGACCGGTATCGCCCAATGCAGGCCGGTCCTTTTGAATTGACCGTAAAGCCTTCCCCGGAAACGGTTAATACAAAAGCGTATTCACCACCGGCATTGGATATGGCCTTGAAAATCAAAAAACAAAAGGTGGAGTTTACCGGTCATGACATTCTGCCGCTGAAAGAAGACCTGGGCGCTCTGGAAAGTCGAAAAAGCCTGTCATTGATTCAGTTTATGTGTTTTCTGTTGATTCCGGCTTTGTTTTACCTGTCACTCAGGCTCATGTTCAATGTTATTCGAAAGGATGTAACCCATCGCATCCGAATGCTGAAAAAATCTGAAAAAGCACTGAAAAAGGCCGGCAAAGCGGATGTCTCCGGGGAAAACTTCATGGATTTTTTGTATCGGGCTCTTGTGGCTGCGATTTTTGCATCGGCGGATCGTCCCGGAGAATCGATTACCTACCAGGAGGCCCGGAATATTCTGCAGGGCAGGGGATATCCCGATGAAGTGGTGTCTATGGCGGTCGATCTGCTGGAAAAAATCGAGTCAGCCAAATACGGAGGGGTAAGCCTGGATGCAAATTTGAGAAATGATCTCCTGGCTCAAACCGGTCAATTGATCAAAAGGAGCTTGTCGTGAAAGTAATGCAAAGTTTTGCAGTCATCTTTACCCTTTTAGCGATTCTGCTTCCCGGGCAGGCCGGTGCTGAAAAACAGCCTCGTCTATTTCTCGATGGCGTTCAATCTTATCATGATGGAAATTTTTCCCGGGCGATTGCATTATTTACCCGATTAACCGATGCCGGAATTGTAAATGGAGAGCTTTTTTACAATCTGGGAAATGCCTGTTTAAAAAACGATGATCTGGGACATGCCGTTTTCTGGTATGCACGGGCTGCCCGGCTGATACCGGGTGATCCGGATTTGAAATTTAACTACAACCATGCACTTCGCATGGTCAAAGATAAAAACGAAGACAAAAATTCGGGGATTTTCCGGATCCTGTTTTTTTGGAATTATATGCTGGGCAGAACCACCATCCAATGGATTGCCATTGTTCTAAATCTGTTTTTCTGGTTTTTCACAGGGCTGCAGCTTGTAAAAAAGAGCAGGACCCTGCACCGGAGCACTCCGGCACTGTTGCTCTTTTTGCTGATATTTTCGATTACGGCATTTTATCATTTTTATGAGAACACCCATGGCACTCAGGCGATCATACTGGATCGGGAAGTGTCTGTGCGGTCCGGATTCGCCGACAGTTCCACTGAACTGTTTGTTCTTCATGCCGGAACCCGGGTTGCTGTTGAAAAAAAGAACAAAGGTTTTTTGAAGATTTGTTTTTCAGACGACAAGATCGGGTGGATAAGAGTAAAAGAAGCCGGCTTGATATAATGTTGAATGTTGAAGTTAAAACAGACAATATATTTCGACATTCGACATTCCTTGTTCAATATCCTGCGGTTTTTTTTACAGCCATCGTAGGGTGGGTTGTGTTTTTGAATGAGCAATAGCCTTTAAGGCCTGAAGCCTGAACTCATCAATACCACAAATATTCAATATTTATCTGGTTGATATTTTATCGATTCTATTTAGAAAAAGGGCAGAGCGAAGCGATACCATAAATTTTCACTTTTCACTTTTCATTTTTCAGTATCGTATGGGGCTGTGCCCACCAAAAGACAGCCCACTCTACGATGCATACAACATACGAAAGGAAAAAATATGATACGGGCGGGTATTATCGGAGCAACCGGATATGCCGGAGCGGAACTGGTGAGGATACTGACGGGACACCCCGGCGTTGAATTGACGGCCATCACTTCAAGGCAATATGCCGGCAAACCCTTTGGAGAAGTGTTTCCGGCGATGGCCGGTGTGGTGGATCTTGTTTGTGAAGAACTGGACATTGCCGGTCTTTGCGGCCGAACGGATGTGGTTTTTCTGGCCCTGCCGCATAAGATTCCCATGGCCCTGGTGCCCGAGATCGCAGGCCTGGGTAAAAAGGTGATTGATCTTTCCGCTGATTTCAGGTTTTCCGATATCGGGCTGTATGAGCAGCATTACCAGGCCCATACCGCACAGGAGTTGAATAAAGAGGCGGTGTACGGATTATGTGAAATATATCGGGAGAAAATCAGTAAAGCCCGGGTTATAGGCAATCCGGGCTGCTATCCCACCAGCATCCTGCTGCCGTTGATCCCGTTGTTGAAAAAGGGGCTCATCGATCCGGGTACGATTATTTCCGATTCGAAATCAGGGGTCAGCGGCGCGGGACGGTCGGTTTCTCCGGCCACTCATTTTTGTGAGGTGAACGAGTCTTTTCGGGCGTATAAAATTGCGGCCCATCGCCACAACCCGGAGGTTAACGAGGTGTTGAGCCGGGAAGCCGGATTGCCGGTTCGCATCACCTTCGCGCCCCATCTGGTTCCCATGACCCGGGGGATGCTTACGACCACATATGCATCGCTTACCAAAGAGGCGGGAGGGGCGGATATTCGCAACTGCATCGCTGATTATTATGCGGGCCGCCCCTTTGTCCGGATGCGGCCGGATGGAAATCCACCGAACACGCTGCATGTGAGTGGAACCAATTTTTGTGATATCGGGGTCGCAATTGACCGGCAAAACAATCGCCTGATACTGATATCCGCCATTGACAATCTGGTCAAAGGCGCCGCGGGCCAGGCGGTTCAGAACATGAATATCATGTACGGGCTGGACGAGGCCACAGGCCTGGATGCCGTGCCCTGTCCGGTTTAGAAAATGCCCGTCAGCCCATCAGCCCCGGAAGAAACAGTGCAATCTGGGGAAAGGGGAGCATAAGGAGAGTCCCGATTAAAAGGGCTATGATCAGGGGGATGACACCCTTGAATATGACCTCCAGGGGAACATCCTGAGCCACGCTGTGTACCACGTAAACGTTGATGCCCACCGGAGGTGTGATGACGCCGATCTGGGTTACCATGACGATGATGACGCCGAACCACATGGGGTCATAGCCCATGGCACTGACCACCGGGAAAAAAATCGGCACGGTCAGCATAATCAGGGCCAGGGCATCGATAAAACAGCCCCCGATAAAATACACCATGATAATCAGGATCATTACTGCATAAGACGGCAGGTTGAACCCGGCCACCCAGTTGGCAATGTCAAAAGGGATTCGGGAAACCGCCAGGAAATGACCGAATACGGTGGCGCCGGCCACGATGACAAGAATCATGCATGAAATTCGGGTGGTTTCGAAAAGGGCCTTAATAAATTCCTTGAAATCAATATTTTTTCGCAGGACTGCGATGACAAGGGTACCGAAAGCGCCCACTGCACCGGCCTCGGTTGGGGTAAAAAACCCCAGGAAGAGACCGCCCATGACCATGGCAAAGAGAAGAATGGTTTCGATAAGGCCGGTCAGGGATGCGATTTTTTCCTTGAAGCCGGCTTTGGGCGCACGGGGAGCCAGTTCCGGTTTAAGAGTTGTCCAGATGATAATCGTCAGGATAAACAGGAGCGTCAGGAGTAATCCCGGAAGGATGCCGGCCATGAACAGCTTGCCGATGGATTGTTCCGTCATGATGCCGTAGATAATAAATATAACGCTCGGGGGAACCAGTATGCCCATACTGCCACCGGCTGCCACCACACCCGTTGCCAGGGTATCATGATAGTTGTATTTACGCATTTCCGGCAGGGATACTGCAGCCATGGTGGCGGCTGTAGCGTTGGTGGACCCGCTGATGGCGGCAAAACCGGTGCAGGCGCCCACCGTGGCAATCGCCATGCCGCCCGGCCAGTGCCCCATGAATTTGTAGGCCACGTTAAAGAGCCGGCCGCTGATGCCGGCATGAAATGCAATCTGCCCCATGAGTATGAAAAGGGGAATAACGGTGAGATTGTAGCTGCCGAAAACATCGAAAATATCCCTGGCCATCATGCTGACCGCGGCATCAAAGCCAATCACAGTGCCGAAACCCACAACGCCGATCAAGGCCATGAGAAACCCAACGGGCATTTTTGAGAAGATCAGGATAAAAAGGGCTGCCAGGCCGATGACGCCCGCAAGTGTCGGAGACATATTTTTTCTTTCGTAATGTAATTCGGGCAGTCTTGACGACCTGCCCGAGGATTAGTATCTAAATTCCAAATTTCAAGATAGGGAAAAATCAAAATAACAAAACAACTCCAGGCTATGTGCGAGCAAATAATTTGCTTTGGCTCTTATTTAGTCGGTACCATTTGTCGTTTTAATAACTTCAGGGCCGATTCGACGGATCTGAAAAAAAGCACAAGAGTCAGCATGCCGCATCCAAGAGCGATTCCAAAAACAAAGGGATGGATCGGCATTTGCAGCGTCATGGAGACTTCACCCGAGTTTTTTAAATCCAGGGCATACAAAATGCTCTGCCAGGTAATAACGGCGAATAGAAGCGCGCAGATAACTGAATTGATGCAGTCAATCAGGGTCTGCATTCCGGGTGAGAGTTTCCGGACCAGAAAATCCACTGCAATATGCCCGCGTTCGGTTGTGGTATGAGCCAGTGAAAAACTGACAAATGTCGCCCCCAGCAGACCCACAATTTCATAGGTTCCGGGAATGGGGCAACGCAAAATTCTCAGCAGTACATCCGCACAGGTCAGCAGCATCATGGCAGTTACGGCAATTGCCGCTATCCAGTTAAACCAGCGTGCCGGCGGATGAAGCTGTTTTTCAAGCTGTAGCACAACAAAATTCTCCTGTTATATGGCGATTATATAGCGCCCATCTATAAAAACAAATTACAAATGATAAATCAATGCCATTAACGTAATGAAAAAACAACAATTTTTACCATGAAGGAACTGAAGAAAAAACTTCATAAACTTCATGTCCGTGGTGATCCATACAGATGTTTCTAAAGTTAATGACATTGAATGATAAATAACAAACAAATTACATATGGTCACAAGTAACCGTTCACGGTTCAAAGATTCCTCTCTATGCTCATGCGGTGGCCATCGCAGGGTGGGCTGTGCCCACCAAAAGACAGGATATCTTTAGATTCCCGACCTGCACAAAGTGTATATTTTCTTTCGGGTTGTTTGATAAATCACAAATAGCATGCAAATTCGGTGGAGACTTTTTAAGACGCCATCATTATTTATTTTTGTCTATCAGTTCAGAGAGCAGGTTTACATATTTTTCCCCCGCCAGCCCCTTGTCGGTGGCCGCTTTAATATATTCATCAATAACCGGCCGAACCGCGGATGCCCATTTTTTGCTCTCGCTGTCGGCCAGGGGGATGATCTCATTGCCGAGACCGAGTGTAAACTGCCGGCCGTCCCGGTCTCCATTGTCCCACGCCTTGCCATGAACATCGATCCATTCATTGCTGACATCCGTAAAGATTTTCTGAAGGTTTTCGGGAAGATCGTTCCATTTTTTAAGGTTCATGACCACATACATTGCAGTGGTATAACCGACGCTGAAACAATCGGTACTTGATTTGATGACTTCTCCCTGGTGCCATCCCTTGAGTACTTCGATGGGGCCGAAGGTGCCTTCTACCACGCCTTTTTGCAATGATTCGTAGGTGGAGCCCTGGGGCATGGCGACCGGTACTCCGCCCAGGGATTTAACGACTTTGGCGCTTAAACCGGTGGATCTTATTTTCATATCTTTCAGGTCTGCAAGATTGTGGACCGGCTTTTTTGTATGCAGCAGTCCGGGCCCATGGGCATGGAGATAGAGTACTTTTACGTCGGACAGTTCAGCCGGCTGAATCGCTTTAAAAAATTTGTTCGCCACACGGGTTGCCGCTATGCCGCTGGGATACCCCAGGGGAAGGTCAATGGCTTCCATGACCGGAAATTTCCCCCGGGTATAGGCAAAACAGGACATGCCCAGATCTGATATTCCATTGACGACGCCATCGTAACACTGGTTGGCCTTGGTCAGTGTACCGCCGGGAAATACGGTTATTTTTATTTGGCCATCGGTCCGTTTGTTGATTTCTTCAGCCCATGCAACGCCGGCCTTGCATTGATCATGGGATGGCGGGAAAAAAATGCTGTAGTTGAGTGAAATGGTTTTTGCCTGGACCGGCATAGAGATAAGGAACGCCGCCAAAATAAGTAAAAATATCAGGGAAAATGTAAAAATACGATTTGTTTTCATTTTTTCTCCTTTACCAATAAAATTATGATGTAGTTGAAAAGCCGTTCAGTAGCACATGGCCGGTTAAAACCGAATAAGATAATTAAAATTTTAAAGCTGGGCGATTTAAAGGGTTGTGAACCGGAAAGCTTGCCTATTCATCGTATGGATGAACAGCAAGCCTTTAATACAGATAGGGATAATAAGAATGGCAATTTGTAGGTTTTTTTTGCATGAATTTTGCTCATTTCCAATGTTTGAAATTTTACCTATCCTTTTTTGGGTTCGGATGTCAAGTTATATTTGCCATGAGGGGTACGCCGGATTGAAAAAAAGGCAGTATGAGTCCGGGCTTCTTGTCTTGACATAATTATTGGATTGGATTACGTAAAGCCAGATTTAACGATATCCAATACAGGTACGTTTTAAACATCCCAAATTTTAAGATTGAAAGGAGATTGAAAAATGTCAGCAACACTGATCAAGGGTACTGAAATCCGGGAACGGATTCTTGAAGAAATTACTGCCGAAGTAGCTGAAATCAAGGAAAAACATGATGTCGTGCCCGGCCTTGTAACTATTCTGGTGGGTGAAAACCCGGCATCCATGTCCTATGTTACTCTGAAGATCAAAACCGCCCATCGTGTTGGTTTTCATGAAATTCAGGACAGCCAGCCGATCGATATTTCAGAGGAAGATCTGCTTGCCCTTATTGATAAGTATAATAATGACGATTCAATTAACGGAATTCTGGTTCAACTTCCCCTTCCCAAACATATCGATGATAAAAAGATTTTGAATGCCATTGATCCGGATAAGGATGTGGATGGTTTTCATCCGGTCAACGTCGGAAGGCTTATGATCGGCGGCGATGAAGTTAAATTTCCGCCCTGTACGCCGGCTGGAATTCAGGAGATGATCGTGCGCGCCGGAGTGGAAACCAGCGGCGCTGAAGTCGTCGTGGTGGGGCGGTCCAATATCGTGGGCAAGCCCATTGTAAACATGATGCTCCAGAAAGGACCCGGGGCCAATGCCACTGTTACCGTTGTTCATACACGAACCAGGGATATGGACAAGCACTGCAAGCGGGCCGACATCCTGATCGTTGCGGCCGGTGTGCCGGACCTGGTAAAGCCCGAGTGGATCAAACCCGGAGCCTGTGTGATCGATGTGGGCGTCAACCGGGTGGGGGAGAAAATAAGTGAAAAAACCGGCAGAAAGATTGCTATCCTGAAGGGCGATGTCGATTTTGATGCAGCCAGGGAAATCGCAGGATGGATTACACCGGTTCCCGGCGGCGTCGGCCCCATGACCATTACCATGCTGATGAAAAATACGTTAAAGTCCCTTAAGTTTAAACTGGGAATTGCCTGAATTGCCTGAGATACGAATAAGGGGGAAACAGCACCCCTTGTTCGTATTGGGCCGGGAAAAATTCGCAAGGTATAATCTTTGAAAATATAAGCGATCAACAACAGGTTTGAGTATGCACAACAGGTTGTCAGTTCTAATATACAGTCCACGCAAAACAACGTTGAGGCAGATTACCGTCCCGGCCGTTTTCCTGTATGGCTCTGTTTGTGCATTTTTTATTATAGCTGCTCTTGCGGGCTATGGTTTTTACGATTATATCGGTGCCAAAAAAAACGCCGGGCGTGCCGCTGTTCTTGCAAAAGAAATCTCTTTTCAACAGGAAAAAAATGCCCATCAGCAAAAGCAGATACAAGAATTTGCAAATGATATTAACGAATTAAAATCTAAATTGGTCACCTTGAACCGGTTTGAGAAAAAAATTCGGGTTATCGCGGATATCCAGAATTCGGGCCGGCAGGAAGGTTTTTTCAGTATCGGTGGGTTTATCCCTGATGATTTGGATTCCAGGGGCAGGATGGATCAAGGGACAGCTTTGGACAGTCATTATTTACGTGAGATGCATGCCGGGATCAATCAGCTCGAAATCGCCTCAATCGAACAGGGGTTTCAGTTTGAAACCCTGTTGCAATACCTGGAAAAACAGAAAAGCATTCTGGATTGCACGCCTTCCATACGCCCTGCCAAAGGGTGGATATCGTCGAGTTTCGGATATCGCAAGAATCCCTTTACCGGACGTCGTGAAATGCACAAAGGACTTGATATTGCAAATCACAAGGGCACTTCCATTGTTGCCACTGCCGCAGGAGTTGTAACGTATGTGGGCCGAAAAAGGCTCCTGGGTAATATTGTTGAAATCAACCATGGGCATGGATTTATTACCCGTTACGGGCATATCTCCAAGGCTTTGATAAAAAAGGGGCAAAAAGTAAAAAGAGGTGAAGAGATAGCGAAAATCGGCAATACCGGAAGAAGTACCGGGCCCCATCTGCATTATGAAGTCAGTTTTAATGGCATTCAGGTCAATCCCCGGAAATATATCCTCAATTAGCGTCCTTACAGCACTTCCTCTATCTCCATCAGGGCAAACGCATCTGAAAAACAATATGAATCGACAAACTAGCGATGGACCGACCTGCAGGTGAAAGCCGATGCGATCCCGGGCAATTTTCATTTTTCCGTATGATGCAGAGTCAACAAAGTGTAAACGATTTTCAGCCCGTTATGAAGGATGTCCGGATTTCCTTTAAAATCCGCTTGAGGTTCTTGGCAAAATGGTTTAATTTTTATTCAACACGGACAATTGAAAATTCAAAATCGTGTCTAAACGGCCTTTTCCTTCAGACATTTATTACAAGGAGTTCCTGATTTATGTTTTTTGATTTTTTGACCAAAATTTTTGGTAGCAGCAATGAACGCGAGTTAAAAAAATTCATGCCGATTGTGGATAAAATTAACGTTTTTGAAGGCGAAATGCAGGCTATGGATGATGCGCGCCTCAAATCCCAGACGACCCGATTCAAAGAACGTCTGGCAAACGGTGAACTTCTTGACGATATCCTGCCCGAGGCCTTTGCAACGATCCGGGAAGCTTCCGTCAGGACCCTTAAGATGCGGCACTTTGATGCCCAGCTCATCGGCGGGATCGTGCTGCACCGGGGCAGGATCGCCGAGATGAAAACCGGGGAGGGGAAAACCCTGGTGGCCACACTGCCGGCTTATCTGAATTCCCTTACCGGACACGGGGTACATATTATTACGGTCAACGATTACCTGGCACGGCGGGACACCGAATGGATGGGACAGGTATACAGGTTCATGGGCTTGAGTGTGGGCACCGTTTTGCACGGGTTGGACGATCATGAACGACAGCTTGCCTATCATTCGGACATCACCTATGGTACCAACAATGAATTCGGGTTTGACTATCTGAGGGACAATATGAAGTTTGAGAGCGATTCCCTTGTCCAGCCGGAACTCAATTATGCCATCGTGGATGAGGTCGACAGTATTTTGATCGACGAAGCCCGGACCCCACTGATCATCTCGGGACCCGCGGAAAAATCCACCAGCCTTTACTATCAGGTCAACAATATTATTCCGGGTCTGAAAGCAGAGCGCCATTATACCATTGATGAGAAGGCCAGAAGCGTGGTGCTCACTGAAGAGGGCGTGGCCCATGCCGAAAAAGTGCTGAAAGCCGACAACCTGTACGATCCCAAATACATCGAGTTGCTCCACCACATCAACCAGGGGCTTAAAGCCCATACGCTTTTCAAACGGGATGTGGATTATATTGTAAAACACGGCGAGGTGATCATCGTTGATGAGTTTACCGGCCGCCTGATGCCCGGGAGACGGTACAGCGAAGGCCTGCATCAGGCCCTGGAAGCCAAGGAGAATGTGAAAATTGAAAATGAAAACCAGACGTTGGCCACGATTACCTTCCAGAACTATTTTCGGATGTATGACAAGCTGGCCGGCATGACCGGTACGGCCGACACCGAGGCGGCCGAATTCAAGAAGACCTATACTCTGGATGTGAACGTTATCCCCACCAACCAACCCATGATCCGTAAGGACTATCCGGATGTAATCTATAAAACCCGCAGGGAAAAATTTGATGCGGCCCTAGAGGAGATTATAGAGCTTAACCGAAAAGGTCAGCCAGTGCTTGTGGGCACCATCTCCATAGATGTCTCGGAAAGTTTCAGCCGGAAACTGAAAAAACGTGGGGTCAAGCACACGGTCCTGAATGCGAAAAATCATGAAAAAGAGGCTGAAATCGTATCCATGGCCGGCCAGAAAGGAGCTGTGACGATTTCAACCAATATGGCCGGCCGGGGAACGGATATTGTGCTTGGCGACGTCGTGGTCGAGCTGGGCGGTCTGCATATCCTGGGAACGGAACGGCACGAGAGCAGGCGCATTGACAACCAGCTCCGGGGCCGGTCCGGCCGCCAGGGAGATCCGGGGTCGTCACGCTTTTATCTGGCCCTGGAGGATGATTTGCTCAGGATATTCGGAGGTGACCGCATCACCGGGATCATGGAGAAACTGGGCATGGAAGAAGGAGAGCCCATCGAACATAACCTCATCAGCCGGGCCATTGAAAATGCGCAGGCCAAGGTTGAGGGACATAACTTTGATATCCGTAAGCAGTTAATCGAGTATGACGATGTGATGAATCAGCAGCGGGAGGTGATCTACAAACAGCGGCGGGCCACATTGACGGGCGAGGACCTGCGGGAGTCCATTATGGATATGATTGCTGAAAAAAGCGATAAAATTGCCGATATGTTTGCCGATGAAAGGGCCCTGCCTGAAGAGTGGGATTTCAAAGGCATCGTGGAGGCGGTGTTCAAATATTTCAGCTTCAGATTGGAAACCTTTGACGAGGATACCCTGGACGGACTGACCCGGGAGGGGCTGGCCCGGTTGATTACGGATGCCGCAGTTGAGGTTTACCGGGAAAAGGAACGACTGCTCGGCGACCGGGAGATTCGAAACCTGGAGAGGATCGTCATGCTCCAGGCAGTGGACAGCCTGTGGAAAGACCACCTGCTGAGTATGGACCACTTGAAAGAGGGGATCGGTCTCAGGGGCTATGCCCAGCAGAACCCTTTGATCGTTTATAAAAAAGAAGGGTTTGACATGTTCCAGGAGATGATTTCCAGGCTCAAGGAGGAAACCCTGTCCATCATGTTTCGGATACAGATCGCCGAGCCGGAAAAGATAGATAAACTTCAGAAAAAGAATGAACAGAACTTGATATTTTCAAGCGGCGATGGGGCTGACAATAGTAAAAAACCGGTCAAACGCACCAATAAAAAGGTCGGCCGGAATGATCCCTGTCCCTGCGGCAGCGGGAAGAAATATAAAAAATGCTGCGGCAAATAAGAGGAATTCGGGAAAATGACCCCAACGCATACATCCGGATCTGAAACTGAAAATCATGTGGCCACCCGGATCAAGAACCAGACCCGGGAACCGTCAATGTATAAGGTTCTGCTGTTGAACGATGATTATACATCCATGGAGTTTGTGATTGAAATTCTGATCGGTGTTTTTCACAAATCCATCGAGGATGCCACAGCCGTGATGCTGAAGATTCATCGGCAGGGTGTCGGGCTGTGCGGGGTATACACTCAGGATGTCGCTGAAACCAAAACAGAACTGGTCCATGCCCTGGCGCATGAAAAAGATTTTCCGCTCAGGTGCATAATGGAGAGAGAATAGCGTATGATAAGCAGACAAGTGAGTATCAGCCTCGGCCTGGCAGTCAAGGAAGCCCGCAGGCGGCGGCACGAGTATGTGGGTGTGGAGCATGTTTTGTATGCGATCCTGCAGGATAAGACCGGAATAGAGGTTATCGAAAACTGCGGAGGCAGTGTTCAAAATCTGGAAAAAGCCCTGAATGATTTTTTTGACCATAAAATGGAGGTTATTTCCGAGGGCACTGAATATGTACTCCAGCAGACCGTGGGGTTTCAGCGGGTCATCCAGCGTGCAGTCAACCATGTGCGGTCGGCTGAAAAACAGGAAGTTGTCGTCGGCGATATCCTGGCATCGATATTTCAGGAAAAAGATTCCCATGCCGAATATTTTTTGAGCAGGGAGGGCATTACCCGCCTGGACGTGCTGACCTATATTTCCCATGAATCCTCCAAAATCCCTTTTCCAGGATATGCGGCCCCGGATACCGGGACTGCAAAGAATGCCGGGGGGAAAAAAGATCCCCTTGAATTGTTTACCGTCGATCTTGTGGCCCAGGCCCGGTTGCATAAGTTTGACCCGCTTATCGGACGTCAGGCGGAGCTGGAACGGACCATGCAGGTTTTGTGTCGCAGGCGCAAACACAACCCGATTTTTATCGGCGATCCCGGCGTCGGTAAAACCGCCATGGCCGAGGGCTTGGCCCAGAAGATCGAAAAGGGTGAAGTGCCGGAATTGTTACAGAACATTCACCTGTTTTCACTGGATATGGGGGCACTGCTGGCCGGCACAAAATTTCGGGGAGATTTTGAACAGCGGCTTAAAATCATCATTGCCCGATTGAAAAAACTGGAAAATGCGATTTTATTTATCGATGAGATTCATACCATTGTCGGGGCCGGTGCCACCAGCAGCGGTTCCATGGATGCTTCGAATATTTTAAAACCTGTTCTGGCTGCCGGGGATTTTCGTTGTATCGGTTCCACGACCTACGAAGAATACAAGAATCATTTTGCCGTTGACCGCGCATTGTCCCGCCGGTTCGAAAAAATCGAGATTGCCGAACCACCGCGGGCGGATGCCATTCGAATTCTGAAGGGCCTCAAGCCGTATTATGAAGAGCATCACCAGATTGTCTATACGGAACCGGCCCTCAGGGCAGCCGTTGAACTGTCTGCCAAGTATATCAACGATCGTTTCCTCCCTGACAAGGCCATCGATGTCATTGATGAAGCCGGGGCCTTTGTTCGGTTGACGAAATCTTCCAACCGCAAGAAAATACATCCTGCGGATATTGAGCAGATCATTGCCCGTATGGCCAAAATCCCGCCACAGAGCGTTTCGACATCGGATCGCAGCAAACTTGCAACCCTGGAAGATCGGCTCCGGCAGGTGGTTTTCGGGCAGGATGCCGCCATTACGTCAATGGTCACTTCCATCAAGCGCTCCCGGGCAGGTCTGGAAACGCCGGATCATCCCATTGGATCTTTTTTGTTTGCCGGTCCCACCGGCGTGGGCAAGACCGAGGTGGCGCGTCAGATTGCCCTGTTGCTGGGCATCGAGTTTCTGCGGTTTGATATGAGCGAATATATGGAAAAACATGCCGTGGCCCGTTTGATAGGTGCGCCTCCCGGCTATATCGGGTTTGATCAGGGGGGGCTGCTCACAGACGGCATCCGCAAGCATCCGCACAGCGTACTGCTGCTGGATGAGCTCGAAAAGGCCCATTTTGATCTGTTCAATATCCTGCTGCAGGTGCTGGATCATGCCACATTGACCGACAACAGCGGAAAGCAGGCGGATTTCAGGAATGTCATTATTATCATGACTTCCAATGCCGGTACACGGGAGATGGGAATGCGCAGCATCGGATTCGGCGATTCGGAAATGGATATGCAGTCAAAGGGCAATAAAGCCATTGAGAAGCTTTTCAATCCTGAATTCCGCAATCGACTGGACGAGATCATTACCTTTAATTCGCTGAATGTGGAAATCATGGAAAAAATAGTGGATAAATTCATGGACGAACTCAACGCACAGATGGCCGGCAAAAAGATTTTTCTGCAGATTTCGCCGGCAGCGCGCACATGGCTCGCCCGGAAAGGATATGATCCGCGCTATGGGGCCCGGCCGCTCACCCGGGTGATTCAAACTCAAATCAAAGACGAGCTCGCCGATGAAATTCTTTTCGGCCGTCTCACAAAGGGCGGCGTTGCTTTTGTGGATATTGCGGATAAAGATCTCGTTTTTACATATGATTCAGACATGCACAAGCAATGAGCCCGGTTTTTCTGTTAAACGATGAGATTGAATTTCCCCCGGTACATCTGGCGCGCAGCGACGGTCTGCTGGCCCTGGGCGGGGATCTGAGCCAAAAGCGGCTTTTGCTGGCCTATCGTATGGGTATTTTCCCGTGGTTTTCCGAACCGGAGCCGATCATGTGGTGGTCCCCGGATCCCCGTCTGATATTGTTTCCCGGGAAATTAACGACTACCAGGCGGCTGCAGCGCACGATTCGTCAGGCACGGTTTCAGGTAACAATGGATCAGGCGTTTGAGCCGGTAATTCGCGCCTGCGCCGGTGTGCCGCGAAAAAACAGCCATGGCACCTGGATTGTAGACGAGATGATCGAGGCGTACTGCACGCTGCATGAATCCGGCTATGCCCATTCGGTTGAAGTATGGTATCAGGGTAAACTGGCAGGAGGTGCCTATGGCATTGCTTTGGGGCGGGTTTTTTTCGGGGAGTCCATGTTTACGCGCGTAAACAATGCATCAAAGATTGCCTTTGTTAAGCTCGTGGAGCACCTTGACGCACAGGGGTTTGACATGATTGACTGCCAGATGACTACCAGCCATCTGTTACATTTTGGCGCCCGGGAGGTGCCGCGGTCTCTTTTCTTGAATAAACTTGCAGTATCCGCAGCGGTACCGTCAATTCCCGGTAAGTGGAACGTACAAATATTGTAGGCATTCTCTATTTGCCGGGGTGCGAGACATAATTTTTTTGCGCGCAGCGCTTTAACCTAATTTTTTATCCGTGCCTGCCTCGTTAAATTCCGAAGGACAGGCGAAGCGTATTTAACCGGGCTGAATCCGCGTTAATCCGTGTCCAATAAGCTGTTTCCGCCCTCCAACCTCCAACCTCTGTCATCTGCCCTCTGTCTTCCGATCTCTGTCATCTGCCCTCTGTCTTCCAACCTCTGTCATCTGCCCTCCGTCCTTTTTCCTTGACACCGTTAAACAATCATGTCATTTTGCATGTCAACCATTAATATACATGTTTATTGTTGTAAGATCCAAAAATGTACAAAAGAAAATTTCGATTACCTGAAAAACCAAAACAAAGTTTTTTCCTCTGGGGAACACGCCAGACCGGTAAAACAACGTTGTTAAAGGCATGCTACCCGGATGCCATGCGAATTGATCTGCTCAAAACCGATGAACTCATGCGATACGCAAAGGAACCGGCGCTATTGCGGGAAGAAGTGGCAGCGCTTTCGAATGAACGATTGATTGTGATTGACGAAATTCAGAAAGTCCCCGTGCTTTTAGATGAAATTCATTACATGATTCAGGAGTGGCAACGCGTTTTTGCATTGTGCGGGTCCAGTGCGAGAAAAGTTAGACGCGGGCATGCAAATTTATTGGGTGGCCGTGCGATTCGCTATGAACTCTTCGGCCTGACAGCACAAGAACTTGGATCTGATTTTTTCATTGAGCATTTTGTCAACACCGGACCGCTTCCGGATCATTATGGGGCTGAGAACCCTGCTTTGGCGATCCGTGCCTATGTGAATGATTACTTGCGAGAAGAAATTCTGGAAGAAGGCTTGACGCGTCGCCTGCCTATATTTTCCGACTTTCTCAGGGTGGCAGCCATCGGAGACACGGAAATTCTAAATATGTCCAACATTGCACGAGAAACAGGGCTCGCAGTTTCCACTGTCCGGGACCATTACGGCATCCTGATCGATACCTTGATGGGCGCCTTCCTTCCTGCCTTCACATTGCGGCCAAAGCGCCGCACGATTCAGGCGCCGAAATTCTATTTTCGGGATCTGGGCGTGGTCAACCATCTGGCAAGGCGCGGGGTCATCAAAACCGGGTCGGAACTGTTTGGCAAAGCTTTTGAAAACTGGCTGTTTCATGAACTGTCGGTTCACGCAAAATACAGCGAGTTGTTCTATGAACTTTCATACTGGCGGCTTTCCAGCGGCATTGAAGTCGATTTTATTCTGGGGCCGGGCACCGTAGCCATTGAAGCAAAGGGCAAGTCAAAAATCACCTCCGCGGATATCCGTGGGCTTGCCAATTTTAAAAAAGATTTTCCTGAAGTAAAGCGGTTGATCATCGTTTGTCTTGAAAAAAGGATGAGAAAGACCGTCGAGGGTATTTATATCGTGCCTTATCAAGAATTTACCAAATTGCTCTGGGGTGGAAAATGGATTACATAAGCATCATGGAGAATGCCCACGGCAAGATAATCCTCTCAACAGCCCATCTAATCATCCCAATTCCGAAAGAAAAGCGAAGCGTATTTCACCGGGGTACGAGACATAATTTTTTTATCCGTGCCAATTCGCGTTAATCCGTGTCCAATAAAGCCCTTGCCCTAACCTTCATGTTCTTCATGTCCTGGTGAAACTTAAGCCCTTCTTAGCCCCGCACGTTCTGCATGAATGCCCCCGAGAGGCAGAAAAAACGCTTGACATTTGCGTACAGAATCAAGTACATCTTTTAATTACACAGGAGGAATATATATGCAATCAATAAACTACACAACATTTCGAAAAAATATGGCAAAAACCATTGATCGAGTCAACGATGATCATTATCCTATCCTTATTACACGCCAGAACGGGCGAACAGCAGTGCTTCTGTCTCTCGATGATTTTAAATCGTACGAAGAAACAGCATATCTTATGAAGAGCCCCAAAAACGCTGAACGTCTCAATGCTGCCATTGCTGACCTCGAAGCAGGCAACGGCGTTGAGAGGGACCTTATTAAAGAATGAAACTGTCATGGGCTGAACAAACATGGGAAGATTACCTGTATTGGCAGAAGACAGATCAGAAAATCCTTAGGAGAATTAACCGCATCATCTTAGAAACCAAACGAAATCCATTTGAAGGAATAGGTGCCCCTGAAGCATTACGCTACAACTGGAAAGGATATTGGTCACGCCGTATCAATAAAGAGCATCGGTTTGTTTACAAGGCAAAAAAGGATGAATTGTTAATTGCCCAGTGTCGATACCACTATTGAAAAATCTGCGTTAACACTGAAGGCGTCCAGCCAACGACAATAAGGCAAGCCTGACCAGCCCTTCAATGGGTGCCCCCGATTCTTGCTGTTTCCTGTCTTTTATTTTTTTATGTCCTTCTTTGCGCCTTAGCGTTAAACCCCTTGCCCTTGCCTTCATGAACTGGTTTATTGTAGTCAAGTTTTATTTTAAAAAATCAGCAGAAAATTATCATGTGCGAGAATGGGCCACCAATAAGCTCGTCGGAGCACATGATAATTTTTCTGCGGGTTATAAGCAT
>Ga0075121_1000177_pt1 | contig 43971 bp, 39 predicted proteins | sample AntAceMetag02UKG_FD_69793 | JGI IMG/M metagenome (GOLD analysis project Ga0075121, IMG submission 69793) | Saline lake microbial communities from Ace Lake, Antarctica - Antarctic Ace Lake Metagenome 02UKG | ecosystem: Environmental > Aquatic > Non-marine Saline and Alkaline > Saline | place... | reverse complement strand
CGAAGAGAAATATTTCGTAGCGATATCGATCGCAATGATTTTATAGGCCGTTTGTCGACCCTGGCCCAGGATGGCGCAATGGAAATCTATGCCTGGGTTTTGATGCCGAATCATTTTTATATCCTTTGTAAAACAAAGAATTTGCCGTTAGCCACCAGTATGCGCAAAATCCTCACCGGTTATGTCATAAATTTTAACAGGCGCCATCACAGACACGGCCATTTGTTTCAAAACCGATATAAATCTATTGTCTGTCAGGAGGATGTTTATCTGAAAGAACTGGTTCGATATATTCATCTGAAATTGCTGCGGGCTGGGCTGGTTAAGGATTTGAAAGGACTGAATCGAAATCCATGGTCCGGACATTCTGCGATTGTCGGTAAAGTTGAGCGGAAATGGCAGAACACCGAGCACGTGTTGTCTTTTTTCGGGGACACCGGCAATTCAAAAAGAAATTATTCGCGATACATTGGAAAAGGCATTGATCAGGGCCGCAGACCGGAATTGGTCGGCGGCGGATTAATCCGAAGTATGGGTGGCTGGTCAGCAGTTCTCGCCAGTCGGAGGCGCGGTGAAAGCCAAGCCTCTGTTCAGCGGATACTCGGAGACGGAGATTTTGTCAAACAGGTCGTATCGGGCCTTGATGATCTTGTTAAAAAGAATTTAAGACTGTCGGGACAACGAATCGATATTAAAGCCCTTGCCCGGAAGGTATCCAAAGAATATGATGTTTCCATTGGTGAACTTCGGACAGGAGGTCGAAGAAGGGCTGCGGCAAACGCCCGGCGTGCAATATCGTGGATCGGTGTCAGGCAGCTCGGTTATTTCGGGGCTGATATCGCCCGATATCTCGGTGTTACGAATTCTTGCGTGACGCGAATGATATCAACAGGGAAGAAGCCTGATATCAAGGACATTCATTTGGATTTATGAACGTTCTGCACGAACGTCCCCGGTTACGGTTTTAACGTCAGGTCCTGTTGCATGCCCTGTCCTCCCGCTTTCCCGGGGGCTTTCGCTTTTTTCAACAGCTCAATCCCACCCCTCCGACCCGATGGCAAGTGTGATTAATCGAAATGCCGTGCAAAGAAGCTCCATAATTTCTTGAGCAAACCGCGAAAGTATTTGACCCCTTCTGGACCTGCCATTAACAAACCCAATCCTAGTATCCCCCAGCTTAAAGCGTATGCCCCTATACCCAGGAAGGAAAAAAGCGCATTGTGCTTACTTATAGATAGGGCATTGCATATCAACATGCCCCCCCAACCAAGAGGTTGATTGATTATTAATAAGGTAATTCCTATCCAAAACTTAAGGCTAAATTCCATAATTTATTCACATAGCAGGACTTGATTATTCTTTTTTATACCCCAACCGCTTGCGGCGGGGTAAAAGGCAGTGTTATAATGCGTCATCATGGAATTAGGCAAAACAGCGCATAGTGTATATAAAATTCGTTATCATATGGTCACAGCGGTTAAATACCACAAAGCTTTACTCAATAGCGAGATAAAAGAATGTATTAAGGAAACGTTAAAAGGCCTTTCCGAAAGATACGAAATCGTTATTGATAAAGTTGGTTTTGATCAAAACCACATTCATATATTTTGTGGTGCCCCGCCAAGGATGGCCACAATGCGAGTTATCAGCATAATTCGATAAGAATATCGTGAGACGACTCAAATGACGTTGCCTTCAAATGCTTCGGATAGCCAACAGATAGATGCGTTACGAGAAGAACCGGTTTGGCGCATATTTGCCGATATCAGCCGGATCCACATCACGATGATCGCGGCAATGGGGGTGTTTACGTTCGGCTGGCTATTCGTCGGCGCATATCAATGGCTCATTACGGCGGTCTGCGCATTGGACTGGTATATCGTCAACCTGATAAACAAGACGGTTGACCTTGAAGAAGACAGCGCCAACGAGATTATCGGAACCGTCTTTGTCTATCGGAAACGCAGACAGCTGCTATCGATCGTTTTTCCGTTTCTGCTGGTTTCCCTGATTGTGGTGCATTTCTTAAACCCTGCCATAACCGGTCTCCGGATCACCTGCCATGTGCTGGGTTTGTTTTACAACTTTCCCCTTTTGCCCGGAAAACGGCGCTTGAAGCAACTATATTTCTGGAAGAACAATGCCTCAGCCGTCGGTTTTCTCATCACTGTATTCGGGTACCCCCTTGCCACGGCATTCTGGGGAAACCAACTTCATTGTTTTCCGCCGGGAATTAGCTGGGCGACCGTGATGTTTTCGGCTGTTTTTTTCTTTCTGTTTGAAATCAGCTATGAGGTGATTTATGATCTTCGAGATGTAAAAGGCGATGCTATTGCAGGAATTCGAACCTATCCGGCGGTCCACGGAATACCGACGGCAATTCATATTGTCGACTGGCTCATCTTCACTTCCATAGCTGTCCTGTCGATCGGCTATATCCTGGGGTTTGTTCCGTGGCGTATCTTCGTTATGGTTGTGGCGCCGTTTCTACAGCTCGTTTTCTATAAACGTGCTATGAGTCGAGGAATTACCGCCAAAGACTGCATTCGAATAACATGGATAGGCGTCGCCATGCTCGTCACCTATCACCTATGGATTGTCGCCGGTCTGCCGGGCGTTGGGCTGTAAACATGTTTCTCTTTGAACTGCTCATAATTTCAATTACTACCTTTTATGTTGTAATGCTTACGGTAAACCGCCCCGACGGCGGGCATTTTCTTCTATGGATAGTTCTTATTTCCTGTGCAGCCTGGGTTGTCGAAGAGAGCTGCATACGCCTGTATGCCTTTTATAGCTATAGCCAAAGCTGGCACATATTCGTGAGCCATCTCCCTTTGATGGTCATTATCATATGGCCTGTCCTCATCCACTGTGCATGGGACCTGGCGTCCCAACTGCTTGGATACGGGCACAGGCTTGTGCCGCTGGCTGTCGGCGGTATCGTCCTGACCGACGCTGCATTTATCGAAACGGTGTCGGTGCGCAGTGGTTTTTGGGCCTGGCAAGAACCCGGGATTTTCAATGTTCCCCTCATCGGGATTCTTGGATGGGCCTGCTTTGCCTTTCTGTGTGCCTATCTCTATGAGGAGGGTAGACGGCGAAACTATCGCTTGTGGTTTAGTCTTCTCATTATAGTCTTTCCGGCAGTTGGGACTCACCTGTTTCTTTTGGTATCTTGGTGGGGGGTCTTTCGCTGGATAAACATTCCCATAGAAGCAGAGCTTGTAGCGGCGACAGCATGGACCCTGTCAATCGGTCTGGTTTTTATTTTTTTACGATTTCGGGTCGGGATAAATGTCGAGAAAAAAACACTCTTGCTGCGCCTGCTGGCCGCACTTTTTTTCTTCACTTTGCTGGTGTGCAATGCAAACGGCTCGGTATTTTTTATCTTATTCGGTGTTGCATTTGCCCCTCCCTACCTGACTTTAATGGCCCAGCAGTACCTATTTCTTCATGAAAGTCAGACAGCGAGAGGTAATGTGCGATCAGAGTAAAATACTTTCAGGGTATAAAGAACCGGATAGAGGATAATAATGAAAATCTATGCCACCGTAACGCTTTTTCTAATACTCATGGTCGCGGGTTGTGCCTCGATCAAAGACATGCAAAAAACATGAAAATTTGAAGACACATCCGGAATATACGGAGATGCCGTTCGATGGTCCGACTTCAATACCGCTCAAACGTTTATAGAGGTAGCACAAGGGAATATAAAATCGCTGTACATAACGGTTTTTGGTGACGTAGATGAAAAAAACTTGACAATGGGGGAGCAGGAACAGTATAAGTTTTGACTGAGCGCTCGTTCATATTATGTGAATTGCAACAACCGCCGGTTTATACCGGAATAAGATTTAGATTCCAACATGGTGAACATGAATTCAAAGCAGAGCGGAACAAAGGATGTCCCCACCCACGTTAAAAACCCTGATCTGGTTGAAAAGAGACGCCGGCAGATCGTTGATGCGGCAGTAGGGCTGTTTGTTGAAAAAGGGTTTCACAAAACAACCACCCGGCAGATTGCCCTGGCAGCGGGGTTTTCCATAGGATCTTTATACGAATATGTGGGCTCCAAGGAGGATGTATTATATCTGGTATGCGATGCCATCCATGCCGAAGTCGAGAGTGCGGTATCTGAAGCATTAAACAGGGCCAAAACCGGTAAAAATGCACTCACTGAAGTTATTCGTGAATATTTTTTGGTATGCCATCGCATGAGTGATCATATTCTTTTGATTTATCAGGAAACACAGTCTCTTCCGCTTCAGTGGCGCAAACATGTCTTGGAGAACGAAGTGCGAATTACCGGGATTTTTATGGGTGTCCTGGCCCGCCTGATTGCCAATGGAGATCTGCCCTGGCTCAATGAGCAATCCCTGGAAATAGTGGCCCATAATATATCCGTAATGGGGCATATGTGGACTTTTCGGCGCTGGTTTCTGGCCCGCCACTACAGTATTGATGATTACATAGAACTTCAAACCGAATTTATTCTCAACCGGCGGCATGTTGCGTAAAAAAAATGATCTATGGCAAGCGTTCACGGTTGTCGGTTCACAGCTGTACCAATAAGCTTTTGCAACGCTGCCGGGCCGACGATTGAAGCATTTTGGATAGTTATTTTGGTTCTTTAAACCGCAAACCGATAACTGCACACCGTGACGGTTCCGTTCAATATATAAAGGCCTGTTGCAAGTAAGGCGAAGGAGAGGATATGGACTCTGGAGTGAAAGTATATAAACCGAAGAATAATATCCGGGTGGTTACCGCCACGTCGCTTTTTGACGGTCATGATGCTTCCATCAATATTATTCGCAGATTGCTGCAGGCTGCCGGTGTGGAAGTGATTCATCTGGGGCACAACCGGTCGGCCGGGGAATTTGTAGATGCTGCCATCGAAGAAGACGCCCAGGGCATTGCCGTTTCAAGTTATCAGGGAGGCCATATTGAATTTTTTAAATATATGGTGGATCTGCTCAGGGAAAACAATGTTGCCCATATAAAGGTTTTCGGCGGCGGAGGGGGTGTTATTATCCCCGATGAGATCAGGGAGCTGGAAGCGTATGGGGTGGCCAAGATATATTCTCCTGAGGACGGCACCAAAATGGGCCTGCAGGGCATGATCAACCATATGGTAAAAATGCTTGATTTTCCAACTGTCGACAACACCGGGTTTACGGTTGATCGGTTGCAGCCGGACAATAAATATGCCGTGGCCAATATGATTACGGCCGTGGAACTGGCCAGAGCCGAAAATGATGGCCGCCTGGCCGGCATTCAATCTTCTCTGAAACGGAAAATAGGCGATCGGAAGGTTCCGGTCATGGGCATTACCGGGACCGGTGGTGCCGGAAAATCATCATTGACGGATGAATTGATTCTGCGTTTGCTGCATGACTTGAAAGATGTGAATGTAGCCATTTTATGCAGTGATCCTTCCCGTCGTAAAACCGGCGGTGCCCTTCTGGGGGACCGCATCCGGATGAACGCCATCATGAATCCGAGGGTGTATATGCGGTCATTTGCCACCCGGCAATCCAATGCGGAAGTGACCGAGGCCCTGGTGGATGCGATCAATGTGGTCAAGGCGGCGGGGTATGATCTGGTGATTGCCGAGACTGCCGGTATCGGCCAGGGAGATTCTAAAATCACGGATATGGTGGATGTCTCCATGTATGTGATGACCAGTGAATTCGGCGCGGCTTCACAGTTGGAAAAAATAGATATGCTGGATTATGCCGATCTGATTGTCGTCAATAAATATGAAAAACGCGGCGGCGAAGATGCGGTTCGGGATGTCCGCAAACAGGTTCAGCGCAATCGTGAGCAGTGGGAAAAATCAGTGGAAGAGATGCCGGTGTTCGGCACCATTGCCTCCAAGTTCAATGACGACGGCGTAACCGGGTTGTATCAGGCGTTGTTGGATACGATCGCTGAAAATACCGGGGTAAAATTTGAATCCACCCTGCAAAGGGCCAATGTTAAAACTTCAAGCTCCAAGACCATTATTATACCGCCTGACCGGACCCGGTATCTGGCGGAGATAGCAGAGACGGTCAGAACATATCATCAGGACACGGAAGAGCAGGCTTCGGTGGTGCGGCGCATATGGCATCTGCAGGAAAGTATCGCTGCTTTGCGAAAGGACCGGCCTGATGATGATTCGACCGGTGGAATAGAGCCGCTGAAAAAAGAGTTGGCCGCATCTGAAAATCACCTTGCCGGGGAAACAGACAAACTACTGAAGCAGTGGGATCAGGTGCGGGATATGTATGCCCGTGATGAACTGGTTTACCATGTGCGGGAACAGGAGATACGGGTGCCGCTGTACAGCGAATCCTTGTCCCATCAGAAGATTCCCAAAATTGCACTGCCCAAATTCACGGATCCCGGAGAGAATTACCGCTGGATGCGACGGGAAAATCTGCCCGGGTATTTTCCTTTTACAGGCGGCGTCTTTCCGTTGAAACGGGAAGATGAGGAGCCTACCCGCATGTTTGCCGGCGAAGGAGATGCGTTCAAAACCAATCAGCGTTTTAAGCTGCTGTCTTCCAACTATGAGGCCAAGCGGCTGTCCACGGCTTTTGATTCGGTAACCCTTTATGGTTATGATCCTGAAGTGAGGCCGGATATTTATGGGAAAATAGGCAACTCGGGGGTCAGCATCTGTACCCTGGATGATGTCAAGGTATTGTATGACGGTTTTGACCTGTGCGCGCCCAGTACATCGGTTTCAATGACCATCAACGGCCCGGCCCCGATCATGCTGGCCATGTTCCTAAATACGGCCATTGATCAGCAGGTGGATAAATATCTTGCGGAAAGTTCGGTGAAATTGACTGATGCCAAATATCGCGAAATTCGCGACCAGGTTTTACAAAACGTTCGGGGAACGATCCAGGCCGATATTTTAAAGGAAGACCAGGGCCAGAATACCTGTATCTTTTCCATCGAGTTCGCCCTGAAAATGATGGGGGATATTCAGCAGTTTTTTATTGATAATGATGTGCGAAATTTTTACTCGGTCTCCATTTCCGGATACCATATCGCAGAGGCCGGTGCCAACCCCATCACCCAACTGGCATTGACGCTCTCCAACGGGTTTACCTATGTGGAGTATTATCTTTCCCGGGGAATGGATATCAATAGTTTTGCACCGAATTTATCCTACTTCTTCTCCAATGGTATGGATCCGGAATATACCGTCATCGGCCGGGTGGCCCGGCGTATCTGGTCGGTGGCCATGCGGGGAAAATACGGAGCGTCCCTGCGGTCCCAGATGCTTAAATATCATATTCAGACGTCCGGGCGAAGCCTGCACAGCCAGGATATTCAGTTCAACGATATCCGGACGACGCTGCAGGCCCTGTGCGCCATTTACGATGACTGCAACAGTCTGCATACCAATGCATTTGATGAAGCCATCACCACTCCCAGTGAGGAGTCGGTTCGACGGGCCCTGGCTATTCAGTTGATCATTAACCGCGAATGGGGCCTGGCCAAAAACGAGAATCCCCTGCAGGGCAGTTTTATCGTTGAAGAATTGACCGATCTGGTGGAGGAGGCGGTACTCATAGAGTTCGACCGTATCGCCGATAGGGGGGGAGTCCTGGGGGCTATGGAAACCGGTTATCAGAGGGGGCGGATTCAGGATGAATCTATTTATTATGAGGTTTTAAAGCATACCGGAAAATTGCCGATTGTCGGGGTCAACACCTTTCGGGACCCGGATGCAGGCGGGGTGAATTTTGATGAGTCCATGTCGTGCCTGGAATTGTCCCGGTCCACCGAAGCGGAAAAACAGTCTCAGCTCAAGCGTCTTGCCCAGTTTTGGCAGCGCAACGGTGCAAAGGCGCCCGAAGCCCTGAAGAAGCTTCAAAAGGCGGCTCTGGCCGGTGAGAATATCTTCGGTGAATTGATGGATACGGTGCGCTACTGCAGCCTGGGGCAGATCACGCAGGCCCTGTATGATGTCGGCGGTCGGTATCGCCGTAATATGTAGTGTCTTCATTGGGGGAATTGGTTCTTTTTAATGGCCAATAATTTTTGAGACCCGGCCTTACGGAATTTTGATTTAAAACGTGTAGAACTCACGCATAAGTACGCGTAATACCGGAAACAGGTTTTCGGTGTTAAATAAGTTTAGTCAATAATTGACAGTCCAGATGGCATTTATAAATTTTTGTGCAGCTTGCTGTTTCCGATTAACGCGTACTAATACGTTCAGACAGTTACCCGCTTTAAATCAAAACACCGTAAGGCCTGTTGCCGGTTTTGAGGTTTAGGGTTTGAAATTGGAAAGTAGAAATTTGGGATAAATAAAAAAAGGAGATGTATTGAATGCGGGAAGCAGTAATTGTGAGTGCTGTGCGTACGCCGCTGGGGGCTTTTAACGGCTCTTTGAGCAGCATGGGCGCGACAAAAATGGGCGGGATTGTGATCGATGAAGCCGTAAAACGTGCCGGTATTCAAAAAGAGGTAGTTGACGAGGTGATTATGGGGCAGGTGCTGCCCTGCGGGTATGGTCAAAACCCGGCCAGGCAGGCCGCTGTTCTGGCCGGCATGCCCTGGGAAGTTGAATGCTTTACGGTGAACAAGGTCTGCGGTTCCGCGCTAAAATCCGTGATGCTTGCGGCACAGGCGATTCAGACCGGCGATGCGGATGTGGTGGTTGCCGGCGGTATGGAATCCATGAGCAGAGCTCCCTATTACCTGGATAAGGCCAGGACCGGGTATCGCATGGGACCGGGCACCATCGAAGACCATATGGTTCACGACGGGCTGTGGGATGTTGTCAATGATTTTCATATGGGTATTTCAAACGAGCTTTGTTCCAAAAAATATGATGTCAGTCGTGAAGATCAGGATCGGTATGCGGCGGAGTCCTATCGTCGTGCCCTTGATGCTGTTGAATCCGGGCGGTTCAAAGAGGAGATCGTGCCTGTTGAAATTCCGCAGCGCAGGGGAGATCCGGTTTTGTTCAGCCGGGATGAATGCCCTCGAGAAACCGATTATGAACGTCTGGCAAAGATGCCCGGGGTTTTTACAAAAGGCGGGCTGGGCACCGCCGGCAATGCGTCCATCATCAGTGACGGGGCAGCAGCAGTGGTGGTAATGGCCGGAGACAGGGCCGAGGAATTTGGCTTGCGTCCCATGGCTGCCATAGGAGCCCAGGCATCATTTGGTATTGACATGAAATATGTTCTGGTGGCTCCCCTGTGGGCGGTTCCCAAGTGTCTCAAAAAAGAGGGGATCGGCCTTGAAGATGTCGATCTTTATGAAATAAATGAGGCGTTCAGCGGATCTACGGTAGCTGTTATGAATGAGCTTGGCCTGGACCCGGCCATTGTGAATGTCAACGGCGGGTCCGTGGCCCTGGGCCACCCCATCGGTGCCAGCGGTTGCCGGGTTCTGGTGACGCTGCTGTATGAGATGATTCGGCAGGATAGGAAAACCGGCCTGGCCTCCCTGTGCCTGGGGGGTGGTGAAGCTGTTGCCATGGTGGTAAAACGGTAAAATGTTTTTGAGCGGTTAGCCATTAGCCGAAAGCTTGAATAAAAAAACTGATATTTGCAGAAGAAAGGAGATAATCAATGGAAATAAAGACATTTGGCGTGATCGGCGCCGGACAGATGGGAAATGGTATTGCTCAGGTCGTTGCCATGAGCGGGCTTCATGTGATCATGAATGATATAAAGACCGAATTTATAGAAAAAGGCCTTGGCAACATTGGGAAAAACCTGGACCGCAGTGTAAACAAAGGGAAGATGACCGAAGCGGAAAAAATTGCGGTTTTGGGAAGAATTAAAACCAGTGTTGAACTTGCCGATATGGCTTCAGCAGATTTTGTGGTGGAGGCGGCCACGGAAAATGAGCCCATTAAGTTTCAGATTTTTAAAGACCTGGATCAGATATGTAACCCAGAGGTAATTTTGGCCACCAACACCTCTTCGATTCCCATCGGGCGGATTGCAAACCAGACCGGACGTCCGGATAAGGTGATCGGCATGCATTTCATGAATCCGGTGCCGGTGATGAAATTGATTGAGGTGATAAAAGGGCTGGCAACTAGTGACGAGACCTTTGATACGACTTGGGAACTTGCAGTCAAATTCGGCAAGACGCCGGCCGAGGCCAATGATTTTCCGGGATTTATTGCCAATCGCATTTTGTTGCCGATGATCAATGAAGCCGTGTACTGTCTGTATCATGGTGTGGGTAAAACCGAGGATATAGACACGGTCATGAAGCTTGGCATGAATCATCCCATGGGACCCCTGGCTCTGGCTGATTTGATAGGGCTGGATACTTGTCTGGCCGTCATGGAAACCCTTTACGACGGGTTTTGCGATTCCAAATACAGACCATGTCCGCTGCTGCGAAAATATGTGGAGGCCGGCTGGCTCGGCAGAAAGACCGGACGCGGGTTCTATGAATATTAATGCCTGTTTTGAATGATTTTTTGCAAAAAAGGTGCGCCGGAATCCTGGTGCATGGAAGATAGGCGCAGATCAAGTAAAAACAGCTCCTGTAAAATGATGTGGGGGGGAAAGATGGTAAAGAAAAAAACGGTAATGATAGTTCCGGTAGGGAAAAAAATAAAACAGTTCCGGACTCAAAAAAAAGTAACCCTGAGCAATCTGGCCAATGATACCGGATGTTCCGTCGATTATCTCAAGCAGCTTGAGGCCGGCAAAGTCATGCCCCCCGTGGGGACCTTGCTGCAGATCTCACGCTCTTTACAGATTGATTCGGGCCTTCTTTTCAAGGAACAGGAATCCAAACTGCAAAGCCGCATCAAGGCCTATAACAAGCGCACGGATAACTATGCCTATACCACCCTGACGCCGGGAGCTGAAAACAAGCATCTCAAGGCGTTTCGGGTTGCCGTTGAGGGGAATTCAGAGCATACGGGCGTCGGGTACCAGCACGAAGGTGAAGAATTTGTTTATGTACTGAAAGGCAAAATCGAGGTGATGGTGGGGGATAATATCAACAGCCTGGGTGAGGGAGAATCATTGCATTTTAACTCCGGCATCCAGCACAAGTTGCGTAACGTATCCGCGGAAACTGCTGAATTTCTGGTTGTGATTTACGGTCCCTGATTTTTGAATCCTTGAACGGTGGTAATTATTTTTATTGCGGCCCTAAAATTTGTATCATTCCCAAAAGGAGAACAGCATGGCCTTCAATCTCACTGATGAACAACTGATGATTCAGCATATGGTAAGGGAATTTGCACGCAAGGTTGTGGCGATTACGGCTGCTGAGCGGGATCGCACCAAGGAATTCCCTGCCGGCAATTTGAAAAAAATGGCTGATCTGGGTTTGATGGGGATGATGGTGCCGCTGGAATTTGACGGATCGGCGGCCGATACGGTGGGATATGTACTCGCGCTTTCGGAAATCGCCTATTCGTGTGCTTCAACTGCCGTGGTCATGTCGGTCCATAATTCCATTGTGTGTGAAAGCATCTTGAATTTTGCCACGCAGGAGCAAAAGGAAAAATATTTAAAGCCTATGGCCGCGGGTAAATTTATCGGCGCTTTTGCCCTGACCGAACCCCACGCAGGTTCTGATCCGGTGAGTCAGTCCACCACGGCCGTGCGTGACGGGGATGAATATATATTAAACGGAACCAAGCGGTTTACGACCACCGGCAAAAACGCGGGCCTTGTCATTGTAACCGCCAAGACCGATGAAGCACAGCGGCATAAAGGTATCAGCGCGTTTATAGTGGAGCAGGGAACACCGGGGTTTATGGTGGGGCATCTGGAAGACAAGATGGGACTTCGCGCCTCTGATACTGCAGACCTGATTTTTGAAAATTGTCGGATCCCGGCCGAGAATATTCTGGGCAATCCCGGTGACGGATTCAAGATCGCCATGAAGGGGCTGGATGGCGGGCGTATCGGTATTGCGGCCCAGTCCGTGGGTGTTGCCCAGGCAGCTCTGGATGCGGCGGTTAAATATGCCAAGGGACGGGCTCAGTTCGGCCAGAAGATATCCAAATTTCAAGGGTTGCGCTGGATCATTGCGGATATGGCCACCGAGCTGGAAGCTGCCCGGCAGTTGATGCTGTCGGCCGCTGCAATGAAGGATCGGGGTGAAAATTATACGGCCCAGGCTTCCATGGCCAAATTGTTTGCTTCCGAGATGGTCAACCGGATTACGGCAAAAGCCCTGCAGATCCACGGGGGGTACGGGTTTACAAAAGACTATCCTGTGGAACGTTTTTACCGGGATGCCAGGGTGTTCACCATTTATGAAGGAACATCGGAAATCCAGAGGGTCGTGATTTCCAACAATATTTTAAAGGATAAACGTAAACCCTAATGAAAGTGAAAAATGAATAAGTGAATAGTGAAAAGTTGTGGTATCGCTTCGCTCTTTCTTTTTTCTTATTTAAAGAAATAGAATATATTATAATCTGTGCCGGCCCAGTGAAACCATTATTACTCTAATCAGAAAAAATTTTGGATGCCCGGTCAATATCTTCAGGGCAGAATACAAAGAGGCATTTTTCATCCGGGGATGAAACGGATCCATACACGTAGTTGATATTAACTCCCTCTTCGCCGAATTTTGTGGCCATTTTGGCCAGTTCGCCGGGCCTGTTCTCAAGGCGAACGGCAATGACCGGTATAATATCAAAAATATAATTTTTTTGAGATAAGAGATCCACTGCTTTATCGGTGTTATCCGTGAGTATTCGGATAAGCGCATACTGGGATGAGTCTTTACTCATGGAATTGTAACTGGCGGCCGAAGCAATTCTTTTCAACGACTTTCCCCTGGCCCTGAAAAGCTGCTGAACATAGGCGGATGCATCCTGAATGGTAAGGGCGTCGATATTTACTTTTTCTTCAGAAAAAAGTGTTGCCAGTTTTCCCAGTTCACCGGGAACATTTTTTAAAAAAAGAGATATTTCAGTTCTAACCATTTTTACACTCCTTTATCCTGTTTGCTCACCGCCAAATAATTTTTTTGCTTTAGCCCGATCAATGCCGCCGCCCGGGGTGATGGGCAGCTTGTCCGTGAAATCCACGTATTGCGGTTTTTTAAAACGGGCAATGCGTGATCCGACAAATTCGATCAGGTCGCCGGCTTCCAGGCGGTGGGCCGGTTTTAGAATGCAGACGGCTTTGATGCCTTCTTTCCATTTGGGGTCGGGAACGCCAAATACAATGGTTTGTTCAATTGCCGGATGTTCAAGGATTATTTTTTCCACCTCAGCCGGGTAAACGTTTTCACCGCCGGGCTTGATCAATTCTTTTTCAGCCTTGCGTCCCGCATACCATAAAAATCCGTCATCATCAAATCGGCCCAGATCGCCTGTGTGATGCCAGTTGTTGCGGAATGCCAGCGCGGTGTCTTTTTCCAGTTTCCAGTATCCCTTAAATACCATGGGGCCGCGCATGGCAATTTCTCCGGTTTCACCGGAAGCTACCATTTGATCGTTATCGTCCAGCACTGCCACCTGGGCCAAAGGTATGGGTTTCCCGGCTGAACCGGGGCGGTCATTGAATGGCCCCCAGGTTGCCAGGGACGAGGTTTCGGTCTGGCCGTACAAGCTGTAGAACACCCCGCCGGTCAGGCTTTGATATTTTTGGATGGTTTCAGGAGTATCAAGGCCCATGACCGTTTTCAGGGAGCTGATATCAAGCCCTGTTTCCGCCTGTTTTTTGAGAACGGTGTCCAGAATCGGTGCAAAGTCAAAAAATACGGACACCTGTTTATCGGCGATCAGCCGGACCGCCTGCAGGGCGTCAAATTTGCGCATGTTTACATTCAGTGCCCCGGCCTGGAAGCTCTGGGCGGCCATGAACAGGCCACCCACATGAAACAGGGGGAGCAGGTTCAAATGCACATCATCGGCAGTCAGCCCAAAGCAATACATCAACTGCATGCCGGCACACAGGATGTTCCGGTGGCTCAGCAGGGCGCCCCGTGGGCGTCCGGCCACAGCAGCGGTATGGATGATGATGAAACCGTCATCCGAGGCAACTTCCGGGAGTAATATCGCTGCATTTTTGTCTGCCGTTGCGTTATAGTCGGCAAAGCTCCCCTTACCAGGCTGCAGGTTGTAGTATATATCAATCGAGGAAAGCCTGCTTTGGATTTCCTGAATCAGTGTCTCAAATTCCGGGTCTACAAAGAGACAGACCGGTTCACAGTCATTCAGGTTGAAAGCGATTTCCCGGGCGGAAAGACGCCAGTTAATCGGAACGACAATTGCGCCCACAGCAGCTGCGGCTCCATACACGACAAAATATTCAAAACAATTCTTGCCTACCACCCCTATCCGTGAGCCCTTTTTCACTCCGGATTTCAGCAGGCCGGCAGCCAGCGAATCGACCTGGCGTTTTACCGCTGAAAATGTAATCGTGCGTCCGTCTTCCGCTTCAAACCAGGCAGGTCGGTTTGGATAACAGATGGCATTGCGGTTAACAACATCATAAAAAGTGAAATCGTAAAGCCCCATGAATTAACCTCCGGTCAACACTTCGTGATAAAGCCCGGTTTGCTCGGGCCGATGTGGCGTTAATGTATCAGATTGCAGAATGACAATATTAGTCAGTATCTAAATCCCAAAAGTTGTATTTTTAACGTCAAAAAATAGTGTGAGGGAACCTGCTATAAGTGAATAGTGAGAATTGAATAATGAATAGTGAAGGTATTCTATCGATTTTATATATAAAAAGACAGAGCGGAGCGATTCCACAACTTTTCACTTTTCAATTGGGTTCCGGTTTATCCGGGTTAGATATTAATGTATGGTTGTAACCGGGCAGGAGGCCTTTAAAATAATATATTGCGCTGTTGATCCAAGCAGCAGTTTTCTGGTTCGGGATTTTTTTTCAATGCCTACAAATATGTGCTTGATATTGTATTCTTCGGCATACCGGATAATGTCTTCTCCGGGCGAAAGTCCGCGAACCGTTTGATAGCCTTCACACGTAATGCCGTTGGTTTTCATAAGCTCCAGGGCGTATTCGAGGTCTTTTTTACTTTGGGTGATTGCTTTTAATTTTTCCCGGGACCCGCCTTCCATGGATGTTATGATGTGAACTACGGCATCATGTATATTTGCATAATCTTTGGCCAGATCCAACGCGGCTTTTGCCTCATCGGTTCCATTGTACGCGACTAGAATATTCATCATTGATCCTTTCATAAGGATGATTGACACTCTTGTTGCAGAAACTCGCCGGATGTTTGAAAAAATGTTTTGTTCCGTATCCCTGACCCTTGGCCAAGCATCTTTGCCGGTTAGCGTAATTTACATCCAGCGTTTGCGTCTTTTATAGGATTTGACATTTTTAAAAGATTTTCTGCCGCCTCCCTGGGTAATGCCCATATAAAATTCCTTGACATCCGGATTGTCCTTCAGCTCCCCGGATGGACCTTCAAGAACAATTTTGCCTGATTCCATGATGTAGGCATAGTCGGAAACTTTAAGGGCAATTTTAGCATTTTGTTCCACAACCAGAATGGTGGTATTCATTTCTTTGTTTATGGTTTCAATATTATCAAATATTTCCTTTACCAGAAGCGGGGCAAGGCCCAGGGATGGTTCGTCCAGCATGAGCATTTTCGGTTTTGCCATCAGTGCCCTGGCAATGGCAATCATCTGTTGTTCCCCCCCCGAGCAATAGCCGGCCATCCGGTTGGTAATTTTAGAAAGCCGTGGGAAATGGTCGTACATTAAATCATTGTCGGAACGGATATTTCCAATACCGTCCTTGCGGGTAATCGAACCGACCCTGATGTTTTCGTTTACGGTAAGATGTTTGAAAACGCGGCGGCCTTCAGGAACCATAACCGCACCGAGCCGTACCACACTTGTCCCCAGCACATTGGTAATATTACTTCCGTTAAATTTGATATAACCATCGCGGATAAATCCGTTTTCCGGCTTCAGCAATCCGCTGATCGCCCGCAGGGTTGTGGTTTTGCCTGCTCCGTTGGTTCCCAGGAGGGCCACAATTCCGCCTTCTTTCACATTGAGGCTGACACCTCGAAGTACCTGGATAATGTCATTATAGACCACTTCGATATTGTTAACTTCAAGCAGGCTTTCTATCTTTTTTTTATCCATAGGGCGACTTTTTTTAAGATCTTTGAAAATGGGTAAACAATTTTCAGTTTGTTTGCATGCCCCTGTATCGCCGGCCAATATCACAGCCGGGATACAGGGGGTACCATTGCAGATTGAATCCGTTTTTCAGCGGTCGGACGGATACTATTTAATTTTTCCAGTATACTCAGGGATAAACGGAGCGCCCACGGATTTAAACACGCCGTTTTTAACCGTATAAAGCTGGAGGGTGTCAACACCGGCCTTATCATCCTTTGAATAGGTGACCGGTCCTACGGTTGTTACCGGATAAAATGCATTCAGACCGTTCATGGCAAGAAGTTCTTCATATAAAGATTCTTTTGTAATATTTTTTCCTCTTGCCTTTGCACGCAAAATACATTCTGTTGCGACCTGCGCAACCATTATGCCGTTTGCATAGTTATGAGAGGTTGCGGCCTTGTCATCTCTGCCATACTTTTGGGCCAGCGCAAGTTGTGCATTCGTTCCCACACCAGGCTCGGACGTAACGGTGTAGGAAGTGGTCCAGAAAAAATTTTCAGCAGCAGATCCGGCAAGTGCGATCAAGTCATTGCCGCCGGTGTAGTGGCATCCTAAAAATGTCAGTTTCCCCTTTTCCCCAAATGTTTTGGCAGCAATACCAAGACGGGCGGCATCTTTGATCATTGTGGCAACCGGTGACTGGATCGTCTGAATAATGACGTATTGTACACCTTTGCTCACCAGGCGTTTTAACATGGCGGTATTGTCCAGATCCTTTCCGTGCTCAACAACCTCCACGATTTCCATGTCAAGGCCTGCTGCAACTGATTTCTCAACATCTGAAACCGGTCCCCTGCCAAATGCGGATGGATGGATGAACATGGCAACCTTGGGTGTACTGCCTTTATGATGCTTGACTACGTATTCCGCAAGACCGATGGCCTGGGCCGAATAGGATGCAATGGGAAGAAAGATATAGTTGGAATCGACCAGGTTTCCGGCATGGAAGGAGGCCGGTATGGTGGGCATTTGCTCTTCCTCAAAGTCTTTTTTCAAAGCAAGCGTGCTTCCTGTGGAATAATTGAGATAAAAAACAATGCCTTTTGTTATAAAATCTTCAAAATTTCTTTTGGTGACGTCAGTTTTGTACTGATCGTCGCGGATTTCGCACTCAATCCTGTCATCACCAAGGATTTTCATGTCATTGGCATAGTGGAAATAGTCCTCAACACCTTTGGCATAAGGGTTTCCCGCATCCGAAGTCGGCCCAGTAATAGCCAAGGAGAGCGCAAGTTTATACACTTTTGCTTGTTCAACTTGTTTTTGGACTTCAGCCTTTTCCGCTTCCTTTTGACCGCATGATTGCGTGAACATAACGACCATTGCAATTAATGCAAACAACACGAATAGTTTTGAATTTTTCATTTTTCCCCCTTTGATGTAGTTATTGATTAACTTTTTTATATTAAGAAAATACTTGTAACCAATGATAATAATGAAATTTTAAACTAAATGGATAAGAAACAAATTCTCCTTAATTCTCTTAATACCTAAACGGCCACAATTTGGTATAGGAACGAACAATGCGCCACCAATTGGCGATTCCCCTTGGTTCAAACATCAGAAACAGAACAATGACCAGGCCGAATGTAAATGGTTTTAATGCAGTGGCAAGGTTCATATTTGATGAAAGGAGATGCCCCGCCTTTTCAGCAATGGTTTCCACCTGAAGATCCAGGATCATTATGGCTGCCGGTCCCCATAATGATCCATTCAGTGTCCCGAGACCGCCCACGATAGCCATGGCAAGATACATGATCGACTCATGTAGAGAAAATGATTCAATGCCGACTCCTCTGTACACATATGCGTGAAGAGCACCGGCCACGCCCGCAAAAAAGCCGGCCAGCGCAAAGGCGTACACCTTTGTAAGGCCGGTGTGCATTCCCATTGCATCGGCAGCCCTGTCATTATCGCGCACTGCACTTAAACACCTGCCGTAGCGTGTTCGCAAGAGGTTTCTCATCATAAATCCGCAAAGGACGATCACCACAAGAATGACATAATACCAGAACAGGTAATGCTCTTTTCTGGCCACTTTGCCGGTGACCCAGAACACCCTGCCCACGGAAATCGTCTGCCCCTGGTCAAAGAAATTCATGAAATTGATGGTCCAGGTAAATATCATCTGAAAAGAGAGGGTGGCGATGGCAAGGTAAAGATGCTTCAGCCGCATGGCCGGAAGGCCGACGATGGCGCCGAAGACTGCCCCCACAAATCCGGCGACCAGGATCAGCAGGGGCCATGCATGGGTCACGATTACATGAGAGTCGCCGATAACCCTGCAAAAAGATGCAATTGTATAGGCACCAATACCGACAAAGGCTGCGTGGCCGATGGAAATCAACCCTGCAAAGCCGGTCACAAGGTTAAGGCCGAGCACCGCAACTACTGCAATGAGAATATTGTCGATTACCAGCATGTATTTGTTGCTCAGGGAAAAAAAGAACGGCCACACAAAAAACAATGTAAGAAAAACTGAAAATATGGTCCGGTCCAGGTGTGTGAAATAAATTCTTTGTTCGTCTTTATATGAGGTAAAGTAATTACCGGTTGCCAACCATCTATTTGTTGCCATAATTTATACCCGTTCAATTTCATGTATACCAAAGAGTCCATGTGGCTTAAAAAGCAGTATAACTAGTAAAATAATATAAGGCAGTACTCCGGCGGTGCCGTTAAGCCCAAAATTGCCGTCCAGATATCCGCTGGCAAACTGCTGAATCAGCCCCATGATGATGCCGGCCACAACAGCGCCCAGGATTGAATCCAACCCTCCCAGTATGACAACCGGAAAAACCGCAATGCCGAACGCCTGGAGGGTTTCAAAATTAAGGCCGGTGATATTGCCGATGATACAGCCGGCAGCAGCAGCGCTCAATCCGGCAGCAGCCCAGGCAAGGCCGAATACTCTGGGGACGGAGATACCCACGGACATGGAGGCAAACTGGTCATCCGATACCGCCCGCATGGATATTCCAACGGTTGATTTTTTGAAAAATAGTGAAAAGCCCCCAATCATCACTGCTGTAACCAAAACGCCCACAAGCTGGGTCCATGAAATGGACACGCCCCCAAAAGCAATCAGGTCGGCAGGCAGAAATTGTGGGAAAGAAAAATTTACAGAGCCAAAGGGCGTCAGAAAAATTAAACCGTCAAGGATTGACATCAGCCCGATGGTGACCATGATGACCGAGATGATGGGTTCTCCGATCAGTCGGCGCAGAAAAATCCTCTCCACGCTCATGGCCAGGAAAAAAGTAATCGCAAGGCTAAGGAAAAAGGACAAATAGATTGGAATCCCCACCCACCCGGTAAGGGCATAGGCAATAAAAGCACCGGAGGCTATGATTTGTCCATGTGCGAGGTTCAGCACCTTGCTGGATTTGTAAATTAATACAAAACCAAGCGATGCCAGGGCGTATATGGAACCGACCACAATACCACTGACCACAAGTTGAAAAAAATAACTCATCAGACCCCTTCCATCGTATAAAAGGAAATTTTCGTTTTAACTGATGTTGACTGGCCATCCTGGTATTTGAAAAACGCCTCCACCTCTTTTTCCCGGACGCTTTCATCATACAGCGCATCGTAAAGGTTCTGGTATTTTTCGCGAACAAATTTCCTGCGGATCTTACCGGTTTTTGTCAGTTCATCGTCATCCATATCCAGAAGCTTGTAAAGCAGGGCAAAACGTTTAATCTTGAAATGTTCCTTTTCAACCCTTTCGTTTATCTCTTTAATCTGGTCGTAAACAAGCTCGGCCACCTCCGGTTTGGCTGACAGATCCATGTAGGTTGTATAGGAAATTCCTTTGTCTTCGGCCCATTTGCCCACAACAATTGGGTCTATGTTTATAAGCGATGAGACGTAGTCCCTCTTGTTTCCGAATATTACCGCCTCTTTAATATAGGGGCTGAATTTAAGCTTGTTCTCAAGAAACATGGGGGAAAATATCTCCCCCTCCTTATTGTGCATAACGTCGGACAGACGGTCTATTACAATAAGGTGCCCATGCTCGTCGATATAACCCGCATCCCCGGAATGGAGCCAGCCACCCTCAAGCAGTTCCTCTGTTTTTTCCGGCATTTCAAAATACCCGGGTGTCACACAGGGTGATTTTGAAAGGATCTCCCCTTCTTCTGAAATTTTGCACTGGGTGCCGGGAAGGGGTTTGCCCACCGTATCGGGCCTCACATCTCCGTCCCTGTGCATGTAGGCAATTCCCACGATCTCCGTCTGGCCGTATATTTGCTTCAGGTTGACACCGATGGCCTGGTAAAAGGTAAAAAGTTCCGGGCCAAGGGCTGCTCCCCCCGTGTACGCACGCCGCAGACGCAATAGACCGATCTGGTTGATAAGGGGTCTGAAAATTATTTGATACCCAAGCCATGACTTGAATTTCAAGCCGGCCGGCATCTTTTTGCCGGTCATTCGATAGGTCGCCGATTTTTCGCCGACTTTGATAAAATAGTTATAAAGCACGCGGTTGAGCCAGTAAGATTCATCGATTTTAAGCCATATCTGGGACCGGATGGTTTCATAAATTCTCGGCGCACCGAACATGAAATGGGGACCAATTTCTTTTAAATCCTCCATAGCCGTCTCCACCGATTCCGGGAAGTTGATGGTGATCCCGGTGGACATGGCAATGCCGAATGAGTTCATCTGCTCGCCGATCCAGGCAAAGGGAAGAAACGAAACATATTCGTCCGTATCCTCAAGGGCATCCACCTGGGTAATCTGCAGGCCCATGCTGATATAGTTTTTATGGGTGAGCATGGTGCCTTTGGGAAGACCGGTTGTTCCCGATGTGAGGCAGAGGTGGCAGGTATCATCCGGCTTGCCCTCATCAACAAATGATTCAAAAAGATCCGGCTTTTCCGAGTGAATATTTTCCCCAATTTCATAAAGGTCTTCAATAAACATGAACCAGTCATCTGTTTTGTAATCCCTCATGCCCCTGGGATCCTCGTAGATCACCTTTTTGAGAAGGGGCACCTGGTCTCTTATTTCGACAATTTTGTCAACCTGCTCCTGGTCATTGCAAAAAATCACCTCAACCTTCATGTAAGTGAGTAGTTGGGCGATTTCAGCGGGCATGGTGGTCTGGTAGATGCCTGCTGAAATTGCACCGATGGATTGTGCACCAAGGGCCATGAAAAGCATTTCAGGAATATTGTCCCCGATCAGGGCGATGATGTCATTTTTTTTCACACCCACCTTGTTGAGGCCCAAACCAACTTTTCGGACATGGTCATAATACTGGCTCCAGGTGTAGCTGTTCCAGCATCCAAAATCTTTTTCCCGCAACGCGACCTTGTCACCTGTGTTTTGTACCCGCCACCGCAGCAATTGCGGTATGCTGAGTTCTTGTAGGTGTTCTTTGTTATCCATATTCAATTAATCTTCTCCGATGTAGGCTTCTATAACTTTTGGATTTGAAGCAACTTCTTCCGGTGTGCCCGAGCCGATCACCTGTCCGAAATCCAGAACATAGATTTGATCTGAAATATCCATTACAACACCCAGGTCATGCTCCACCAGTATGATCGTGGTTTTGCGTTCCTGTTTTATGTCCATTGTGAACCGGACGATGTCTTCCTTTTCCTCTATATTCATTCCGGCCATGGGTTCATCCAGAAGCAGCAGTTCAGGATCCAGCGTAAGCGCCCTTGCAACCTCCACTCGTTTTTGAATACCGTAACTGAGATTTCCCACAATACTTTTGCGGTACGGTTCCAGTTCCATGAAGTCGATTACATTTTCCACATATGCTCTGTTTTCAGCTTCAATTCTTGAGGCTTTCCCAAAATATAAAACAGCGTGGAGAAAATTATATTTAAGGTTGGTGTGTCGTGCCAGTAACAGGTTGTCCAGTACCGAAAGGCCACCAAACAGTTCCAGGTTCTGGAAAGCTCTGGCAATGCCCATTTTGGTTACCTGATGCGGTGATGAGTGGGTAAGGTCCTTTTCACCGTAAACAATTTCCCCTCTTGCGGGATGATAGAAACCGGATATACAGTTTAATATGCTGGTTTTCCCGGCGCCATTGGGTCCGATGATCGATGTGATCAGACCGGGTTCAATGGTCATGCTGACCTTTGAAAGAGCATCCAGTCCGCCAAATGAAAGCGTAATGTTTTTGACATTGAGAGATTTCATAAGTTTAATTTTTTTTACGCTTGGCAAGCGAATAAAATTTACACAGCCTAAAAAAATGAATTTCGTTCATATAATGACGAAAATAATACACGTTTTTTTGTTATAGTCAAGGAAAATGTTTTAATTTTTTAGTAGTCCGATTCAAATCAGGTGCCATCTTGCCGTATTGTAATTTCAGATCAAACAAATCGAACCGGAAATATCAGGGGCTGGCAGGTTGCTTTTTTTTGAGCAAACCCCATTTCACTGTAATTAAAAATAATTTTATTGAAATGTCAAGTTGTTAAAATAGCGGGAAAATAGTAGGTTTAAACCACTATTCATCAAAGTTCAGGAGACGGGATCGCAGATTGGCACGAGTGTTTTTTATTTGTAATTTGGTGCGGATATTATACCGATGAAATAACACTGTATTTTTCGAGATAAGCAATACTTCTGCAATTTCTTTGTTGGTTTTGCCTTCTTTTATAAGATTGGCTACCCGAATTTCAGTAGGAGTGAAATTAAAGTATTTTGTTGAAAGTTTGTTGATAAATGGTGAGATAATGTTGTTCAGATTGGATTCGAGAATGCTGAGCATGGTTAACTGGCGGGTGTTGAGGCGGTTTTTTTTAATTTTGTTCAAATATGGGATGACCAGTTCTCTTACATTGGACAACACATTTTCCTGCAGTTCGGTTTTATCGATTTCTCTTTGTTTGATCAAAACTTTTAAAGCGGTGTTGACTTCCTCCAGATGCCGGGCCTGGGCACGCTGTTCCTTTTCGCGCTGTCGCAGTGCTGTTTCAGCCCGTTTACGTTCTTCGATTTCAATGCCCAGTTTACGGTTGGCTTTGCCAAGCGCACCGGTGCGTTCTTCTACAAGTTCTTCCAACTGGTTTTGATAATTGTATAAAACCCTTTCCGCGACCTTGCGGGCACTGATGTCCCGTAATGTAACGATGTTGCCGGAGGGGTTTCCGGATTGATCCAGGTAAAGCGTGGAACTGATCTGCACATCCAGCAGGCGGCCGTCTTTGGTAAAGCGCCGGGTTTCGAATAAATTGATTTTTTTGCCGTGGAGCATGGCGTCGATGGCGGCTTTGGTTTCCGGCCAGGCCTCGGGGGGAACAAAATCAATATGTTTGCCGAGCAGTTCGCTTCGGGACAACCCGAAAGTCTGTTCAAAGGCAGGATTAACATAGGTGGCCACGCCTTCCATGTTGTATACGACAATTGGATCGGGAGAGGATTCCAGAAGGTTAAGGTAGCGTTGCTCGTTTTTGCGGATAAAGGCTTCGGCTTTTTTTCGTTCCTCCAGTTCTCGGCGGGCATTGGCGTACAATTCAGCTTTTTCCAGGGCAAGCAGCGCCAGTGTGGCCAGACGGGAAAGGATCATAATGTCATCTTGATCGAATTGCTTTTCCGGATCAATATGGGCCAGGCCCATGACCCCCCTGATGCTCTGACCGGCATTCAGTGGCATGCCCACGATACAGTGCAAATCGTTTAAATCGGGATCGGCGATGCGGTTTTCCCAGCCCTGATAATCATCGATCAGTATTGGTTGGCCCGTTTGCCAGACCGTGCCGCCGATTCCTTCACCAAGGCGTACCCGACGGCCGACCTGATTTTCAAAAAAGCCCGTGCCCTGGCAAATCCGGATGTGATCATCGTCGGAATTTTTATCTTTTAAATAAATGAAAATATGATCGGTGCGGGCCAAGGCGGAGGCACTTTTCAAGATGGTTTCCAGCAGTTGGGTTTTGTCCAGTTTATTGATAAGGCCCAGAGAGGTTTCATGTAAAATTTTTAGATATCTGTTTTGTTGCTGGACTGCCTTTTCAGCCCGAGCCGGTTTTTCGGATCGACGGCGTAAGGATTTAACCTGGAGCTGCAGTTCCTCATATGTCGGCTTGATACTCATATCCTGTAGTATAGCAGGTGGTCTTTATTTTTAGCAACCTTTTGCATGGACGATTTCACGATGTCGAATACCCGACCTGCCTAAAACTCCCTTGACACCGGCGGTTTATTCGTACTATCTTCTTGAACCTAATTGGTTGTACCGGGTTATTTTTATATGTTTTTATCGATTATATTGATATCTTAAATTAACCGGTTCTTCCTTATCCGGTTATGAATTTACTGAATTCAAGTGAAGTGAGATTTTTTTTAAGCTGACGTTGTTGCGATTGTCATACACTATAATAAGCGGAGCGGATTTATGATTTCCGGACAGATAGATATCATCCAGATGGTGACCAATGCAGGGTTGATGGTGCAGATGGTGCTTTTCTTGTTGCTTTTTTTTTCCATCACATCCTGGGCCATAATTTTAATTAAATATTTTTATATACGCAGGGCTTTTAAGGAGTCTGTGCTTTTTACTGATTTTTTCTGGAAAAGCCGGGATCTTTCAGATGCGTTTGCGCGGGCCAAACAGTTGCACGGGAGCCCCATTGCCCGGGTTTTCCGGATCGGCTATCTTGAGCTGAAAAAACTCAGCAGGTCGGGTGTCTCCCTGGTCGGAGGAGGACTTGAGGCAAATGGGAAGGACAGTCTTCCCCTGAGTGCCAAATTTGCAGGGTCCGATAACCTTCAAAGAGCCCTGCGCAGGGCTACGAATACGGAAACCATGCGCATGATGCAAATGGTGCCGTTTCTGGCCACAACCGGGAATACCGCCCCGTTTATCGGGTTGTTCGGAACGGTTTGGGGCATTATGAATTCTTTTCATGGTATCGGCCAAAGAGGCTCCGCCAGCCTGGCGGTGGTAGCACCGGGTATTTCAGAGGCACTGGTTGCCACTGCGGCGGGATTGGCGGTCGCCATACCCGCAGTCATTGCATTTAACTATTTTATGCAGAAGATTCGGATCATTGAGTCTGAACTGCAAAGTTTTTCCGCAGATTTTTTAAACATTATTGAACGGGATATCCTAAGTTCAAAGGGGAACGGGCGATGAGCCTCGGAGGGAACCAGGATCGTTTGATGTCGGATATAAACGTCACACCGTTTGTGGATGTCATGCTTGTTCTTTTAATTATTTTTATGGTGACGGCGCCTATGATGGTGCAGGGGGTCAACGTTGATCTGCCCGAGGCTTCCACACAGCCGCTTCCTTCGGGAAAAGAGCATCTCATTGTTACTGTGAATACTCAAAACCAGGTGTTTATCAATGATCTTCAGGTCGAGCCTGATTTTCTGCAGGAAAAGCTGATCCGGATACTAAAAAATACCAAGGACCGTGAGGTATATTTCCGTGCCGATAAAACAGTATCTTACGGCATGGTAGTCAGAATAATGGCTGAGATAAAGGATGCCGGAGTCGAAAAGCTGGGCATGATTACCGTGCCTTTGCAGGAAGATGAAAAGACACCGGGCAAAAAACAGTAATTCAATGAAGAAATCTGTTGATGCACGGGCAACCGTAAATTTCGGAGCACAAAAGAATATTCGAACCGTTATTTTGACCTATGGGATTTCGATTTTATGCCATGTGCTGTTTTTTGCGGTTTTAATTTATGGGCCGACACTGAAACCTCAGAAAAAATTTATTCCTTCTGTTATTGACGTCAGTATGGTACGCTTTTCAGAATCGGAAGCAGTCAAGCAACCGGTCAAACAAGCCGTTGCTGAACCGGAAGTGCAGGTTGTCGAGAAAAAAGCGCAACCTGAGATTCAATCAGAACCGCAGCCTGAGGCTGTTCCGGAGCCGGTTGTAAGCATTAAGAAAAAACCGGGAAAAGCGGTTTTAAAAAAAAATGTTCCCAAAAAGCCGAAGCGGTCGCTCAAAAAAAAGACATTCAAGCGAACAAAGGTAGTGAAAAGTGCTATCCGGCGAATTGAAAAGGATATCGATAAATCCAGACCAGATCCGTTGAAGACAGCTATCGATAAACTAAGACAAAAGGTCGGTGATGCGGATTTGCCTGTGGGCCGAAAAACACAATCGGTCAGGGGGGCCACCGGACAAAGCGGCTCAGTGTCCGGGCAAAATTCGGGTCTGAACACCGGGCAGATTCTTGAACTGATCGATATTTACCGGGTTGAAGTTGCCTACCAGATTCAGAAAAACTGGGCTTTTTCCGACCGGTTGGCCGGAGGGCGCAGTGATTTGAAAGTCAGCCTGGTATTCAAAATAATGCCCGATGGTGAAATCAGGGATATCTTTTTTACGGATCGATCAGGCAATAATTACCTTGATGAATCGGCTTATAATGCGATTCAGAAATCCAATCCCGTCAAGGGACATCCCGAAGGGACCAGGCGTTCCTATGTGGAAATGGGGCTGGAATTTACACCCGAGGGGATCAATTAAGTTTTTCTTATGCAATGAATAGAATAATGATGAGCGATTAGCTCCTATCAATTGGCGGTTAGCCCCTATATTTTAGGCGTTTACCAGTAATTCGATTTTCATCCATTGGGTGAAATGATGACCTTTGACAATATATTAAAAGTATTGTGCTAATTGCTAAAAGCCAACTGCTGATCGCTCAATTTAGAACAATGATGAGGAACATCGTGATTGCCGGATACCAAAAAAAAATTATCTGTTTGACCGGGGCTCTCATTTTGGTTTTTTTTATGTCGGGAGTGGGCCGGGCAGATTACACGTATATCAATATCAGCAACCCCTTTTTGCGTAAAGTCCCGCTTGCCATTCCAGTGTTTAAAAACCTGTCGGAAAATTCTATCGATGCCCAGGTGGCCCGGCAGGCTGCCGACATGCTTTCCGATGCCCTTGAATTTACCGGTTATTTCAAGATGCTGGACCGGGGGGCCTTTTTGATAAAGCCGGAGGGCCCAGCCATCAAGATGCCCGGGATAAATTTTAAAAACTGGACTGTAATCGGTTCGGAGCTGTTGATTACCGGTGCTTATTCAATGCATGACAACCAGCTTGAAATCGAACTGCGTCTGTTTGACACGTTTAAGGAGCAACTCCTGGTCGGCAAAAGATATAAAGGGGGAAAGAGTGACCAGAGGAAAATGATTCATCGTTTCTGCAATGAAGTTATTTTCCGGCTTACCGGTAAGCGAGGGCTGTTTAACAGTCAACTCGCCTTTGTGTCCACGGGATCCGGCAACAAGGAAATTTATTTCTGTGAATTTGACGGTTATCGTCCTGAACAACTGACGCGAACAAAACATATTACCTTGTCACCGGCATGGTCATCGGATAATAAATGGATTGCGTATACTTCATTTATTAATGGTAAACCGGACCTTTTTATAAGAAATTTAAGACAAAAGCGGGGCTCAATTGTCGACAGAAAAGGTATCAATGCAACTCCTGCCTGGGTTCCCGGCCAATTTTCCCTGGCGGCTACGCTTTCTTTTTCCGGGGATCAGGAAATTTATCTGTTGACCGGAACAGGGAAAATTATTAAAAGACTAACTCATAGCCGGGGTATAGATGTCTCTCCGTCTTTTTCTCCGGATGGGAAACAGATGGCTTTTGTTTCCCAGCGAGGCGGCACCCCTCAAATTTATATCAAACATCTGGAAACCGGCCGGGTGACGCGACTGACTTTTGAGGGACGCTATAACACCCAGCCAAGCTGGTCGCCGGCAGGAGACAAAATTGCCTATTCGGCAATGGAAAACGGCAATATAAACATCATGGTGATTAATACGGATGGCCGGGGGTTGATGCAGCTCACCCATGATGCGGGAAACAACGAGTGTCCAACCTGGTCCCCGGATGCAGGCATGATTGCATTCAGCTCGACGCGAGAAGGGGGAGTGTCCAGGATTTATATCATGACGGCATACGGAACGGATCAAAGACGTCTGCTGTCTTTGCGGGGAGAACAGAGCAACCCGCAGTGGTCATCTAATATTACCAATAACTGAGTGTTAACTTTCGGGAGGAGGAAAAATGCGGAAAAAAATGTGGATATGTCTATCTTTATTACTAATTGTACCGGGGTTACTTTTTTTTACTTCATGTGCGAAAAAGACGGTTCAGTCAGAACCCACTTTAACCCAGCAGGCTGCCCAGGTGGAGCCGGATGCGGCTCAGGATGATGCTGCAGCAAAGTTGGCTGCTGAAAAAGCCCTACAGGAAGAACTTGCTCGCCAGAAAGCCATAGAGGAAGAACGCCTGCAGGCGGAAGCTGCGGAAGCTGCGGAAGCTGCGGACGCTGCGGACGCTGCGGGACGTGAGGCAATGGCAGCTAGAAGCATGTTTGTTAACGAGGATATCTATTTTGAATTCGATAGCTACGTGCTTACCGGGCTTGCCCAGGATATACTGGTTGGCAAGGCCCAGTGGCTGCGTATCAATTCTGATTCGGCGGTGGCAATCGAGGGGCATTGTGATGAAAGGGGAACCAATGAATATAATCTGGCCTTGGGTGACAAACGGGCCGAGATCGTCAAAGATTATCTGGTAAATGTGGGTATAGACGCCAGTCGCCTGACGACCATCAGTTACGGTGAAGAACATCCCGTGAATTCAGGACATGATGAGGAATCCTGGGCCAAGAATCGGCGTGCCCATTTTGTAGTGGATTAAAAGGACTGTCTGTTGTAAGGGCTGCGGCATTCGGCACCTCTCATGCCGGGTGGCCGGAGCCTCCCGCATAGTTCGGAAGCGGAGAACCATTGTTGATGAAGCCGTTCTCGTGAAAAATATTTTTGGATTGCCCGCCTTCTGGCGGGCAATCTTTTGGTGATCTGCATTTCCACCAAATCAAAGGATATCGATAATGAAATCAGCTTTTTTAATGGCATTTTGCGTTATTTTTTTATTTTCCGGCTGCGCTTTCCAGGAGGATGTCAACCTTCTCAACCACCGGCTGATGTCAATGGAAAATCGCATGCGGGCCATGGACCGTCGCAGCATTGATCTGGGAAAAAAGCAGTCCGGCCTGGAAACCGAAATGACAGATCGCAGTCAGGTCAGGGAATCGGCCGAACAGAAGATTAAAAATCGTTCGGCTGCGGCAACCGCCAGCATTGACGAGATACGGGTTGAAATTCGCAAATTAAACGGCAGACTGGATAAAATCGAGCATATTATAAAAAAAGAGGGTACGGCAAACAGAGATACTTATCGAAAATATGAAACTCTGATACAGCATCTACAGGCCTCTGCCTCTGCCGGAGAACAGCGGATTGCCCAGTTGGAGCATTATTTGAACCTGGAAAAAACCAGGGCGCCTGCAGATGGGGAAACTGCAGAGCCGGTGCAGCATGCTCTTTCCGAGGAGCAGAGATACCTGCAGGCCAAGCAGAAATTCGACGCGGGTGATTTTGATGCCGCCCTGGAGGGGTTCAGTGCCCTGATCAAACGGTATCCAAAGTCAAAACATGCCGATAATGCCCAGTTTTGGATTGGTGAAATTTATTACCGGGAAAAATGGTATGAAAAGGCAATTCTGGAATATCAGAAGGTCATTGAAAAATATGCCAAAGGCAACAAGGTGGCCGCCGCACTTTTGAAGCAGGGATTCAGTTTTTTTAATCTCAAAGACAAAGCCAATGCCCGTCTGCTTCTGCAAGAGGTGATTAAAAAACACCCTAAATCAAAAGAAGCCCAGATTGCCCAAAAGAAATTAAAAGGGCTTTAGGACTTAGCAGCAATGGCCAGAATAATCGGCATTGACCCGGGACTGGCGGCAACCGGAGTTGCTGTTGTGAGGGGATATGGAATCAAGGCCGACGGCTACTCTTTCGGCAGTATCAATACGTCCAAGAAAAATTCACTTCCCCAGCGCCTCCACCTGATTTATACCAAACTTTCCCATGTCCTCACTACTGAAAATCCTGACCTTATGGTGGTGGAGGATGTCTTTTCCCTGGAAAAATACCCCCAGTCGGGCATTACTCTGGGAAAGGTGACCGGGGTGATTCTACTGGCCGGATGTGAGCACCGGATTCCGGTCGTTGAAGTATCGGTCCGGGAGGTTAAACAGATCCTCACAGGCAACGGGAATGCAAGCAAGGCCCAGCTTGAAAAGGCGGTCCGGCATGAATTGAACCGGGAGTTGCCCATCCGGCCTTTTCATTCTTCGGATGCCCTGGCCCTGGCTCTGATCGGCATGTACCGTTATGCCAGGTAGGGTGTTGCTATATTGCAATGGGTGCTAATGCCGGATGTTTTTTGTTATTTTTGGTTTTCCCGTGTTAGTTCATGGATTTTGTTTATAAATAGGCCGGCATTTGATCGATAGTTTCTTCCTTCGGCTTGCAAACGTTTGAAAATGGAACAGTCATATGATCGGTTATCTGGAAGGTCGGCTTTTAAAAAAAGAAGAGGATCGGATTCTTCTGCTCACCAATCAGGTCGGCTATGAAATTCTTCTTCCTGTGGTGGTGATGGAAAGTATGAATTCCCGGCAGGAGGGTGATGAAATTGCGCTTTATATATTTTATTACCAGACGGACCGGCAGCCCAAACCCGTATTGATCGGTTTCAACCTTGAAGTTGAGAAGGATTTTTTCCAATCCTTTATATCCGTGGATGCCATCGGCCCCCTGAAAGCGGTTAAAGCCATGCATATTCCCGTACGGGAAATCGCCGGCGCCATCGAATCCAGGGACGTGGATACGCTCAAGCGCCTGAAGGGTATCGGTGCCCGCAGCGCCCAGAAAATCATTGCCGCCCTTGAGGGGAAAATGGGGAAATTTGCCTTGATCCAGAAAACGGAAACCCGGGCAACGCCCATGGTGGAAGATATTCAGACCCAGGTGCTGGATGTACTGGTTTCCCAACTTGGACACAAGGCCGGTGACGCTCGCCGGATGATTGCCGAAGCCATGCAGCGCAACAATGCGATTGCAACTCCCGAAGCGCTTTTCGAAGAAGTTTATCGGGGAGAAGGCGGAGAGGATAAAGGCCGTCCATGACCGATGATGTCCTGAAATATTCATCAGATACAGAGAGCATCCTGACCCGGTCGAACCTGCCGGTGGATCAGGAGCCTGAAATTCTTTCCCTGCGGCCGGAGAAAATGTCGGATTATATCGGCCAGGCTGAAGTTGTTGAAACTCTGGAGATCGCCATTCAAGCCGCCCTGTTGCGTGAAGAACCGTTGGAACATGTCTTGTTTCATGGCCCGCCAGGCTTGGGAAAGACAACACTGGCCCATATTATTGCCAATGAAATGGAGGGCAATTTAACGGTTACATCCGGCCCCGCCCTGGAAAAAGGGGGCGATCTGCTTGGCGTCCTTACACATCTTGAAGAGGGTGATATTCTGTTTATAGACGAGATTCATCGAACGCCCAAGACCGTTGAGGAATTTTTGTATCCGGCCATGGAAGATTTTGCGGTGGATTTTATTTTTGATAAGGGCGTACATGCCCGCAGCCACAGATATCGGTTGAAGAATTTCACTATGGTAGGGGCAACGACCCGCGCGGGACTTTTATCTGCCCCGCTGCGGGATCGTTTCGGCATTTTTCGGAGCCTTGATTTTTACGATGAAACAGACCTTGTAAAAATCAGCACAAGATCGGCGGCCCTGCTTGACATCGCCATTGATGATGATGGTGCACTGGAACTTGCAAGGCGTTCACGGGGAACCCCCAGAATCGTAAACCGTCTTTTAAAGCGTGTCCGGGATTATGCTCAGGTCCGGGCCGATGGACGGATTACCGGTGAAACCGTCAATGCGGCGCTGGATCTGGAGGGGGTCGATGAAAAGGGGTTAAGCAACCTGGACCGGCGGTATCTGAACACCATTATCCGGTTTTACAAGGGCGGACCCGTGGGAATTGAGGCGATTGCGGCAACGCTCCAGGAAGAAACCGATACCCTGGTGGATGTTGTAGAGCCCTATCTTTTGAAGATCGGCCTGATTATGCGGACCTCCTCAGGCAGAAAGGCGGCCGATACGGCGTATCAGCATCTTGGACTGCCGTTTCAGAAAAAAATGTTTTAATCGATTTGATCAGCGTAAAATGATAAATTCGCTATTTTTTAAAAAAACAGTATATCTCTGGGGTGTTATTTTTCTGGTTTTGAATGTCGGTAGTGTTGGTTGCTCGGCTCAGAGCATCGCCTCAGAGGACGGTGGCGGCATACCGGCTGTATTTATTTCTTCAGGTTTTGGGAATGAAGGGCATTATGCGTTGCTGGTTGACAAGGGCACCCAGCAGTTGATCGTATATGAAAGCCGCGGCGATGTCATCCGGGAAAAATTGCGCCTCAGATGCTCGACCGGCGAGATCTCTGGTCCGAAAGAACGTTCCGGAGACAAAAAAACCCCCGAGGGCGTTTATTTTATCGTAAACCGGTTTACGGCAAAGGACCTGACGCCTGTTTACGGTACAAGGGCTTTCCCCCTGGATTATCCCAATCTTATGGATGATATGGCCGGCCGAACCGGTTACTCGATCTGGATACATGGGACGGATAAACCCTTGAAAGATCGAAATTCAAATGGATGTATTGTACTGGAAAATTCTTCAATAGAGCAGGTTGAACAATATATTGCGCTGAATCGGACACCTGTTATAATTGTTGCGCACCTGTCTTTTCAGGACGTTGATACGTTTAACAAAAGCAAAGAAAAAATTTCCGGTTTTTTGACTTGTTGGAACAGGGCACTTGAAACCGGATCACGGCCTGATTTTATGAAGCTTTATCAGTCTTCGGCCCTGTCCGGGGTTTCGGCCTGGTGGCACGATTGGGTAAAAACCAAAAAAGCGTTTAAAGCCATTTCATCTCCCCTGTCAGTGGAAATGAAACAGATTGCCGTTTACAGGAACCGGGATGTTTATCTTGCACTGTTTGATCAGACGCTTGAATCCGGCGGCCGGCGGATATCCGTCGGAACCCGGAAACTGTTTTTTAAAAGTGTCGACGGCCGGTTCCGGATAGTGGGAGATACCTATCAGACCGGCGGGAAAAAGGATGCCGGCGGCCGGTATAATCAGTTTATCACGGCCTGTCGGAAACTATCGGAAATTATACCGCATCTTCAAGGTTCTTGATAAATTACGATTAGGTATGACAACATGCTGAATATGCAGTAAAAGAGGGGAGGATGGCAAGCCGGAAAAAGTCAATACATTCGGGCAGACAACGTCGGCACTGGAGCTTGCTGCTCATCGGTGGGCACGGAGAAACGATTACCATCGGCCGGGTTAAAGGACTGATCATCACCCTGGCAATCGTGACGGTTGCGATGCTTATTGCCGCTTCGGTTCTATTTTATGCCAACCGGCAACTTGTCGTTGCCAATGCCAACTTGCAAAATTCCCTTGCAGAGATGAAATCAAGGCTGGTTTCTCTAAAGAACGACAGAGATCTCTATATGACCCGCCTGGTGGCGGCGGAATCCGGAATTGAGCGCCTGCGTGAAGGCAAGGGAGAAAAAACAATGCCGGCCGATCCTGCAAAAGCAGGTAAAGAGGACCACCGTTCGGAAGAGGCCGGGGATGCCGAACAGGACCATGTGGGCAGTGAAATAGTTGTGGCGATTGAAAGCAGTGCGCTCAAAAAAGATCTTTCCGTTGAAACCGGGCAGTCGGGTCTTGATGTTGAAAATTTCACCTTGATTTGCGAAGCCTCAATTCAAACGTTAAGAACCGGATACCGGATTAAAATTACGGATCATTTGATTGAGCGCATCATCGGCCGGACGATTGTGGTATTAAAATCCGGTGTGGCGGAACATTTCAAATGGTTGACCCTGCCAAAGATTGAACTTGACCAGGAGGGGCAACCCGTAAATTGGCAAAAGGGGCAGTTGTTTTCAATTTCCAATTTCAGGGACATTGCGCTTGAAGCAAGGAGTCAATATCCTGCAAAGGAATTTACCCTTGCCACAGTGTTTGTGTTTTCAGAAACAGGCGACCTGCTGCTGAAAAAGGATTTTGCTCTGGACAGCGAGTAGAATCACAGCCCCGGATCCGGTATAAACAGAGAATGGCTAAAAATTATGCCATTCTCTGTTTGCTGGGTTACATTTTTTTAAAAAAGACATATATTTGCCTAAGATTGGAAATTGGATAATATATTTTTGTTTTTCCCAATTGTAAATTTCAGTTTTGAGTTTTAAATTTCATTGCCGGAGGCAAAATTGATGCCCTCGTAAAAAGTCGAAAGCTTGGAATTTAACCACATTATATAGTGCTTAATTGTTTGTAAAAGTCTGTATATTGTATATAAAATATTTTAGGCGGATTTTTTACGAGAGCGTCAAAATTAACAAAGTGTAAATTATTTTTGATCTGTCCTTAAGGATGCCGACAATAGTTTATGGAAAGTTACTCCGGTCGTATAAGGAGATCCATGATTGGTAAAAAATCAAAAAATATTTCTATCGTGGACAAGGGATTGTCAGCCGAAGGTACGTTCACAACGCCTGGAAAATTGATTGTAAAAGGCACAATCAAGGGAAAGCTGAAGTGTGAAGAGGTTATTATTGCTCAGGAGGGTTCTGTTTACGCAGTTGCCGAAGTCGGGCGTATCACCATCGCGGGCAAATTTGATGGTGAAGTTTCAGCCGCTGAAGAATTGATGATTCTGCCAACCGGCAAGTGCTCCGGGAAGGTTACCTGCCGGGATCTTGTTGTGGAAGCCGGGGGTAAATTAAATGCCGAGGTAAACTGCATCGCTTCCCGGGATCTAAAATCCGGGGAAAGAGGCTCCAACACGGATAAGAAGGGCGAACCGATATCTGACTGAAAACGATATAAGTGAATAGCGAAAATTGAATAGCGAAGGTATTCTATCGATTCTAATAAAAAGATAGAGCGGCACGATATAAATACCTGAATTGAGCGATCAGCAGTTAGCTTTTAGCAATTAGCACAATAATTTCAATATATTGTCAAAGGTCATCATTTCAATCAATGGGTGGAAATCGCATTACTGGTAAACTCCTAAAATATAGGAGCTAACCGCTAATTGCTAAGAGCTAATCGCTCATCTTAGGAAATATTCAATTGACTGACGATACCACAAATATTCAATACGTCAGTATTCAATTCGGCCCCGGCTTGTCCGGGGCAAGTACCCATCGGGCATGAATTATGTTTTTTTGCTTGACACAGCCCGATTTATTATTTAATAGATTCAGATTCTTTTTTATGATAGGAGTGAAACAACGTGAAAAAATATACATATAGTGCAAAAAAGTCCGACAATGCAGGCAAATGGTGTGTGGTTGACGCAAAAGACATGGTGCTGGGCAGGCTGGCAACTTCCATAGCCTCTCGGCTGAGAGGCAAACATAATCCTTTATACACCCCTCATGTTGATACAGGGGACTCGGTTATCGTTATTAATGCCGAAAAGATTATTTTGACCGGGAAAAAGCTGGCCCAGAAATGTTATTACCATCATAGCGGCTATATCGGTGGTCTGAAGACCATTACGGCCGAAAAATTGCTGGAAAAAAGGCCTGAGGATCTTGTCAGGTTTGCCGTAAAGGGCATGCTTCCCAAGAACAGACTGGGGAGAGAGCTCTTTAAAAAGCTGAAGGTGTATTCCGGTGATCAGCATCCACATGAGGCGCAGAATCCGGAAGTGCTGGAAATAGCATAACAAAAAGATTATCCAATCGTTAAATATCGAGGAATTAAATGGAAGCAGAAAACGTTTATTATGCAACCGGCAGAAGAAAGAGTGCCATTGCAAGGACCTGGATGAAACCCGGGAGTGGTGAGATTATAATTAACAACCGGACCGCCGAAGAATATTTTTCGGTGGATTCAGCTAAGACCATTATGATGCAGCCCCTTGAATTGACCAATACGGCCGGTAATTATGATTTGAAGATTACGGTTGTCGGCGGCGGCATTATCGGCCAGGCCGGTGCTATCCGGCATGGTATTACCCGGACGCTTTTGCAGGTTGATCCTGATTTGAGAACGGCATTGAAAAAAGCCGGGTTTGTTAAACGTGATCCCCGGGTCAAGGAAAGAAAAAAATACGGTCAAAAGGGTGCCAGAGCGCGTTATCAGTTCTCCAAGCGATAAAATTTCATTATATCTCCAAATTTGAAAAGGGGATAGAGAAATCTATTCCCTTCTTTTTATCCCCGTGTTTTCAGCTTTCCGTAAGGCCGCCATACAATTCATTCAAGGTTCCCAATAGCAATGCTTATTTGAATAATGAGATATCTCCCTACACTGTCAAAATGAAACATCACTCCGGCCTATTATTGCTGCTTTTGTTTGCAGCCATCAGCACTGTCCTGCCCGTTCAGGTGTCGGCAAAAACCGTTATCGATCAATTGCAGCGCCGGGTTGATGTCCCTGATAATCCTTTGCGGGTGATATCGCTGGCACCCAGTATTACCGAAATTTTGTTTGTGCTGGAGCAGGGAGATCGCTTAAAGGGCGTGACTCGATTCAGTGATTATCCGCAACAGGCGACGGCATTGCCAAAGGTGGGATCCTATGTAAATCTTGACCTTGAAAAAATTGTATCCCTCAAACCTGACCTTTGCATCGCGGTGAAGGACGGTAACCCCATAGAAATTATCAGGCGATTGGAACTATTCGACATACCGGTTTACGCGGTTGATCCGCGAGATCTTGATACGGTGGTTGAAACGGTGCTTGAGATCGGGAATTTACTGAACGCTGATATAATTGCCCGGAGGGTTGCCGGTGATATGGTATCCCGTATTAAAAAGATTAAAACACATGTGGCACAAGTTGTGCTTCGTCCCGGTGTATTTTTTCAGATCGGGATTTCACCGATTGTCTCGGTCGGTGCCGGCACATTTAATGACGAATTGATTCAGCTTTCCGGCGGCACGAATCTTGTCAGAGGGTCTTCCGCCTACCCCCGTTTTTCCAAAGAACAGGTTTTGTCCCTGGCTCCGGAAGTTATTATTATCTGTTCAATGGCAAGGCAGGGTGGATTTGAGCGGATGAAGGCGGAGTGGAACCGCTGGCCCAGCCTGCCGGCAGTCCGGAACCGGCAGATATTTCTGGTTGATTCAAATCTTTTCAACCGACCTACACCGCGCCTGGTGGATGGACTCGAACTTCTTTTTCAACTGATTCACCCTGAATTTATCGAGGGAAGATAGTGCCAAAAGATGTCCCGGGTATTACAAAACGAATTTTGTTTGTTTCTCTTTTCTTGACCCTGCTTCTTGGGGCGGTCGGTTTTTTGGGAATCAGTACCGGCTCTTCCGGAAGTGGCTTCAGGGCTGTCTGGTGGGCACTGGTGAATGATTCCCGAAGTGATCCCATGAGTGCGGCCATTATCTGGCATATTCGTTTCCCAAGGGTGATATTGGCCGCCCTGGTGGGTGCCACGCTTTCTCTGGGCGGCCTTGTTTTTCAGGCACTGTTGCGGAATCCCCTTGCCGAGCCCTACATACTGGGCGTTTCCGGTGGATCGGCCATCGGGGCCATCATCGGGATACTGATGGGGTTTTCCCGGTTTCCGGGGGTCAGTATGACTGCCTTTGGCGGAAGTATGGCCACGCTTCTTCTTTTGTTGCTCATGTCTTCCGGTCACTCGAAATTTAAAGACTCCCTCCTTCTTTCCGGTGTGATGGTGAACGCCTTTGCCGGGGCGATTATCATGTTTCTCATGTCCATGACCCAGGATTCACGGCTCCACAATATCATGTTCTGGCTCATGGGAGATCTTTCGCTGGCCGATATGCACCAGATCGGTATACTGGCCCTTGTACTGCTGCCCTGCTTTGGTCTGATTTTTCGCTTTTCCCATTCCATGAACTTGCTCCTGATGGGGCAGGAGGTTGCTGAAACCATGGGCGTTAATATTCGGTATGTAACCGTTGCACTGCTTGTCACGACATCTTTTATGGTCAGTCTTACGGTAAGTTATTGTGGCCCTGTGGGGTTTGTAGGACTGGTAATGCCCCATCTTTTACGGCTTGTTATCGGACCTGATCATCGGACCCTGGTGCCGGCGTGCATTATCGGCGGCGGCTCTTATATGGTATTTTGTGACATCCTGTCCCGGGTTCTTCCCGAACAGGGGGAAATGCCGGCCGGCGTTGTGACGGCTTTGGTCGGTGCGCCTCTTTTTATTTATCTTTTAAAGAGGTCGGGGCGATGAAATCTGCGCTGGCTGTTCATGATGTCAGTTATGCCTACGGGACTACATCGATTTTAAAAAATATCTCTTTTAGCGTTCAAAAAGGGTCTTTTTATATTATCATCGGTCCCAATGGTTCAGGCAAAACAACATTGATGAAAATTATGGCCGGCAGCGGAAAGTTTGAAAAGGGCGCAGTGGAGATCATGGATCGCCCCTGCGGGCAGTATTCCCGCCGGGAGCTGGCCCGAACAATTGCTTTTGTTCCCCAGAACATACCCGATGATTTTTCTTTTACCGTTCGGGAAGTCGTGCTCATGGGCCGGTCGCCTCATCAGGGAGTTCTGGGGCTGGAAAGAAAAGAAGATGGCAAAATTTTAAAGAAGGCCATGGCGTTTACCGGGATAGAACATCTTGCCCACCGGAAGATAGACCAGCTTAGCGGAGGGGAAAGGCAGCGGGTTTTTATTGCCCGGGCGATTTGTCAGGAACCTCGGATCATTCTGCTGGATGAACCTACGGCCGCCCTTGATTTAGCCCATCAGGTCCGCATTATGGATCTGATGGAGCAACTGAAGAATGAAAAGGGCGTAACCGTGATCATGGTGTCTCACGATATCAACCTGGCTGCCATGTATGGAGACCGTCTTCTACTGCTGAAAGAGGGCAGGATCGTCAGCCAGGGGCCTGCGGGTGAAGTCCTTACCTTTGAAACCCTGGAAAAGGCCTATGGCTGCCTGCTGTTAGTGGATGAAAGCCCGCTGGGGGCTTTCCCCCGGGTTACACCGGTACCCCATAAGTTGAACCTGGAAATTTGAAATTGTGGCCGGTGCGGTAAATCAAGTTGAAGTGCACGGGCAGATTTATATCGGGTTTGATATTTTTTTGATATTTGGGTAATAAAAAGACGGCCGCATGTAAGGCGGCCCTGCCATGAGACGATCAATCCCCAGGATGTGGCGAAGGCAAAGGAAAAACAATGAATATTTGTATTGTGGGAACAGGGTATGTGGGATTGGTTACGGCTGCCTGTTTTGCAGAAATGGGCAATGACGTCTGCTGTATCGACATCAATTCGGAGATTATCGAAAACCTGAATCAGGGCAGGGTCCACATTTTTGAACCGGGGCTCGAACCCCTTGTGAGGCGCAACGTGGAGGAGGGGCGCCTGGTCTTCTCCACTGATCTGGACGTGGGCATGGAAAATGCGCTTTTTATCTTTAACTGCGTGGGGACACCGGCCATGGCGGACGGGGCCTGTGACCTGACCTATATCACCCGGGCAGCGGGTCAGATCGGACAGGCGATCGACGAATATAAGATTATTGTCAACAAATCCACTGTGCCGGTGGGCACTGCCGATCGTGTCAAGGAGATTATTCAGGCTGAAATCGATAAGAGAGGTCTTGCGCTTGAGTTTGACGTGGTGTCCAATCCTGAATTTCTCAAGGAGGGTGATGCGGTTAATGATTTTATGAAACCCGATCGTTTGATTGTCGGAACGGATAATGTCCGGACCGCCAAACTGCTCGAAGCGCTGTATGCGCCGTTTGCCCGCAGCCGGGGGAAACTCATCGTCATGGGCATCAGAAGTGCTGAATTGACCAAATATGCAGCCAGTTGCATGCTGGCTGCCAAAATATCTTTTATGAATGAGATGGCCAATATCTGTGAAAAAGTAGGGGCCGATGTGGGGGATGTCCGGCAGGGGATCGGAGCGGATCACAGGATCGGATATCATTTCATCTATCCCGGGCTGGGATATGGCGGGTCCTGCTTTCCAAAAGATGTCAAGGCCCTGATGAATACGGCCCGGCAAAACGGGTATGCACCGGAGCTGGTGACAGCAGTGGATGCCGTCAATGTGCGGCAGAAAAAGGTCCTGGCCCGGAAAGTGGAAGACTATTTTGGCGGCAGGGCAGCCCTAAAGGGCAAAACCCTGGCCTTATGGGGACTGGCATTTAAGGCCAATACGGATGATATTCGTGAAACACCGGCCCTGGATATTATTCAGGCCTTGACCGAACACGGCATGCAGATTCGTGCGTTTGACCCGGTGGCCGGCAAAAATGCGGCCCGCGAGCTGGCCGGCAATCCTTTGGTTGAAATAATGGAAAAGCAGTACGATGCCGTCCAGGGGGCCGATGCACTGGCGATTGTCACCGACTGGAACCAGTTTCGCAATCCTGATTTTAAGCGGATCAAAACAAATTTGAAAGCGCCGGTGATTTTTGACGGCCGTAACCTCTATTCACCGTCCTTGATGGCGACCCAGGGGTTTACCTATTTCAGCATCGGCCGGGCCCCTGTTTCGGCTAAGCCGAAACTAAAGTGAAAAGTGAAAATTTGTGGCTTCGCTTCGCACTGTCCTTTATATTAAATTCGATAGAACACACTGGAATCTGTGCCTGCCCTGTTAAATCTGCTTTTGCTTTTATTTAACCGGGGTAATTTGCGTAATCCTCCAGAGGCGGACAGGTCTGTGGATAAAAATTGATAGAATACCGCCTGAGGATTAAGCCAACAGTGAGAGAGAAAAGAGGGCAGTGTTTCCCAGGATATGGATCGTAACAGGTGCCATTAATTCGCCTTTTATTTCATAGGCCAGGGTGAAAACAATCCCTCCGACGATCTGTGGCACGGGAATCGATCCGGCGAGGGGATGCATCAGGACAAACATCAGATTGCTGATGACAAAGGCTGTCATGATCCCCCAGCGGCGTAAAAATCCATACAGAATACCCCTGAAAAAAATTTCTTCGGCCAGGGGACCTATGAGCGTTCCGGCTGTAAAAAAAGCAACGATCTGCAGCGGTGCCTTTGGCATATTAACGTGTACAAGTTTTAACGGGCTGATGCCCGCGGTGATCAGAATTGCAAATCCGCAGACAGCAACGATCCCGAAGATCAGAGACCACAGGATACCCCTGACAAAGCCGGATCGGAACAGGTTTTGGGTTAATCCCACAGAGGCTAGGCCGTCCCCCCAGATGGAGACAATCCCGAAGAACAGCAATATCTCAAGCATGCGCAGGCCCAGCAGCACACCCATGGATGGCAGTCCGGGACAGGTTGCCGGCAATAAGGCCCCGCCCGATTCCACTGCAATCAACCCCATTAACGATATGGCAAAGGGTTTTACCGCAATGCGGTCTGCTTCCATTTCAGTTTCCTTAACGCCCTGTAGGCATACCACTGGACATACCAGTGGTCGGATTTTTTAATCCGTTGTAAAATTTCCGGAACGGCGTTTTTGTCACCCCTTTGCCCCAGCGCATAAAAGGCCTGGCACACCACATTCGGGTGCGCATCATCCAGCAGCGCCAGAAGATCTCTGCTGCTTTTCACATTCCTGTCCTCACCCATGGCCCTGGCAGCCCAATAGCGTTCGGCAATATGCGGACTGTCCAGTATGGTTTTATAGTGTTGAAAATTCGTAAGTTTTAAATGTTTGTCAGCGATTGTTTTCAATGCGGCAATCCGAATGTGCAGGTGCCCGGATTCAAGGGTCTGAATTGGATTTTGGATGTTGGTTTTGACATTGTCCGAAAAACGCGAGAGTCCGGCAAGAAAAATCAGCCCGGCAAGCAGGATCAGTGCAGGCGAAAGAATCAAAGAGAGTTTTGGCTGCAACCCGGCAAGAAAAAATATCATCATTATCAGACTGTAGGCCAGGGTGTAAACAAGTGCGGGAAGCCCTGCCAGCAGAGAAATAAATGTCAATTGCCGGAACAACCCGTAGCGGTCGGTTTCGGATGAAAAATTTTTCAGCAGCGATCCCGGATTGGAAATAAATTTTTCTATGGTACACCTGAATATTTCTCTGCCCCGGCTTTTGAATACCAGAAATTTATCTTCCTTTTTAATGGTCAGATCCACCTGCCCTGAGTGATCCACAGGCAGGTAATCATACCGCAGCAATCTATCTTCAAGCCGGTTTTGTAAAAACTTTTTATCTATATTTTCCAGATGGCAGGTTTTCAGTGTTTTCTGGTCCAGTGTTTTGAATACCCGGGCCGGATACAGGGTATATTTGTAGTAAAAATCGTTAATTGCGATGCCGGCAGGGTTGGAAAGCAGAAAAACATCCCGGACATTGATAAATATATTGGTGCCGGATAGACTGCTAAACCCGACAATGGCTATGATTACTATGGGGGAAAGACGGAAAAGTAAACCGGCTAATGGGTCGTGGACGGCTTTTTCGGGCATCCATTTCAGGGTTAGAAAAAAAACAACGGGCGGAATTAAAAAAAAACCGGCACTGGCAGGAAAAATCAAACCTCGGATGTTGAGGGCTATCAGGCAGAGCCACCAGGGGATTAAAAAAAGGAGCAGAAAACGGATTTTACGCTCCAGCAACCGGTCCCATGCCCAGGCGCAGGCAAAGGCGATGACAGATAACCCTGCGCCCAGGGTGAATGTGAAAAAAAGTCCTCCCATAAAAGCGGTCGCAAATGTTTTCAGGGCCGGCATGGTTTTCAGGTTGGGGATGGCAAAATAGCCGGCGGTATTGATGATGTCCATCGTATCGAAAAGATGCAGGTTCGACTGGTATACAAGAAGCAGGAACATCACCTGAGCAAGGAGTAGACCTGACAGTAAAATTTTAGGGATGCAGATAAACTGTTTCATAATCTGGTAAAGTGACCCGGGTAAGGTAATCCCGGACCCAATTGAATGTTTATGGTTTTGCCCTATTTTTTTTGGGTCAATAGCCTTTGAGACCCGCCTGAAATCAAAACACCATAAGGCCTGTTGCCGGTTTGTAGCCGTTTTTATTGCAAATTACAGGGTGGTACAGTCCGCTCTATCGATTTGATTTATAAAAGGCAGAGCGGAGCGATACCACAATTTTTCACTTCTTACTTTTCAATATTTTTCAGGGTGGGCTGTGCTCACATAAGAATACCTGCCTCCATGATTCATGGTTCCCGCGGGCAATGAACAGGAGAATGTATACCTTATTTTTGTTGTGGAGTCAAAGCGACATCCGGCGAGTCGGGTGCAATACAAAAAATATTCATTTACTGTTTTGTGTTTTTTTGTATTGCACCCCTGGAACGGATATCCCGGAAGATAAAAAACGTCTCAGGGAAGATGGCCCTAAACGTTTACAGTTTAAAAAGCTCTTGACAATAAGTACACACGATAATTAGAATTGTTTAATAAAGTTTGAATTATCTAACAACGGGGACACTTAGTTATTAAAACCTTCGCCCGCAACGGAAAGGAACAAACCATGGAGACAGTCGTTTTTATTCTCATTGTAGCAGGGGCTGTCTGGTACCTGTACCGATACATCGCTTCGGCTCTGAAAGGCGGCGGCAGTCAGTCGTACGGCTGCGGGAACTGCGGGAGCTGCGGAGGCTGCTCGGTGGGTTGTCTGCCGGATAGCAACAGGCGAGTTGACACGATGATGGCCCTGAATGATGTCGATAAGAGACGGAACAAGTGAAGGCGCAACAGGGTTTGCGATAATGCCAGGTCCGTCACGTCTTTTGATCTGGAATGGAACGGGAAATAACAGAAAAGGCAGAAAGAATGGATTGATCAAGGCAAAGGTTTTTTTTGTCTCATGGGTAAATTTGAGGGTCATTAAGACGACCGGTTGCAATATCATGATGCACTGTCTTGACAACCGGGCGTCGGTCAAATAGGGTATATCCCGTTTAACGCT